>PPYF01424576.1_pt1 | contig 75225 bp, 69 predicted proteins | sample 1559871 | NCBI WGS metagenome assembly PPYF01 (sample SAMN08240021, study PRJNA423297) | Human gut metagenome, whole genome shotgun sequencing project.
TAATAACAAAGCCCGGGCTTGAGAAAGTCTGGGCTTTGCGCATAAAAAAAGGCTGTGTCAGCGTTTTGACACAACCTCATACACACGATTTCGGAATAATTAGTTCTGATATAATTTGTCGTGATAGCATTACAATCACCAATGTAGGCAATGCCAGATTGGAGATAGGAGAGATCGAAACTGGATGTGGATGTACACAAGCATCGGTGGAGAAGTATGAATTAAATCCTGACGAATCGTGCTCGCTTCATTTCTCTTTCAATCCGAAAGGAAAAGGATTAGGAGCGAAAGAAGAATTAATTATTATCAATGCAAATACAGACTCCCTCTTTTATATTCTGCAAGTTAAGGCAATTATTCAGTGATAATGTTTTTACGTTTTCTTTTTTACTTATCACCACCTTATACTTATCGGCTGATTGGTTTATGGATAGGTATTTTATGCCTAAAAATATAAGTTTCGTTGTCGGCATCATATTATGGGGAGGTATTTGCATAGGGAACTGGAAGCGAAAAATTAGACTGTCTGTTGATTTTCTATTTCTGTCTTTTACTGTTTTTATGGGATATGTTTTCGTTTGCAGTCTCTTTACATCGCAATATATACACAGTGTATACATCGTATCTGGATGGATTCTTTTTGTGTTGATGCGTAATAGAAAAAATCCTACAGAAACATTTAATAGCATTTTAGTTGTCGTTGGAGTTTTGTCGGCCTTGTATGGCTTGTTGCAATCCACAGGGTATATAGAAACTCAATCTTATTTTCCAGTTACCGGTTCTTTTGATAATCCCGCCGGATTTGCTGCAAGCATCGTTCTCTGTTATCCTTTTCTTTTGTGCCAGACTTCTAACGGAAAAAGAAGAACGTTCAAGCTTATGGCGTGTCTTCTCCTCATTATAGTCGTTATCTTATCCGGTTCGAGAACAGGTATACTTACTTTATGCGTAGTAACACTCCTTTTTTACGCTCTCTGCTATCGGAAGTTAATTCATAGAAGGCGCATCTTTTTTATCAGCGGAGGCGCTTTGTTTCTAATAGGTTTATTCATTGGACTGATTTATCTAAAACCAGCTTCCGCTTCCGGTCGTGTTCTGATTTGGAAAGTATCTGCCGGATTGTGTAAGGAACATATAATTCAGGGAAACGGACTCGGCTCTTTTAAGGCGGATTACATGCCGGAACAAGCCAAATATTTGTCTTCCTCCCATGCTGATGAAAGCGATAGAATATTGGCAGGAAACACGGATCATCCATTTAATGAGTATCTGTTGCTGCTGATTGAACAAGGACTCATAGGAATCGCTTTATTCTTATTGTCGTTGATTGCTGTTTTTCGAAGTAATGTGGCATTTGACACTCCAGCCATACTGACACTTGTTTCTATTGCTATATTTTCCTGTTTTTCTTATCCATTCAAATATGCTTTTGTTTGGTTCATGATTATCTACTGCCTCGCTTCACTTAATCAACGGGAGGTTGCTCTACGAACAATACGTTTCAACAAGCCATTTTTATTGATTATTCTTTTTATACTCTGTTTCTTTTTGATTAAGAATATCATTTTCGAGCGTACATGGAAACGAATTTCGTTGGTTGCAGAAAAGAACAATGGTTTGCTGGATAATGAATTATCTGTATTTACCAAGCTATATGATGAGTGGAATGGCAATCCCTATTTCTTGTACAATTATGCATCAGAATTGAAAAATGTGGAATTGTACAAACAAAGCGTCAACATATTCTTGCATTGCGAATCTTATATCAATACGTATGACCTGCAAATGCAATTGGCGGATAATTACTATCAAATGGAATGTTGGGAAGAAGCTGAAAGACGATATAAGCTGGCACAATGTATGTTTCTTATAATGACATTTGGAATAAAACACCCTATCATGCGGCAGAAGCTATTAATATTAAACTACGTGATACCGTTATTGTCGATTTGAAAAAGCCTCTGAAGTGGCATGCGTTATATAAGGTTCCGTTTTGGTGCAATATTCCTTCCAATTCTTGTGAGACAAGGACAAACACAGCTTTAGCTATCATGCGCAGTAAGGGGTTTGCGGTTTCGTATGATTTCGTTTTGCAGTGGCCTACAAAAGCACATGCACATTCGTGGCTTAGTATTTTGATAGATCACGATCGCCGAATGGTATGTGAAGGAGGACATGAACCTTTTTTAGCTGCCTTACGACCGGGGGAGTGTAAGGGAAAAGTATATCGAAGAACATATTCTCCCAATTCGGCCTTAGTCCGGCTGAATAAAGAAGCTGGTAGTGTCCCGTCAACGTTGCGCAATGTGTTTATAAAAGACGTTGCGGATGAATATGCAACGACCATTGATCCTGTTTTTCCTGTACTTTCCGGGAAAAGAGAACGCAAAGAAAAATATGCATATCTGGCAGTATTTGACAATGCGAAATGGGTTCCTATTTGTTTTTCGGAAATAAAAGATAGTAAGCAGATCGTCTTTGATAAAATAGAGAAGGGAGCTGTCTATCTGCCGGTATATTATATAAATGGAAGGGTTCGTCCATTCAATTATCCTGCTTTGTTGAATGAAAAAGGTGAACTGGAGTTCTTGAATCCCGATAACACATCGAAAAGAAGTATTAGTCTAAAACGGAAATATCCTTTAACGCGCAAAGCGTTCACCACAGCACTCCGTTTAAAATACAGCATGTTTCAAGCAGCACACAAGGAGGATTTCAGTGATGCTGTCACAGTACATACATTCAAAGAGTATAGCGTATCGGGTAGTATAAATGTGAGCGATACTACAAAGTATCGTTATTGGCGTTATATCTGTCCAAAGCCCTACCGCTGTAATATTGCAGAATTGATGTTCTTGGATAAAGAGAATAAAAAACTGACAGGAACAATTATTGGTTCTGAAGAACGAAGTAAGAATCCTCATTATAGCCGTTCTGCTGCTTTTGATTTAGATCCGTTGACATTTTTCGCATCTAAAACTTTAAGAGATGGTTGGGTAGGATTGGATTTGGGCAAACCGGAATCTGTTGGAAGAATAGGCTATATGACACGTAATGATGACAATAATGTTCGTATTGGAGATACTTACGAGCTTTTTTATTGGGATATGGATTGGGTGTCGTTGGGCAAACAAATAGCTGACGATTTTAGTCTAACCTTTCACCATGTACCACAAAATGCTTTACTTTTATTGAGAGATCTTACTAGGGGGACGGATGAACGAATTTTCTTGTATAAAGATGTTAAGCAGATATGGTATTGATTCATCGGCAAAATGCCATCCGTGAATTTATCGACGGCGAGGCGCACGTCAAGGGATTCCTGCTGGCTTACTTAGGGTTGACGCAGGGCTACATCCTTCTTCCCGAATACGAATCTTCCAAAGGTTATGCGGATTTCTACATGATGCCCGATCTGGTGCGCCAGCCGGACATAGTCTACAGCTATATCGTGGAGGTGAAGTATACCCGGCGTGACACCTCCGATGCCGACATCGCCTTGCTGAAACGTGATGCGGCAGAACAGTTGCGCCGCTATGCCGATGATGGGAAGGTGGCCCGCACGAAAGGGAATACCCGGCTTGGATTGATTACGCTGGTGTTCAAGGGATGGGAATTGGTGGCACTGGAGAAGCTGGCGTCCAGAGCGGATTGCGAAAATGCATCAGAAGCCTAAATATGGTATCCGATTTTTTTTAATATTTATGCTTGAACATTTGGACGGGCGTCTGCGGAGGCTTCTTATTATAAGGGGAATATGACGCATGTGTAACCTTTAGGTCTTCGCTTGCCTGTTAATCTTTATTTGTGCTAAAAGTTTCACAGGTTTCATCGTCGTGAAACTTTTTTTCCATCACGATGAAACTTTTTTTTCATTTCTATGGAACTTTTTTTTCATTTCTATGGAACTTTTTTTTCATCGTTATGAAACTTTTATTCAATTCCTATGAAATATTTTCGCAAGTATCTTTTCCGTCACAATCTGTGGCTTACCAGTCATAATCTTCAATGTATTCGTCGAAGTTAATCTTTGTCTTGATGCCGTGTTCCAGGAAAACGTCTGCGATTTGTTTCTGTTCCGATGGATGAAGTCGACGTTGTTTGTTGCGAATACGGTAGTACATGCTTTTCCCCATTAAAGATTTAAGGCTGTTTTGTATGGCCATAGCTTTTTTGTGCGGAACGTCGTCTAATATATGGCTGATGCCAAGTGCAAAGGTCGTGAGAGTGTATGCGCTGAAATAGGAACATTCCTTTTCATTCCCCGCTACATGGTTGATGTTGATCGCTTCGTAGTGAGGAACACTTTGGGGCACAATCATCGCAGCCTGAAAACGGAGGCATTTGTTGCGGCGCGGACATTTGGTGTGGTTGCAAAACAGATACATTTTAGGTATATCATCGTATGTAAGTGGCTTATTCATTGTTTTTATCATATTCAACTTTTATATCAGACGAATTTGATACAAATATAAGGATTTATCTTGAAATACAGAATTTGCTTCACTTGTTCTTATTTTTTTAGATGACAACCTTTTTAGAATAAAGACATTCCACCTCAAACTCCTTATTTATCGAAGAAACAGAGAAAAGTGAAGGAGATGGAAGAATTGACCATGTTATAGAGAAAAGCATTGAATTGTTCAAAACCGTACCGATTATGAACCAATGCAAATCATTGGTCAGTATATGGAAAAAATGACATAAATATGGATAATAATCCTTGTTTCGAAATAGACTGCTAAGTTTTTTGTATTTATTCTTCCTTTTGGTTAGTTTTGCTTGTATAAATCTTAAAAAAACTATGAAAAGATGTATCTTTGTAACCAGCAATCAAAATAACCCCAACCACTATATGAAATATAAATTATTATGCCTCTTCGTTTTGTTAAGTTTTTCTTTATCGGATTTGTATGCTGATATTGAACTTAGTTCCAAACAAATGAGAACCAGTGATGGGCTACCTAGTAATTCTGTACGATGCATGTTTCAGGACAGTAAAGGATTCTTATGGTTGGGTACTTTAGACGGATTGACCCGTTATGATGGAAATACTTTTCTTACTTATCAGTTGGAAAGCGGAAAACACGATCAGGTTTCTTTAGCAGATAACAGAATAAAACATGTGGCAGAGGATAAGAATGGTTTTTTGTGGATAAAGACTGTGCCGGAATTATTCAGCTGTTATGATCTACAGAAAGCTTGTTTTGTAGATTTTACCGGTACCGGAAGTGATGGAGAGAACTATTCAGAAATATTTATGTCCTCTAATGGAGATGTGTGGCTTTGGCATAGAAGGAATGGTGTGCGTCAAATTGTTTGTGAGGACGATCGGACTATGACCTCTGTGAAGTTTAGAACGGAATTTGGAAACTTGCCCGATGACCGGATTAAATTTATAAATGAAGATTCTAGTGGCAGGATCTGGATTGGTACCATGCAGGGACTTGCGTCTGTTTATAAAGGGAAAGTTGAATTTATCGATAGGAAATTGAATTTTTCTTCTTCTTTCCCTCATGGAGAGGATATGTATTTTCTGACAAAGAGTGGAGATGTGTATCGTTGTGTAAATGGATCGAAAAAAATAGACTGTTTAGCGTCGCTGTCTGCTATTGCCGGTAATACATCTGTCAGTACACATTCATTGATAAAAGATAAATGGGTTATATTTACTTCTAGCGAAGGGGTATATGAATTTGATTTTCAGAATTTTCAAATAACTCCTTGCCGGGAATTGAAAATAAATAATGGAAAAGTTATTCATGACAATTATGGAGATTGTTGGGCTTACAATAACACTGGACGAATTTATTATATAAACTCGAAGAGTGGAGAAATAAAGAATTTTCAACTGATTCCTGAAGAGAAGATGAAATATATAGATTATGAACGCTATCATGTGGTGCGTGATGACCGGGGGATTGTGTGGATTTCAACTTATGGAAACGGACTTTTCACCTACGATATTCAGGAGGACCGGTTGGAACACTTTGTTTCCGAAGGGAAGAATGCAGGACCTATAGGGTCAGATTTTTTGTTATGTTTGATGAAAGACAGAACAGGAGGGATATGGGTAAGCTCCGAATATTCCGGTTTGTCTCATATTTCCATTTCAAATAAAGGTATTACACATGTCTATCCAGAATCACCGGATGTTTTTGACCGTTCGAATACAATCCGGTTACTGACTAAAATGTCGAATGGAGATATATGGGTAGGAACCCGTAGAGGTGGATTGTATAATTATGATTCTCATCTGAAAACTAAGATAGATAATCATTATTTGCCCTATAATATTTATGCGATTTCAGAAGATAGTCAGGAGAATATATGGATAGGAACCCGGGGAGACGGACTAAAAATAGGAGATACATGGTATAAAACGGATCCGTCTAATCCTTTTGCCTTATCTCATTCTAATATTTATTCCATTCTTCGCGATAAGAAAGATCGTATGTGGGTGGGAACATTTGGAGGAGGACTGGATCTGGCAGAATCAACGGAAAAAGGACAATATAAGTTCCGTCGTTTTTTTCAAGGAAAGAAGTATGGCTTACGGATAGTCAGAGTAATGGCAGAAGATGAGAAAGGGATGATATGGATGGGCACAAGTGAAGGTATCTGCATTTTCCACCCTGACTCATTGATTGCTAATGAAGATAACTATCATTTGTTCAGCTACACCGATGGCAATTTTTGCAGCAATGAGATTCGTTGCCTGTTTCGTGATAGCAAAGGGCGCATGTGGGTAGGTACTTCGGGTGCCGGGCTGAATCTATGCGAACTGTCAGACGACTGTCAGTCTTTGAAATATACACATTATGGAATAGCGGAAGGACTGGTTAATAATATGGTGCAATCTATTTTAGAAGATTATTCGGGACAATTATGGATTGCTACGGAATATGGAATTTCAAGATTCAATCCCAACAGCCATTCTTTCGAGAATTATTTCTTCTCATCTTATACATTAGGAAATGTATATAGCGAGAACAGTGCGTGTATGGGTGCAGACGGTAAACTGATTTTTGGAACAAACTACGGATTGACGATTATTGACCCGAAGAAGATTCCAACAGAGAGATTGCTTTCTCCTATTGTTATCACAGGATTGTCCGTTAATGGAATTCAGGTGAAGCCTAATATGCCGGGTTCTCCTTTGCAAGAATCTTTAGCCTATTCGGATAAGATTACATTGAAATATTTCCAGAATTCTTTTATGCTTGATTTTTCTACTCTCGATTATTCGGATAATGGTCAAATCAAGTATATGTATTGGCTGGAAAACTATGACAAGGGATGGAATGTTCCGTCTTCGTTAAGTTTTGCCACTTATAAATATCTGGAGCCGGGCAGTTACATTTTCCATGTGAAATATTGTGATGGTGCCGGTATTTGGAATGATACCGAAACAACTTTGAAGATTGTTATCGTGCCTCCGTTTTGGAAAACAAATTGGGCTATGCTTGGATATTTCATCCTGATGTTAATAGCTTTGTACTTTACATATCGTATCATTTTTAATTTCAATAGGTTGCGCAACCGCATCAATGTTGAAAAACAACTGACAGAGTATAAACTGGTATTTTTCACAAATATCTCTCATGAATTCCGTACTCCGCTTACATTGATCCAAGGAGCATTGGAGAAAATGTACCGGATGGATGATATTCCACAAGCCTTATTGCATCCGTTGAAAGTCATGGATAAAAGTACACAACGTATGTTGAGGCTGATTAATCAGTTGCTGGAGTTCAGAAAAATGCAGAACAACAAGTTGGCTCTTTCTCTGCAGGAAACTGATGTAGTTGCTTTCCTGTACGAAATATATTTAAGTTTCAGTGACGTAGCAGAACAGAAGAATATGGATTTCCGCTTTTTGCCGTCTGTGCCATCCTATAAAATGTTTATTGATAAAGGTAATTTGGATAAGGTGGTGTATAACTTACTTTCAAATGCTTTTAAGTATACTCCTTCGGGTGGGACAATTCTGTTTTCTGTGAATGTGGATGAGGTGAAGAAGTGTTTATACATTCAGGTAGCGGATACCGGAGTAGGTATTCCTAAAGAAAAGCAGGGAGAATTGTTTAAACGTTTCATGCAAAGTAGTTTCTCCGGAGATAGCATTGGAGTAGGGTTGCATTTGAGCCATGAATTGGTGCAGGTGCATAAGGGAACGATTGAATATAAAGATAATGAAGGGGGAGGTTCCGTATTTACGGTATGTATTCCGACTGATAAAACTGTTTATTCGGAAAAAGACTTCCTGGTTCCCGGTAATCTCCTGTTGGAAGAAGCGAATATGCAGACTCACCATTTGCAGGAGCTTTCAGAGGAATGTCAGGAACATGAAAAGACAGTCACCACATCAAGAAAACATAAAATATTAGTCATCGAAGACGATAATGATATTCGTGGGTTCCTGCAGGAGGAGCTTAGTGCTTATTTTGAAGTAGAAGTGGCTGCGGATGGAATATCCGGATTTGAAAAGGCATGCAACTATGACGCAGACTTGATTATCTGCGATGTATTGATGCCTGGGATGACCGGTTTCGAAGTGACAAAGAAACTGAAAACTGAATTTGCGACAAGTCATATTCCTATTATTCTGCTGACTGCCTTGACTTCACCGGATAAGCACCTGGAAGGACTTGAAGCGGGAGCGGATGTTTATGTTGCAAAGCCATTTAGTTTTAAGCTTTTGCTTGCGCAGGTGTTCCGGCTGATAGAGCAATGCGAAAAGTTACGGAAGAAGTTTTCCAGTGAACCGGGGGTAGTGCGTCCTGCTTTATGTAACACGGACCGGGATAAGGAGTTTGCAGATCAGTTGGTGGCTGTGGTGGAAAAGATTTATTCTCAATACAACATTTCTATTGATGAATTTGCGCAGATGATGGGGATGGGACGAACTGTGTTTTATAAGAAATTACGCGGAGTGACAGGATACTCACCGAATGAGTATTTGCGTGTCGTACGAATGAAGAAGGCTGCCGAACTGTTTTTGACCGAAAGGGATCTGACTGTTGCGGAAGTTTCTTATAAAGTGGGTATTAACGATCCTCTTTATTTCAGTAAATGTTTTAAAGCGCAGTTTGGAGTATCTCCTTCGGCTTACCAGAAAGGGGAGAGAAGTAAAACGTAGTATATACTTACCTTGAATCCGGTTTGTGCAGGATAGACCGGATTCAAGATAAGTATGTTTATCAGTTACATATTGAGGTTTAATTTATAGATTTCACTTCCGGCAAGAAGGAAACATCCTGTTCCGAAATCCTCAAAATCAGGAACTTTGTCGTATGTGACAGGTTGACTGTCTTTCGGTTCTTTGCCGGTTCCCTGTACATAACCAAGAAAACCATTCGGGTGAACTGCATCCTTCACCATAGCATTCCATGCTTTTATGATTACAGGCAGATAGGTCTTTTTATCCAATAGACCGTTGCGTACGCCCCAAGCCATACCATATACGAAAAGAGCTGTGCCGGAAGTCTCTTTGCCTCCGAAGTTTGACGGATCGTGGAGGCTGACATTCCAAAAGCCATCTTCACGCTGGCATTGTTTCAGTGCTTTGCTCATAGCCATAAAATCATTGATGTAATCTTGGCGATGTTTTTCATCAGATGGAATTTCGTTCATTACCCGCACCAAAGCTGCGTATACCCATCCGTTACCACGGCTCCAATAACAGTTTTCGCCATTAGGCTCTTTGTATGGAGGATCGAAATTATGGTCTCTCCACCACAAACCTTCTTTGACATTGAACTTTCCGTTCTCTCCGTGTTTATTACGGGTATATTCGTACATATCCCACATTTTGTCGAAGTACTTCTGTTCGCCTGTAAGTTTCCCCATTTTGGCAAATATAGGCATCCCCATCTGGATAGCATCTATCCACCACCAGTCGTTTATTTGTGGAGTATTGACCAGCATATCCATATTGGCTTTCGTTTTCCGTATTTTTTCAGGATCGGGGCAAATGTTGTATAAATCGAGATAGATTTGGCTGGCGCAGTAATTATCTGCATTACGGGTGGTTGTCCCACGGTGGAAGCCCCATTGGTGGTAATCCGCCCATTCTTTGGCATAGAGATAATATTCGTCTGCGGGATAGATGGAGTAGAGTGCCATTAAGCCTTCGTAATATACGCTTCGTGTCCAGATATTACTGGGGCGAACTACTTTTTTCACAAAGGAAGGAGTGCGATAGTCGGCATATTTTTTCATGAAATAGTCGTTCACCTGAAGGGTTACTTTGAGAATTTCTTTTTTATCGGGAGCTGTTTGTGCTTTTATATTCCCGTAACTCAATATTACTCCTGCAAAAAATAGTATAAGATGCTTTTTCATTTTATAATAAATTAGATTACTATTGTTCTTAGATTGAGGCACACAAAGGTGAGCCTTTCTTTACCTGTTGCAAAGAAAATGCATTGTAAGGAAAGTGATATTGAAATTTGTACGGAAAATATGTAATATTAGACTTTATTCTTTATTCATATTAGTCATGGATAAGAACCAAGTATGAATAATTAGCAAGAGCGATTTTTTTGTAAGTCATATTGTTGTATTGATATTTATTGTATATTTGTAGAAGAGTAAGGGGAGACGAATATGAAAAGTCATACAAATAAAATATTAGAGTCTATTAAGCAGGCATTGACAGAGCATTTACCAAAAGGTGGCAAGGCTTTGTTGTTTGGTTCTCAAGCTCGTGGGGATGCACGGATTGATTCTGATTGGGATATTTTGATTATCTTAGATAAAGAAAAATTGGAGCCTGAAGATTATGATAAGGTAAGCTTTCCCTTAACTATGTTGGGATGGGACTTGGGAGCGCGAATTAATCCGATTATGTATACGATGAAAGAATGGGCTGCAAGTTGTATTACACCATTTTATAAAAATGTAGAGCAGGAAGGAATTGAATTAGTATGAAATTGACAGATGAAGAACGTAATTCTTTGGTGATATTACAGTTGGAGAAAGCTAAAGTATTTTTGAAACAAGCAGATGAGATGTTTGATCTGAAGTATTGGGATATTGCTTCCAATAGATATTATTATGCCTGTTTTCATGCTGTTCAGGCTTTATTAATACAAAATGGATTATCATGTAAAACCCATGATGGGTTGATAGCTTGCTTTGGCTTGAATTTTATAAAAACAGGCAAAATTAGTGCACGTTTGGGAAGTTTTTTGGCGCGTATGGAACAATTACGGCAAAAAGGGGATTATAATTGCATTTATTCAATATCGGAGGATGAAATCAGTACGATAAAAGCTCCGGCAAGAGAACTTATTGAGACTATTGAAGTTTTACTTGCCGAATCATAATTATTCTTGTAAGGATATCATCGTTAAAAGACCATTTTTTTTATTTTTTCGGCCACATCTGTCATATATGCCGGATTAAATTCTTCCAGTTCCGTACGTGGTCGAAATCCCCATGTCACTCCGCAAGCTGTTACACCGGCATTGGCCGCTGTTTGCATGTCTACACCGGAATCACCTACATAAAGAACATCTCCTTTTCGTACATCGGCAAGTTTTAATATATCAAAAACGATTGTTGGATCAGGTTTGACATTTACTCCTTCCCGTTGGCCGAAAACGGCAGTGAAATGAATTTCCGGAAAGTAGTGGGCAACCAGTTTCTCGGTAGCGGCCTGATATTTGTTGGAGGCTACGGCAATCTGAATGCCTGCGGATTGCAGATAAGACAATAACGCTGAAATACCCGGGTAAGGACGACTATCGTCTGCATTGTGAATATCATAATAAGGAATAAACTCTTTTCTTACCCGGAGCACATTCTCTTCTGTCTTTTCTCCTTCGGGTAATGCACGTTCAAAGAGTTTGTTGATACCATTTCCTACCATGAAGTTATACTTTTCTACATCGTGTGTGGGGTATCCTAATTTATTCAAAGCATAATTAGTGCTATGGGCGAGGTCTGCGATAGTATTTAATAATGTACCGTCCAAATCGAATATTATTAGTTTTTTCATTAAGGCTTATGTTTATAGTTAATTCTATATTTAAATCTTTTATTCTGCAAAGGTATACTAAAAAAATGAGATTGGGAAGAATGAGGCAATAGTTTAGAGAATATCGAATGAACAACAAAGCCGGAAATATATTTGTTATTCTACCAGATTGGCTTAACTTTGCGAAAAACTAAAGAATAATGAATGCAGAATGGTTTGAGGCATTGCCTGAACAATGTCCCCCAACGGATGCGAAGCGGTGCGAAGGCTGTTATTATAGAATTGCAAATGGTAATCCTGTTACAACAGAAGATTTCTTTTCGCAAAGAAAAATGCAGCCGGATAAGGTCTTTAAAGGATTAGGAATAGATGAATGTGTGACAAGGGCAGTCTCTCTATTTTCAGAGAGGGAAGAAGCGGAGAAAAGATTAAAGCTTCCTAAGTTCAAGAAGGCAAATATTGCTTTAGTCATATTGGAACCAAAAGATGGAGTGTTAAAGAAAACATTTGATATAGCACATTATTCTTGGTGGAGAACAAAGGATTTTAATGTTTTACAAGCTAAAATAGTCTGATTATGGGAATGGAAGATGTGTTAAGGATAGACAAAATTCTGGATTTCTGTGATGTGCCTCAGCTTTTTGTGGCAAGAGATGCCTTTGATACACTGTATCTTTGTCTTTTATATGATGATGAGACGGTTTATCGCTATACGGGAATACGTATCTCTACACGTAGACTTGAATCCTTCTTAGCAGGTAAAGCCGATTTGCGTTTACTCTATCTACAGCCTGAAAATGAACATGAGTATTACGATGTTGTGTTTCAATCGGGTGAATACCAGAAAACGTTATTAAAGGAAAGTGTATTGTTGGAAGATAAATTGCCGGCTGAGGGATATGTTTTATCTGGAGAGAAGCGCGAGAATGTGGTCATTAATTTGCCAATAAAAGACCGTAGTCTGCTTGCAGAGCTTGTTCGTAAATTTGGCTGGGCTTGTATGTAAGTTTAAAGAAGATAAAAAAGATTGTCCCGCTACTGCTTGAAAGTTGTGGGACAATCTTTTTTCATCCTTATATATACTTTGATTACTTCTTCGTAATACGGAACCAGTCAACGTCTGCCCAACCGCCGTCATTCGTTTTAATAGCCGGACGCGTACAGAACATACCGACTTTGGCACCAATCCATTGTCCTTCTCTTGCCTGGAAAGGAACACCTAATGATTCATATTTCTTTCCGTCGAGGCTATAGCTGAAATTACACATCACAATGAGGTCATGTCCGCCTTCACTACCCTTGATTTTCTTTCCGTCACAACTGAAACGCACTTTCAGATAAACCGTGTTTTGCGAAAGATCAACAGCGGCTTTCACTTCTTCTGGTTTGCCTTTATCTGCTCTGTCACATTCAACTTGCGACAGAACCAAACCTTTGTCTGTATTTTCTAGAACAAGTCCGGCATAATCCCTGCCCATAACGACAAGTCCGGTGCGTTCGCCTTTATTCTTTTGGTTAGGGCTGAACGTCAGTTTCATTGTTGCGGTAAAATTATCAGAAGGAGTTTTTTGTAATAAGAGGTTGGCTACATCCCACAGGTTCTTATAATCTTCTACTACCGGATAAGAGTATAATCTGACATAGCTTTTGTCACCTGCATAATACGCCCATTTTTCATTAATGTTAGCATGCCATTGCCACTGCGGAGAAAGTGTATACCCATCAAATTCGTCACTTTCTTGTGGAGTGCAGATAGGATATGTTTTACCGACATTTGGCTTCTTGTAAGTCAAAACAGGTTCTCCGCAGCCGTCACCGTCTTTATCAATACCGATAATAGGCCAGTCGTTCACCCATTTCATCGGTTGGAGATGCATAATGCGTCCGTAAGCACCGACATCTTGAAAGTGGAGGAACCAGTCTTCTCCGGTAGGAGTATCTACCCATGCACCTTGGTGAGGACCGTTGACAGGAGAGTTACCTTGCGCAAGTACTGTTTTCCATTCGTAAGGACCGTAGATGTTTTTAGAACGTAATACGACCTGCCAGCCTGTCGGCACACCGCCGGCCGGATGGAAGATATAATAATAGTCGTTTCTCTTGTACATTTTAGGACCTTCGCAAGTCTGATGTGCTTCGTGACCGTCGAAAATTATACGGGAAGGAGTGATCGCTTTTGTTGCTTCTGCATTCAGTTCGCAGATAGTGATTACACTTTTCAGTCCGGCACGACTTCCTGCGTATGCGTGTACCATATATACTTTTCCGTCTTCATCCCAGAACGGGCAAGTGTCAATGATACCTTTTCCCGCTTTCACCAAGACCGGTTCGCTCCACGGACCTTTCGGATCTTTGGCTTTCACCATAAAAGCTCCCTGATCGGGATCTCCCCAAAAGATGTAAAACTCACCGTTGTGATGACGAATAGCCGGAGCCCATACACGATTGCCGTGTTCCGGCCGTTCCGGAGTTTCGATAGGGGAGAGGGAATTGGGAACTGCGGCACCGATGATTGTCCAGTTGACTAAATCTTTAGAATGAAGGATTTGCAATCCCGGCAAACAGTTGAAACTGGATGAAGTCATATAGAAATCATCTCCTACACGGCAAGCATCCGGATCGGAATAGTCGGCATAAAGCACCGGATTTTTGTATTTACCGTTTCCGAGGTCGGAAACCCATACTTCAGATACATAGTTCTTCTGTGCTACTGCGGTGAAAACCGTTAATAAGCAAAAGGCTAAAGTCTGTGTCAATCGTTTCATGTTATAGATAGATTATTTATAGATATGATTCGTTGGTTTTATCTGATGGCAAAGGTAAATAAAAAGACTCTGCACAAGGAGGAATATTTGTGCAGAGTCATAGAAAAATTGGTAGATACCTCGTAATTTTTGTTTAGTTGTATTTGTTTCTACCCTATTTATTGGGGCGGTTATCTTTTATTCTCACTGTCACCGGATGAGCCAGCTCTTCTTTCCATTCGCGGAGATGAGCAAACCATGCTTCCGGCGTTTTATATCCGAATGTCTCTTTCATCGAGGTGAAAGTCGTGTGATACTGGAAATATTTATTTCCCGGGGCGGTAATTGTATAAAGGAAGTTGGCTTTATCCTTTTCTTCCGATTTTACATAACGTTGGGGAATACAAGTGCCCAGCCCTACAGTTTCTTTAGCATATTTTACGGTATCGTTTACCGGCCAGTCCGTTCCCCAACTTCCTACGAGTCCTTTATGATCGGAGAAAGATTTGGAAGTACCTACGATGTCTTGCACACCTGTGCAGAAAATTTCTTTATCGAGCGGTTCGTCAAAGAATGCTTCGATATGAAGATCGCGATGTCCGGCATAAAGCGTGTAGCGTGTCATCATATTCAGTTCCTGGTCCTGATATTTCCATCCGGTTACTTCTATTTCTGCAATTACACGTACCGGTCCATAAGAGACGATACGTTCTGTACGAGTGTCCACTGGAGTAATATGGGTTGCCTTTTGTCCGTCCCAACCTTTCAATGCACCCGGTCCGCAACTGTCGAACACGCGAAGTACGTCATCTCCGAATCCTTTAGCTAACTGCTCATCCGTCGGATAGAACTGCGATTCTTTGATTTCCAGTCCTTTGTTGAACTTGCCGTAAATATCCGGTGTCTGTTTTTCATTGAAATAAAGACGGTATCCTACCAGTTCCGATTCCAAAACCGGACCGTGAGGACGTACCATGCTGTATATATTGCTAGTGCCGGGAACGGTGATAGCCTGTACCCGTTGATGTTTACCTTTCTTGTTGTCTACAATAAACATATCGGCATAAACTCGTTCAGGATAAGTCTTTGTACTCTTTTCCGAAGAAAGTGTAACCTGAAATGTTTTTCTACCATGGGCAGGAAGATCGGCAACAAAGACCAGTTCGTCCATCTTGCGGTCCCGGTTCAAATCGTCCAACTGCGAAGGAATTTCCTTCCTTCCTTCCATGACAACGGCTGATTTTACTTTGAAACCAGCGTGCAACTCATGTAGATTGATAACAACCGGAGCGTCCGTTTTTGCCTGATTCCAGTTGTTCTGCACTTCAACTGTGATGGTTTTCTCCTGTTTCTGCGCTTGGGCAGACAGGCTGAAAGCTCCTAAAAAGAAAGTAATAATAAAAAGATTCTTCTTCATGTTTCTAAGGCTGAAATTATACGTCGTATTTCTCCTTGCAAAAATAGCAGAAAAAATAGCAGACTGTGTCTCTTTTGAGGAGATTATAGTCTGCTATTTGAGCTTTTTACTCTATATAATGATATTGTGGTTTCTATTTTGCATCACAAAATGGCAATGAGTTTTTATTTGAGACTTAAAATCTCCTCTTTTGCACCTAATTCCTCATATACCTTTCCGTCTATAGTCAGATTCTTGGCATTCTTAACGTTTAATATATTGTTGCCTTTAGAAGATTCTACATAAATATTTTCCAAAGTAACTCCGTCTACCTGACTGATAACAACTCCATCCGCAGCTTCCGTCATCACAACGTTTTTAACGGTAATATTGCTGATGGGCATTTCCGGCAGTCCGTTGAAGAACATGGCACGTCCCGAACCTCTGCAAACAATATTGGAAATATGAATATTGCGGAAAGCAGGTGTTTCTTCTGTCACCGGAGGAATGGCAGTTTTCATACGGCTCAACAGATCTTCTTCCGATTCTTCACCGGCACCTTTTCCACCGTAGAACAAGTCGAACAATAAGGGTTCATTCGGAATATTAATCATATTGATATTGTTAATGTAGATGTTTTCTACCACACCGCCACGTCCGCGGGTACTCTTGAAACGTAAACCTACATCTGTACCCATAAATGTGCAGTCCTCTACATAGATATTCTTCACACCGCCGGACATTTCACTACCTACCACGAATCCACCATGTCCGTGCAATACTGTATTGTTTTTCACGATAACGTTCTGGCAAGGTTCTCCACGACGGCGTCCATCTTCGTCTTTACCGGATTTGATACAGATGGCATCATCTCCCGCATCAAACACACTATTGATAATCAGAGCGTTTTTACAAGATTCCAAGTCGATAGCATCACCGTTTTGAGAATACCAGGGGTTGATGACCATGATATTATTTACTGTGAAATCTTCGCAAGACAAGGGGTGCAGACACCAGCTTGGTGAGTTTTTGAAAGTAACTCCTTCCAACAGCACCTTCTTGCTTTTGACGATGCTTAACAACACCGGACGCAACCACGGACGGATTTCTGCCCATTCTTCATCTGTGTTGATACCTTCGGGGACATTGAAGTCTTTGCAAGCCATTGCACCTTTCAGTGAGCCGGCAGTGGGATACCATATCTCTTGTTTCTCGTCGAGAACACCTCCCGAGTTTACCAGCTTTTTCCATTGTGAAGCAGTCAGCTTTCCTTTTTTTACCGGACGCCAGCAGTCACCGTTTCCGTCAAATGTACCATGTCCGGTGATAGCTATATTTTCTGCATTGCGTGCTGAAATCGGCGATTGGCAACGACGAGTCTCGAGTCCTTCGAAAGAAGTGGCAATGATAGGATATGCTTCAAAATCACCAGTAAAAAGTACGAGCGCATTTTGTTCCGTATATAGATTTACATTGCTCAACAGCTCGATCGGACCAGTCAACCAGACACCTTCCGGGATAATCACTTTACCCCCTCCGCGTTGATTCACGTCTTTAATAGCATCGTTGATAGCTTTGGTATTCAGGAACAGACCGTCTCCTTTGGCTCCGAATTTCTCAATGTTTACTTCGTAAGCAGGGAAAACCGGTTGCTGTACTTTCGGCATTTCAAAAGGTAAATTCTGGTAAAGAGCGTCACTGATTGAGCTTTCTTTTACAGCAGTCTCGCTTTGTTTACATCCCGATGAGATAAACGGTAAACAGCATACGGCCATCCAGAAGAGTCTTTTTGTCAATGTGTTCATTTAGTAACTTAATTTCTATAGGGTTATACATCTATTGTTTTTCTTGAAAAAACCTCTTAATTATCGATTGCAAAGATAGGTGGGAAAGCCTAAGGCGATGTGGACTAATTGATAGATTACGTGTATTTTTTGTCATTTCTGTCTATTATTTGCACACTTCTCGTGTTTTTATGCAGAAAGTTCCTATCTTTGCACAAAATTTAACTATTAAAAGATATGAGTTATAACTTGTTGAAAGGAAAAAGAGGTATTATCTTCGGTGCTTTGAACGATCAGTCTATTGCCTGGAAAGTAGCAGAGCGTGCCGTAGAAGAAGGTGCAACTATTACATTATCAAATACTCCGATGGCTATCCGTATGGGAGAAGTCGACGCTTTGGCCCAGAAATTAAATTGCCAGGTTATTCCGGCAGATGCCACCAGTGTAGAAGATTTGCAAAATGTATTCAAGACCTCCATGGATATACTGGGTGGACAAATTGATTTTGTACTCCACTCTATCGGTATGTCTCCCAACGTGCGCAAAAAACGTACTTACGATGACCTTGACTATGGAATGTTGGATAAGACATTGGATATTTCAGCTGTTTCATTCCATAAAATGATTCAGTCGGCCAAGAAATTGAACGCTATTGCTGATTACGGTTCTATCGTTGCTTTGAGCTACGTGGCCGCGCAGCGTACTTTCTACGGCTACAATGATATGGCAGATGCAAAGGCATTGCTGGAATCTATTGCACGTAGCTTTGGTTACATCTACGGACGCGAACATAGCGTACGTGTGAATACTATCTCGCAGTCTCCTACATTTACTACTGCCGGTTCGGGCGTGAAGGGTATGGATAAACTGTTTGATTTCTCCAACCGTATGTCTCCTCTCGGAAATGCTACGGCTGACGAATGTGCCGATTATTGCATCGTGATGTTCTCCGATCTTACCCGTAAGGTAACTATGCAGAACTTATTCCATGACGGTGGATTCTCCAGTGTAGGTATGAGTCTTCGTGCCATGGCTACTTACGAGAAAGGACTCGATGAGTATATGGACGAAAATGGTAACATCATTTACGGATAAAAAAATATGAAACTACGGATCTCTCTTCTTATTATTTTAATGAGTATGCTTTTCGCCTCCTGCGGGATAAGCACAGGAAAGGGTACGGAGCAGAAGGAAGAAGAGATTTCTGTTCTGAGATATGATAAGCTGTTGAGCGAATATGTTCGCTCCAACAGTTTTTCTGCTATGCAGAAGTTGACGATGGACTACCGTATGCCGACGAAAATCCTGATTGAGGATGTATTGTCTATCGGTACAGTGAAAGATGATACCATCTCGCAACGTCTGCAAAAATTCTATTCGGATACGACTTTGGTTCGTTTGCTTAGCGATGTAGAAGCAAAATATCCTAATCTGGATGAAGTGGAAAAAGGACTTAGCAAAGGATTTCGGAAACTGAAAAAGGAAGTGCCTGATACGAAAGTGCCGTTTATCTATTCGCAAGTATCCGCTTTCAACGAATCTATTATTTTAGTGGATTCTTTATTGGGAATCAGTCTTGATAAATATATGGGGGAAGATTATCCTCTTTATAAGCGTTTCTATTACGATTATCAATGTCGCTCGATGCGTCCGGAACGGATTGTGCCGGATTGTTTTGCTTTTTATCTTTTGAGCCGTTATGGAATGAACTATCATGAGGGTACTTGTTTGATTGACTTGATGATGCATACGGGGAAGATCAATTACGTAGTGCAAAACTTATTGGGATATAGTGATATTGGTGAAGCAATGGGGTATTCTAAGGAGGAAAGCGACTGGTGCAAGGATAATGAAAAGGAGATATGGAATTATATCTGTACCAACGATCATCTGCATGCTCGTGACCCGATGGTGATCCGCTATTATATGAAGCCTGCTCCTGCTGTTGATATGTTGGGTGCTCAAGCTCCGGCATTGATAGGTACATGGATGGGAGCAAGAATCATTGCTTCTTACATGAAAAAGCATAAGGATATGAAGCTGAAAGATCTTCTGGAATTTACTGATTACCACGAAATGTTAAGTGAATCTAACTACCTGGCTTCCTGAATCGTTTCTCTTTCTTATTTCTCAATTTTTAATTTTCAATTCTCAATTTAATAAGTGGAAACTGCCCTTTATTTGTTGCCCGTGACTTTAGGCGATACACCTATTGAAAAGGTGTTGCCTTCTTATAATAAGGAAATTATTTCCGGTATCCGGTATTTTATAGTCGAAGATGTTCGTTCTGCCCGTCGTTTCCTGAAAAAGGTGGACCGGGAGATTGATATTGATGCGTTGACATTTTATCCGTTGAACAAACATACTTCACCTGAAGATATTTCCGGTTATCTGCAACCTTTGGTAGGCGGAGCTTCAATGGGAGTTATCTCCGAAGCCGGTTGTCCGGCGGTAGCTGATCCGGGAGCGGATGTGGTTGCCATCGCACAACGTAAAAAACTGAAGGTAGTTCCTTTGGTTGGACCCTCTTCAATTATTCTTTCCGTGATGGCTTCGGGCTTTAACGGGCAGAGCTTTGCGTTTCATGGTTATCTGCCGATTGAACCGGGGGAACGTGCCAAGAAACTGAAAACATTGGAGCAGCGTGTGTATGCTGAAAATCAGACACAACTTTTCATTGAGACGCCTTACCGGAATCATAAGATGATAGAAGATATTTTGTTAAACTGTCGTCCTCAAACAAAGCTTTGTATTGCTGCCGATATTACATGTGAAGGAGAGTATATACAGACGCGTACTGTGAAGGACTGGAAGGGACATGTGCCTGAATTGTCTAAGATTCCCTGTATTTTTCTCTTATATAAATAACGTCTTTTAGGTGTTCATATTCATCTTCGAAACAGCTACTGAAGAAGCCTTTTCCCAAGTTTTCCTCTATCTGTTTGAAGCTCCATAGCTTACTGTTCTTAAAGCGAGGGGTACAAAGGATGGAATCATCCTTGATATCAACGATGAATAAGTAGATAAGACGATTGGTTACTTCATTCTCAAAGTGATAAACGATATTGAACTCTGGCTTGATATCTTTTTCGTGCGGGAAAGCATTGTTAATCAAACGGGTGGCACCCGCCTCTAAAGATTCTCCATATCGGAGATAACATTCCATGGGAATGTCCACTTTTCCTTTGTCCAAAATGGCTGTTGACGGTCTGTCGCAAAGGAACAGCATTCCATGAGTGGATATGGCAATTCTTATCACCGGATTGATGTATGCGTTCTTATAATTAACAGCTTCTATCGCAGGGGTTTTCCCGATCACGTCTCCTTTGGTATTCACAATAGGAACATATTCTGTGTGAGACATTAGGTGATTGAAGAAACGGATAGCGATCTGGTTGAACAGGATGCTCATAAGAAAGACAGTAGGAGGTAACACTTTATAGAGTACAAACAGACTTGTCTTACTTAGTGGGTTTTGGAAAATGACGGTGATGCTGATTATAATAAAATGCAGTATTCCGAAAATCAAGGCAATGCGAGCAGATACAACGGCGGCTTCTGCTCCCTGAGCATATAAACGTTTGTTGCAAGAACCTATCTGTTTTAAGAAGTGGTTGATAAACCTTTTCTTATGCATATAAAGACTTAGCATTGGAATGAGAATACTGACTTCCAGAGTAAGCGGGAGCGCACCGGGGGGAACATAATCACCAGGAATGAGAGCTGCTACGGATAATAGTGCCAGCACTCCGGTCGCTATATAGAGGATAAAATTAGGAATTAACAATCCTTTACGTCGATAAGAAAGGTATATTCCTATAATACCTATACCTGTACCGATGTAAATAGCCGTGTCTTGCGTTATAAGTTCACACAATAAAATGGAAATAATAACGGGGATAAAACCCAGCGACATGTTAAATGCGGAAGAAAGTATTCCTTTATGATCCATCTCTATATTTATGTTTATTTGTCGGTTCTATCTATAAAACAAATAGTGTATGTGTTTTGTTTGCTAACGAATATGTTTCTCTGCATGGTAGGAGGAACGAACAAGGGGAGCACTCTCTACGATGTTGAATCCTTTCTCTAAACCAACTGTTTTATATTTCGCGAATTGCAGCGGAGTGATGTATGCCGCAACGGGATAATGCCGATGACTCGGTTGCAGGTATTGCCCTATGGTAAGAATCTGGCAACCGGTTGCTAACAGATCGTCCATCAATGTTTCGACTTCCTCCGGAGTTTCACCCAGTCCGACCATTATGCCGCTTTTAGATTTGACTCCCTTTTCGGAAATGTGTCTGATAACCTGTAAGCTTGTATCATAATTTGCTGCACTGCGGACTAGTGGACTAATGCGGCGCACAGTTTCCATATTGTGTGATATGATGTCGGGGCGGGCGTCAATTACTAAATCTACCAACTCCATTCTGCCTTGAAAATCCGGAATCAGTACTTCAATGGTTGTCTGTGGATTCAACCGTTTTATTTCCCGGATGGTACGTGCCCAATGTTCTGCTCCCAAATCAGGTAAATCATCCCGGTCTACAGAGGTGATGACGGCATGATCCAGTTTCATCAGTGCGATGGATTCTGCTACATGGGTAGGCTCGTTTGCATCTAACGGATGGGGACGTCCTGTCTGTGTGTTGCAAAATTTACAGCTACGCGTGCAGATGTCACCGCCAATCATGAAGGTGGCTGTTCCTTTTCCCCAACATTCCCCCATATTAGGGCAACGCCCACTGCTGCATATCGTGTGCAAGCAGTGGGAGTCGACAATTCGTTTTGTTTCGGTGTATCGTTCGTTGGCACCGATATTAATTTTCAGCCATTCGGGCTTACGTACTCTATCCGTCATTATAAGTTGTTCAAGAAGAAGTTGGTCAACCGTGTGTACAAGTGTTGGCGGGTGTTGCCACCATATATTCCATGATTACGGTTCGTGTACACTTGCATATCAAATTGTTTTCCAAGCTGGACTAACTGCTCGGCATATTCTGCACAGTTCTGGAAGTGAACATTGTCGTCTGCCATACCATGTACCAGCAACAAGTTTCCATGAAGTTTGTCGGCACGGGTGAAAGCTGATGATTCCTTATATCCTTCCGCATTTTCTTTGGGAGTGCGCATGAAACGTTCGGTGTAAATCGTATCATAGAAACGCCAGTCGGTTGGTGCGGCTACTGCTACTCCGGCTTTGAATACGGGAGTTCCTTCGCTCATGCTCATAAGAGTCATGTATCCGCCATAACTCCAACCCCAGATACCGATGCGGTCTTTGTCCACATACGTTTGTTTGCCTAGGTAAAGCGCTGTTTCCACCTGGTCTTTGGCTTCTTTGACGCCAATTTTTAAATAGGTACATTTCTCAAAAGCTTCTCCACGGCCTCCAGTGCCACGACCATCTACACATACCACGATATAACCGAGGCTTGCCATGTATGTCTCCCAGCTGATTCCCCAAGTATCTAATACCTGTTGGGAACCCGGGCCACTATATTGATACATCAGTACCGGATATTTTTTGGATGCGGAGAAATTAACCGGTTTCATCATCCAGCCATTCAACTTCACGCCATCTGTAGTCTGGAAAGTAAAGAACTCTTTTTGTGGTACTGCATATCCGGACAATGTTTGCTTCAACGCATCATTTGTAATAAGCGTTTTGAGCGTTTTGCCTGAATTATCGTTCAAGGTAACCAACATAGGAGTATCCAAGCTGGAGAACTTGTTCATATAATACTTCATCGATTTGCTGAAGAGAGGCGTATTGGTTCCTGCCTGTTGAGACAATTTGGTCTTTTTGCCTTTCTTATCTATTTTATAGACAGCCTTGCGCAGAGGACTCTCTTCGTTGCTGGTATAATAGAAAGAACCATCTTCTTCATCATATCCCAGAAAATCTTTCACTTCGAACTTACCGTTAGTAACCTTTTTAATCAAGTTACCTCCCATGCTATACCAATAGAGATGACTGTAACCGTCACGTTCGCTAAGCATGCTGAAATATTCGGGATAGAACTGGATGTTATCGAAAATATTCTCCTTTATGTAATAAGGAGATTCATCACGGAGCATTAGTTTGCAAAGTGTTGAGCGAGGATCGGCAAAGTAGAGGTCGAAACGGTCTTGATGACGGTTTAATGTCATGATAGCCAATTTGTTGGCATCCTTTGTGAAACGGATGCGTGGAATGTATTCATCTGCATCCAGCGGGAGTTTCATCGTACGGGTGACGTGTGACTTGATGTCATACGTGCGTACTTCTACTTTCGAATTCGGGTATCCGGCTTTCGGATACTTGTAGGTATATTCACCCGGATAATCTTTTAAGGCATCAATACGGGGTGCCTGTCCGGCAAATACCGGAAAAGAGTAGGAGGGAACTTCTGACTCATCGAAGCGGATGAAAGCGATCAGTGTATTATCAGCGCTGAATTCCAAAGCACGGTCGAAACCGAACTCTTCTTCATACACCCAGTCGGGGATGCCGTTGAGTACAGAGTTCTGTTTGCCATCCTCCGTAATCTGGCTTTCACTGTTGCCATAAAGCAGCTTAACAAGAAATATGTTATTGTTGCGGACAAAAGCAATCATTGTACCGTCTGGAGAAAAGACGGGGACCTGTTGAGGTCCACCGTCAGACAGCCGTTCAATAATGTTGTTTGTCGTAACGCCCTTATCATTTCGTTTCAAAGGGTAAATGTAATGTACAGCTGTGTATGAATGCCTATATATAGGTGTCGTTTTAGTAGCAATTAGCAATTTCTGACCGTCGGGCGAGAACTGGTAACTGTCGAAGTTCTTGAAGTCACATTCGCGTGTAGTGCTTACATCGAAAATCACTTCTACTTTCTCGCCTGTTTTGAAAGAGTATTTAATGATCTGCGTGCCGTCGGCGTTCATCTGCGTGTAGTGTTCGCCATCAGGCATGGGGATTACTCCCTGGATATTTTCCGGGCGGAAACGTCCGGAGGTGATATCTTTTAAATCGAGTGCCTTTTGTCCTTGTGCCATTCCGGTCAGACAGAGAAGGCAGAGTAATAAAGTGATGCTGATCTTTTTCATCTGCTTTTATAATCGGTTTTGGTTTTAATTCGTACTTGCAAAAGTAACAATAAACTTAGATTCAACAAAGCCTGACCGATTTTTATATAGATTTGATAAGGATTATTGGGTGAGATTCAATATCTTTGTGAAAAGGACTTTAAACATTACCACTATGAATTCAAAAAGAAAAGACTTGCAATATGCTTCTGTCTTCTTATTGGCTGTAGCATTGACATTCCTGTTGGGGAAGGGGGATAATCTGTGGTTGGTATCGTGGGGTGACTTGATACCAAGTTTGTTTGTGCTGTTCATAGCAGGTGATTGTTTGCATAGTTCCCTGCTCCGTATCAAACGCGGCGAAGAGGATGGAGGAGCCCGGTGGAGTACTTGTTTCACTTTTCTGGTATTCAGTATTGTTTTTATGGGCGACTTATTTTATATCGGCAACTTTATTGTGAATAAACTGTGGGGCTAAAGGATTAGTATAAATTCTGCTTCACAGGTATTTAATAGTAAGATTTTCTTCTTAACTATAGCTTTTAGTTTACTTTAACTAGATAAATTAGTTTATGAACTAAAACTTTTCGTTATTTGCAGCAAACAAAGTTGCAGATATGAAAGGATTAACAGCAAAAGAAGAAGAAATCATGGGCTTTTTCTGGGAAAAAGGCCCCTTGTTCGTGAAAGAAATGTTGGTTTTCTATGAAGAGCCCAAGCCGCATTTTAATACATTATCTACGATTGTGCGTGGGCTGGAAGAAAAAGGCTTTTTAGCTCACTATACTTTTGGGAATACTTATCAATACTATCCCGTAGTCAGTGAAGAGGATTTTCGTAAAGGAACGTTGCGGAATGTGATTAGCAAGTATTTTAATAATTCTTATCTGAATGCTGTTTCTTCTTTGGTTAAGGAGGAAGATATTTCGCTGGATGAATTGAAACAACTCATTCACGAAGTGGAACAGGCTGATAAGAAACACTAATCTTTTTAACGAAAATCTATGCTATGGGAGTTTTCTTCATTTATATATTAAAATCGTCAGTTTGTCTTGTTTTGTTTTACCTGTTTTTCAGGTTATTGCTTAGCAAGGAAACTTTTCATCGTTTCAATCGAATGGCTTTATTGGGAGTGTTGTTCTTTTCATTACTCATTCCTTGTATCGAAGTAACTACCCGGCATCAGGTTGAGGTGCAACAGGCTATGCTTTCCATCGAGCAGTTGCTACTGATGGCAGAGTTGGAAGCTACCCCTGTTGAAGCCGGTGCAGTGCAGGAAACGGTGGCGTCCTGGATACAGATTGTTTTGCTGGTCTATTTGGCAGGTATTCTATTTCTTGCCTGTCGGAGTATTTATTCATTGATTAGTCTTTTCCGGTTGATACATTCCGGTAAACAGGAGAAGTTGGAGAAAGGGGTTATGCTTGTGGTACACCATCATGAGATAGCTCCGTTCAGTTGGATGAAGTATATTGTGATTAGTCAAAAAGATCTGGAAGAGAATGGGCGGGAAATTCTCATACATGAAATGGCTCATATTCATCACCGCCATTCTATTGACTTGTTATTGGCGGATATTTGTATCTTTTTCCAATGGTTCAATCCCGGTGCATGGTTGTTGAAACAGGAGTTGCAGAATATTCATGAGTACGAAGCGGATGAGACTGTAATCAATGAGGGTGTAAACGCGAAGGAATATCAACTATTATTAATAAAAAAAGCTGTTGGCACAAGGCTCTACTCTATGGCCAACAGCTTTAATCACAGTAAACTTAAAAAACGTATCACTATGATGTTAAAAGAAAAATCGAATCCGTGGGCACGGTTGAAGTATTTGTATGTACTTCCGTTGGCAGCTATTGCAGTAACTGCTTTTGCCCGTCCTGAAATCTCTGAAAAAATGGAAGAGATTTCTGTTGCCAAAGTTAATGATTTGGCAGCAATTGTAGAAAAAAAGAGTGAAGAAAATGTTGTTAAGGAACCGGCTGATACTGCTAAAAATAAGGTGATAGTAGTAGGGTATCGTGCAGAAAAGAAAGATTCTGTCTTAACATCTGGAGAAAAGAAGGTGGCTCTTTCGGTGCGGGAAGTTTCAGGTGAAGAAAAACCTTTAGTTATTATTAATGGGAAGGAGTCGGATTATGAAGTGGTAAATGCTTTGAATCCGGAACGTATTGAGAGTATCTCGGTTATAGGTGCTGAAAAGGCTATTAAGATTTATGGGGAAAAGGCCAAGGATGGATTGATGGATATAAAGCTATATTCGGAAAAGAAGTTTAAACCGAAAAAGATAGAAGTAGGAAGTCTTAATAAAACAAGGTTAGACGCATTGAATAGTGGGGCTAAGAATTGGGGTGTTACGTTTCATTCTGCTACTGGAGGGAAGCCTTTGATTATTATTGATGGCAAAGAGGCTTTTGGTGATGATCCTTTGGCAAATATATCTCCTGATCGTATTAGAAGTATATCTGTATTGAAAGATAAGAATGCTTTGGCGGCTTATGGTGACAAGGGGAAGAATGGAGTGATTGAAGTGAATCTTTTAGTAAAAGAGGAATATCAAGTCCGTCAGATTCCTATTCGTACTGTGAATGATACAGTAACTTCAACAATAAAAACAACCGTATCCGAAGAATAGCAGTGGATTTTCAAAATACTCTCTATTTTCAAATACGGTCAAAATACATTATGATAAGAATTGACGGAGGTACGCTAGTATCTCCGTTTCTTGTTCCGGATGGAACCATTGTATTTCTTCATCTCTTTTGAACCAAGTCATCTGTTTACGCGAATAAATGCGGGAGTTTTGCTTGATTTTATCTATGGCAAAGGGGAGTTCCCATTCTCCATCCAGATACTTGAACAGTTCTTTATAACCTACTGTATTGAGCGAATTGAGGTGGCGATAGGGAAGTACCGAGCGTACTTCTTCCAGTAATCCTTCCTCCATCATCTGATCTACCCGACGGTTAATACGGTCATACAACTCTTCCCGGTCGCGAGTCAGACCGATTTTTAGAATGCGGAAAGGGCGTTGCTTTTTTTGTTGGGTGCGAAAAGAGGTATAAGTGCGTCCGGTCATATAGCAAATTTCCAATGCATGAATTACCCGTTTGGGATTCTTTAGATCCACTATCCGATAATATTCCGGATCTAGCAGGCGAAGTTCTGCACAGAGTTGTTCAAGTCCTTCCTCCTCATATTTCTGTAGCATGAGTTGACGGGTTTCCGCATCAACGGTAGGAATATCGTCGATACCTTTACAGATAGCATCTACATACATCATTGAGCCACCTGTGAGAATCACGACCTCGTGTTGCGTAAATAATTTCTCGAGAATTTCCAACGCTTCTATTTCATATTGGGCGGCGCTGTAATAGTCTGTAAGGTGGAGTGTACCAACCAATTGATGAGGGACACGTTTAAGTTGATCGGGAGTAGGAGCTGCCGTGCCTATTTTTAATTCGGCATAAAGCTGTCTCGAGTCGGCAGATACAATACTTGTCTGAAAAGTTTCTGCTAAGCGCAGGCTCAAATCCGTTTTCCCTACACCTGTAGGACCTATTAGAACAATGAGAGTAGGCATTGGGCTTTAAGTATTAAGTATTATGTATCAAGTATTAAGTATTAAGATGTGTGGGGAACTAAAAAATATTAGGTATTAACTGCTTGGCGCTGCATAGCAATTAATACCTAATACTTGATACTTAATACTTAAAATTTTTCTTCTTCGTATGGAGTACTTGCGTCGCCACCTATGTCGAATCCTTCCTGATCGAAGTCTTCCATGTCGAAATCTTGGTCACCATAGAAGTTTTCATCCAGATCAAGAGAACCGCTGGCAGCAGCCATTTCTTCAAAATCTACCGTTTGTTTAGGGGCATCTCCTGATTTCTTGGTACATTTGGCGCCATTCATATCTTTTCCGGTGATAATTTCGGATAGTTCGATGAAGAAACAACGTTCTGTTATGTAATCGAATACATATAGCAGTTTCTGTTTTTCATCTTCCACCAGTTCACTGATAACGGTGTCTTTCATTACCCAGCTATCCATTTCCGGATTGTCGTCCATTTCTTCCAAGGTTACTTCTTTTCCTTTTTCCCAATCGTCATCGCAGATAAAGAAAGAAGTCATCTGGTCGTTTGTGTACCCTACTGATTTCAGTATTGCTTCATGGAAGTCATAAAAAGTAGCTTCCGGATCAATTTGTATTTCTCTGACAAAATCGTCAACTTCATCAGATATGATAGTAAATCTGTATATCATAATATGACTATTTTGAACTGTTTATTTAATGATACCACGTTCTGAATTACGGATGAAATCAATAATATAGTCAATTTCCGGACTTTTTTCAAATTCATCTTCTATTTTCTTCAATGCTTCTGTCGTGTTCAAACCACTTTGATAAATGATACGATATGCATTGTGAATACTTTCGATCACTTCATTGGCAAAACCACGACGGCGCAGACCGATGATATTGATTCCACTGAAAGCAATCGGTTCACGTCCTGCGATGATGTAAGGAGGAATATCTTTACTGAAGCGGCAGCCGCCCTGAATCATTACATGACTCCCTACATGACAGAATTGGTGCATCAATACATTAGCACTGACAATCGCATTATCATCAATGATGATTTCACCTGCCATCTTGGTAGAGTTACCGATGATACATCCGTTACCAACCAATGCGTCGTGTGCTACGTGTACACCCTCCATCAGTAGATTGTTATTTCCTACAATCGTGCGCCCTTTAGCTGCTGTACCACGGTTGATTGTTACATTTTCACGAATCAGATTATTATCCCCGATTTCGGCTGTCGATTCTTCACCGCGAAACTTAAGGTCCTGCGGAACGGCTCCGATAACAGCACCCGGAAAAATAGTGTTTCCGTTACCAATACGTGAACCATATAAAATATTGGCGTTAGCCATAATTTTATTGTTGTCGCCGATAACTACGTTCTTATCTATAAATACAAAAGGCGCAATTTCTACATTTTCCCCGATTTTAGCTTCGGGATGAATATACGCTAAAGGACTTATCATGCTTTTAATATATCAATTATTACTTATTTTTCACTATTTGTGCCATGAACTCTGCTTCGCAAACAACTTTCTCGCCAACAAATGCATATCCTTTCATAGTAGAAATGCCGCGGCGGATAGGTGCCAGCATTTCTACACGGAAGATAATAGTATCTCCCGGCACTACTTTCTGGCGAAATTTCACTCCATCTATTTTCATGAAATAGGTAGAATAACGTTCGGGTTCGTCTACTGAATTCAAGACAAGTAAACCACCGACTTGTGCCATTGCTTCTACTTGAAGTACTCCCGGCATCACAGGTTCTTGTGGGAAATGTCCCTGAAAGAAAGGTTCGTTAGCCGTGATATTTTTGATACCTACAATGTAGTTAGCACCAATCTCAATCACTTTGTCAACCAGTTGGAAAGGATAGCGGTGCGGCAATAATTCGCGGATACGGTTTACATCCATTACCGGCTCACGACTACAGTCGTAACTTGGCGCCTGTATCTCGTGCAAACGGATTTCTTTCCGCATCTGGCGTGCAAACTTATTATTGATAGTATGTCCGGGACGGGTAGCAATGATACGACCTTTAATCGGTTTACCAATTAAAGCAAGGTCACCGATCACATCCAACAACTTGTGGCGGGCACATTCATTGGGCCAAACCAACGGCTTGTGGTTGATATAGCCTAATTGTTCAGCGTCCATGTGAGGTACTCCCATCACATCTGCCAACTTGTCGAAACTTTCCTGTGACATCTTACGCTCGTAGATTACGATTGCATTGTCCAGGTCACCCCCTTTAATCAATCCGGCGGAAAGCAGCGGTTCTATTTCGCGAACAAAGACGAAAGTACGGCTGGCAGCCACTTCGTCTTTGAAATTATGCATATCTTCGAGTGTAGCAAACTGATTCGGAATAATGGTTGAATCGTAAGAAACCAGTACATTCAGACTGAAATTCTCGTCAGGAAGTACGATGATAGAAGAACCAGTCGTTTCATCCCGGAACTCAATTTTAGACTTGATAATATAAAAGTCTTTGACGGCATTTTGTTCTACTGTTCCTACACGTTCTATTTCTTGTACATAATATTGTGCACTACCATCTAAAATAGGAAATTCCGGTCCGTTAACCTGAATAAGGCAGTTATCAATGCCCAATGCGTAGAGGGCTGCCATACCATGTTCAACGGTGCTTACTTTGACTCCATTCTTCGACAATACAGTACCACGAGTGGTTTCTGTCACATTGTCGGCTACTGCATCGATAGTTGGTTGTCCTTCTACGTCAATGCGCTGGATCTTATATCCGTGATTGTCCGGAGCAGGATTAAATGTTACAGTGAGATCAAGTCCAGTGTGAAGACCTTTCCCGCTCAGTGAAAAGCTATCTTTCAGCGTTTTTTGTTTCAGCATTGGTTACTTATTTAATAGTTGTTTTAATTCTTCTACTTCTTTGCGCAGATTACGCAATTCTTTCTGCATATCCGGCAAGCTTCTTTGTGCGACGGATGCTTTAAAGTATTGCTTCAGTTCCATGGGAGGAGTTCCGATAAGTTGACTACCGGATTTGATGTCTCCGGGTACACCTGACTGTGCGCCTAAACCAACTTTGTCTCCTATCTTGGAATGTCCTGCAATACCTACCTGGCCTCCGATCATACACCATTCACCAATTTTGGTAGAACCGGCAATTCCGGCTTGTGCAGCCATTACGGTATGCGAACCTATTTCATCATTATGTGCTATTTGTATCAGATTGTCTAATTTGACACCACTATGCACTACCGTAGCTCCCATTGTAGCACGGTCTACACAAGTATTAGCACCTATATCTACTTTATCTTCCAGAATGACAATTCCGATTTGCGGAATCTTATCGTATCCGTTCGGAGTGGGAGCAAAGCCAAATCCGTCAGCTCCGATCACTGCACCCGAGTGCAGGATACATTCGTTACCTATGCGGCAATCATGATAAACATTTACATTGGAGTAAAGCAAGCAACTGTTGCCTATCTTCACGCCGTCTCCAACAAAAGTGTGTGGATAAATTTGGGTATTATCTCCGATCACGGTATTTTCACCGATATAGGCAAATGCACCGATGTATACGTTCTCACCAATTTTGGCGCTGGGTGCAACGAAAGCTAATGAATCTATACCTTGTTTCTTAGGTTTGCTCATTTCATAAAGATTGAGCAATTTAGCCAGACTTTCATATGCATTGTCTACCTTAATCAGAGTAGCTTTTATTTCGTGCTCGGGAGTGAAGTCCTTGTTAACCAGGACAATGCTTGATTGTGTCTCGTAGATGTAAGGTGTATATTTGGGATTTGACAGGAAAGAAATTGCTCCGGGCATTCCCTCTTCAATTTTAGCGAATGTGTGTACCGTAGCGTTTTCGTCTCCAATGATTTCCCCTTGGATAAATGCTGCAATTTGCTTAGCCGAGAACTCCATGTCTTTAATTTAAAATTTAATTAGTTCACAAATAACGGATTTTTTTTTCAGATTTCCGTGTTATTGCATGAATATTTTATACTTATCTGTGTAATCTCTGATAGCAGAGATAGTATTTCTTTACCTTTTTGGACAATAATGAGATGTTCAGCATGTCCGATGCTTCGGCAATATTTTTGATAGTGCCGTCTTTGTAGATAATGTCAATACTGTCATCTGCCGGGTCATACATATTCTTTTCGATGCTGGGGGTAGAGACAAAATAGTTCGCTTCGGAAAGGGTTATACCTAATTGCTGGCTGATGTGCAAAGTTAATTCTTTTTTTCTGTCCTCACTAATCGGTTCCGATGAAATTTCTACTTTAAAGATATTTCGGTTTATCATTCCCATGCTTAAAGTAGAAAGAACCTTGTCTGCATGGGTACTCCATACTTTTAAGGCTGTCCATATATCATTGTCGTCTAGTTGAATAAAATTCTCCAGACAGTCGGGGTTGTTATAGAACTCCGTAGGATTGATATCATTGTAAAGGAAAAAACGCAATGCGGGTGATGCGAACAGTTCCACTCCTTGTGATGCCAGTTCTTTAGCACGTAATAGGGTACTGATGAGCATTTTTTCGTATGCGACGGACGTCTTATGCAGATATACTTGCCAGTACATCAGGCGACGTGCCGTAAGGAAATTCTCGATAGAGTAGATTCCTTTGGATTCGACAACCAGGCGGTCGTCCGCTACATCAAGCATTTTTATAATCCGTGCGGAACCGATATTTCCTTCTGTCACACCTGTGTAAAAGCTGTCGCGGCGAAGATAATCCAATCTGTCCATATCCAACTGACCGCTTACAAGTTGATGGAGAAAGCGTTTTGGATATTCGTCTTTGAAGATTTGAATGGCAAGACTAAGCTGACCACTCATCTCTTTGTTCATCCGTTCCATCAGCATGAGGGAAATCTCTTCGTGGGAGACTCCTTTTACTATAGTATCTTCAAGTACATGTGAGAAGGGACCATGTCCTATATCATGTAACAGGATGGCGGCCTGTACAGCTTCCGCTTCACTGTCAAAGATGAAATTACCTTTAGAAGCCAGTTGGCTGATAGCTTCACTCATCAAGTAAAAAGCACCTAAAGAGTGTTGGAAGCGGGTATGTTGTGCACCGGGGTATACAACAGATGATAATCCTACCTGCTTGATGCGGGTAAGACGCTGCAAAAGGGGATGCCGTACTATATCGTACAGTAACCCCTTTGGAATATTGATGAACCCGAATACGGGGTCGTTAATTATCTTTCTTTCGTAAGGCATTCGTTTTCTTTAGAGATCCTTTTTCTCTTTTCAGAGAATTGCTTTGAGTTGTTCAGCCATTTGCGCCTGTACTTCTTGTGCGGCGGTGCGGGCAGCTTCTGCAAACTTCTCTGTTTTATCTACGTAGATGATACCACGTGAGGAATTAACAATGATTCCGCATGTACTGTTCATTCCGTATTTACAAACTTCTTCGAGCGAGCCGCCTTGTGCTCCTACACCTGGTACGAGAAGGAAATGGTTCGGAACAATTTTACGAATATCTTCGAAAGCGCGTCCTTGAGTGGCACCTACCACATACATCATGCGGTCGTCACTAGCCCATTCTTGTGATTTACGTAATACTTTCTCGAACAGACGTTCGCCGTTTACATCTTCTGTTAGTTGGAAGTCATGCGAACCTTTGTTGGAAGTCAATGCCAACAGGATCACCCATTTACCTTCATAGGTAAGGAACGGAGTAACACTGTCTTCGCCCATATAAGGAGCTACCGTTACAGAGTCGATATTAAGCTCTTCAAAGAAGGTGCGGGCGTACATTGCAGAAGTATTTCCGATGTCACCACGCTTTGCGTCAGCGATAATGAATTGATCCGGATAGTTATCTTTGATGTATTTTACTGTCTTTTCAAATGCGATCCATCCTTTTACGCCCATGCTTTCATAGAAAGCCAGATTGGGTTTATAGGCGATGCACAAATCTGCTGTCGCGTCGATGATGGCTTTGTTGAATGCAAAGATCGGATCTTCTTCTTTCAACAGATGCTCCGGGATTTTCTTGATGTCAGTATCAAGTCCTACACAGAGGAATGATTTTTTGCGCTTTATGTTTTCAAATAATTGTTGCTTATCCATCTTGTTATTTACTATTATACAATTTACTATTGACTATTTCTAAGAAATCATTCTCAACGATCAACTCTTCATTTTTCTAAAGCTCGCTTTCTTTCAAGCGTTCCGCGTTTTCTGCTACGATCAGGTGGTCGATGCAGTCTTGAATATCCCCGTCCATGAATGCAGCAAGATTATAAATCGTGTAATTGATGCGATGGTCGGTGATTCGTCCCTGCGGATAGTTGTAGGTGCGGATTTTAGCAGAACGGTCTCCGGTCGATACCATTGTTTTACGTTTGGAGGCAATGTCATCGATGTATTTCTGATGTTCCTTGTCATAGATAAACGTACGGAGACGGGCCAAAGCACGTTCCTTATTTTTCGGTTGGTCACGTGTTTCGGTACATTCAATGAGTATTTCTTCGGCAATACCTGTATTCGGGTTCTTCCAGATATAACGCAGACGTACTCCGGATTCTACCTTATTTACATTCTGTCCACCGGCACCACCACTTCGGAAAGTATCCCATTTGATTTCTCCTTCGTTGATGACTACATCGAATTCTTCAGCTTCGGGAAGTACCGCCACTGATGCGGCAGAAGTATGAACACGTCCTTGTGTTTCGGTAGCAGGAACACGCTGTACGCGGTGTACTCCCGATTCATATTTTAAAATTCCGTATACATTATCGCCCGTGACGCTACAAACAACTTCTTTGAATCCTCCTGCTGTCCCTTCGTTTGCATTGGAGACTTCCATCTTCCAACCTTTGGTTTCACAGAATTTGGCATACATACGAAAGAGGTCACCGGCAAAGATAGCTGCTTCATCACCTCCTGCACCACCACGGATTTCAAGAATTGCGTTCTTGCTGTCTTGCGGATCGGCAGGGACAAGCATCAGTTTGATTTCTTCTTCCAATACCGGAAGGCGCTCTTGACTATTGTCCATTTCTTCTTTCGCCATCTCGCGCATTTCAGCGTCCGATTCATTAGCAAGGATATTTTTAGCTTCTTCAATATTACCCAGTAATTGGATATATTCTTTCCTTGCTTTCATCAAGTCGTCTAATTCCTTATATTCTTTAGTCAACTTGACGTAACGTTTCTGATCGGCAATCACTGCCGGGTCTGTGATAAGGGTAGATATTTCTTCAAAACGGGCTACGAGTCCGTCTAATTTTTCTAATATGGTACTGTTATCTGCCATTCTTTAGTATCTAAATTCTCCGAATTCGCTCTTAATGATTAATTCTGTTTGCTCACATGCTTCAACACGTCCTACAATCTGTGCCGGAATACCGAATGACTCGGAAATAGCAATTACTTCTTCTGCATGTTCCGGTGACAAGTAGACTTCGAGGCGATGTCCCATATTGAATACCTTGTACATTTCTGCCCAGTCCGTACCGCTTTGTTCTTGAATAGTTTTGAATAAAGGAGGAACGGGGAAAAGATTATCTTTTACTACACGAACATTTTCAACAAAGTGTAAAACTTTGGTTTGTGCACCACCGGAACAGTGTACCATTCCGTGGATTTCCGGGCGCAGTGCATCGAGTAATTTCTTCACTACCGGTGCGTATGTACGAGTAGGGGAGAGCACCAACTTACCTGCATCAATCGGAGAATCTTCTACACTGTCTGTCAGTTTTAACTTGCCGGAGTAAACTAATTCTTCGGGAACGGCAGCATCGTAGCTTTCCGGATATTTTTCAGCAAGATATTTTCCGAATACATCGTGACGGGCACTTGTCAAACCATTGCTGCCCATACCGCCATTGTATTCTTTTTCGTAAGTAGCTTGTCCGTAAGAAGCCAGACCGACGATCACGTCACCCGGACGAATATTGGCATTGTCGATAACGTCTGAACGTTTCATGCGACAAGTTACGGTAGAGTCAACGATGATTGTACGAACCAAGTCGCCGACATCAGCTGTTTCACCACCGGTTGCGTATACACCTACCCCCATTTCACGGAGTTCGGCCAGCAATTCATCTGTTCCATTGATGATGGCGGAAATTACTTCTCCGGGAATCAACAGTTTATTACGTCCAATGGTAGAAGAGACAAGAATATTGTCTACGGCACCTACACAAAGCAGGTCGTCGATATTCATAATCAATGCATCCTGTGCGATACCTTTCCAAACGGACAAATCACCCGTTTCTTTCCAGTACATATAAGCAAGAGATGATTTGGTTCCGGCGCCATCGGCGTGCATAATGTTGCAATATTCCGGGTCACCTCCCAATATATCGGGAATAATTTTACAGAATGCTTTCGGAAAGATTCCTTTGTCGATGTTCTTGATGGCGTTGTGCACATCTTCTTTTGATGCGCTTACTCCACGCATCATGTATCGTTGATTACTCATGAGTTATAGAATTATATTGTATACGGCTGCAAAAGTACTGCTTTTTTTTGGTACAGCCAACTAGGTACTGGCAAATGTTAATCATTAACTATTTTACTTTAGAATATTCTCTTGAAAAGGAGAATAATAATAGAAAATTAAGAGTTAAAATCATAGTAATGAGAACTGTGATTTTAACTCTTAATATGTAAGGGCTTTATCTGATCTTTTTTAGAATTCTACTTTCGGAGCCTTCTCGCTTCCTTCTTCTGCTTCAAAATATGCTTTCTTATCAAAGCCGAACATTCCTGCAAAGATATTCTTAGGGAAACGGCGGATATTGGTGTTATAAGCCTGTGCAGCATCATTGAAATTTTTGCGTGCTACATTGATACGGTTTTCAGTTCCTTCCAGTTGAGCCTGTAATTCCAGGAAGTTTTGATTAGCTTTTAAGTCGGGATAATTCTCGGTAATAGCTAATAACTTGCCCAGTGCTGATGTTACAGCACCTTGCGCCTTTTGATATTGCGCCAGCTTTTCCGGTGTCAGATCGGCGGCGTCCACTTTAATTTGAGTTGCCTGGCTACGTGCGGCAACAACTCCCTCTAATGTTTCCTTTTCATGTGTTGCATATCCTTTCACGGTATTTACCAAATTAGGAATCAAGTCGGCACGGCGTTGGTATTGAGTTTCTACATTTGCCCATTGACCACTTACATTCTCGTCCATAGTTACCAGACCGTTATATACACTTACTGCCCATATGACAAGGATAGCCACAACGGCTAAGATGATAATAATTGACTTCTTCATGTTTCTTGTTTTTATTGAATTTGATAATCTGTTTTTTCTTATTTTCTTTAGAAACGTGAGCCGGCACCACCACCGCCTCCCATTCCTCCGCCGAAGCTGCCTCCACCGAAACCGCCTCCGCCTCCTAAACTACCTCCGCCAAAGCCGCCGATAAATGGACCGCCTCCGCCACCTCCCCGGTGATGGTAGTCGCTATCATAACTTTGTTGACGACGTATGATGGTATGTCCGCAGTTTCTACATGTATAGGTGACATCTTCAGTTTTCACTCCGTTAATCCGGGATACGATTACACTTCCTGTTCTCTGCAATTGGTGTTTACCGCATTTCGGGCAACGGCTTTGCCTGCGTGCAGAAAAGAAAGCAAGACCTCCACCGATGACAATAAAGCAAAGGATGGCAAGAACAAAATCAAAGGAGCCACCGTCGTTCGAATCGGAGAGGGCATCGTTTTCCATGGAACCGTCAAGACGCTGGCAAGTTGCTTTAAGACCAGCCACCATTCCTGCATTCCAATTTCCGTCTTTCAGGTAAGGAATCATATATTTGGTTTGAATCCTTTTGCAGATCGCATCGGGGAGCACTCCTTCCAGTCCATAACCGGTATAAAACTGGATACAACGTTGATCTGTAACCAACAAAATGACTAATCCATTATTTTTGCCTTTCTTCCCAACACCCCATTGGTTGAGTAGCTGGTGGCAGAAATTGAAACAATCTTCTTCTCCGATTGAAGGAACTACGGCAACTACCGTTTCAATTCCTGTTTGTTGTTCCAAGGCATAAAGCATGGAGTCTATACTGTCACAAGCTGCCTGTGAAAGTATGCCGGCCGGGTTGCAAACATATTGCATTTTGTTTTGCAGGTGAACTTTCGGTAGGTTGTCCACCGTGTATACTTTCTCTTGAGCTTGTAGTGGGAACAGAAGAATAGTTGCTAGTATAAAAGTCAATATTGATTTCATAACGAATATTTTATGTATGCAAATATAGAAACTTTTTCTGTTATGAATCTACAACTCGTTGTTATAATAGGTTTAATGAATGTATCGCCCGACGAATGCACGGACTCGGTCGGTGTACTCCTGTTTATTCTCTTTGTATGAAACAGCATGAGCCGCTCCCGGCACAATCCATAGTTCTTTGGGTTCCGGTTTGGCTTCGTAGAGCGAATATACCATCCAGGTTGGTACATACGTATCTTTATCCCCGTGAATAAACAGCATCGGAAGTTGTGACTTAGCTACTTGTTTCAGTGAGGATGCCTCTTTGAAATTCCATCCATATTTCTTTTCGCAGAGCCAGCTTGTGGTATACATTAGTGGAAAAGGAGGAAGGTGGAAACTGGCTTTAAGTTCATGTGAGAATTCGTCCCATACGCTGGTGTAGCCGCAATCCTCAACAAAGCATTTAACAAATGGCTTCTGTTTCTCACCGGACACCATCATGGTTGTCGCACCTCCCATTGAAATGCCGTGTACAACCATTTGCGTACTGTCTCCGAAAATTTCATTGGCAATGTTCATCCATTGCAATACGTCCCAACGGTCTTTCCATCCCATCTGGATGGCCGGACCTTCACTTTCTCCCTGATGTTGCAGGTCGGGAAGTAATATGTTATATCCTAAATCTCGATTATATAGATAACCAATCATAAACATACGGATAGCATTATCTGTATATCCATGTACAATGACTGCTGTCTTACTGGTGGGCTGGGGAGCAGCAACATAATACGCATGAAGTTGTATTCCATGCGGATTGATGATGAAAGTGTCTTTCAGTGCGTCCACTTGTTTCAGGCTGTCCACCCATGGACGTAGGAAAGGGTAGTCTCTATACATGAAGGGATAAGAGTCGGCATCTTTAGACAAAATCTTGGCATTCGGAGTCAATGAAAAGTTTAACATATAAAAACTTCCTCCGATGGTGCAGCCGGTCAATGCCAGCATGATAATAATGATGCTATATACAACTTTTCTCCTCATAAAAATTCTTTCTAATCCTTATTTATGCCATATCTCCCATGCGGCAAATGCCTGGAGCAGCAACATTTCCAGACCGTTTTTAACGACAGCCCCTTGTGCTTCTCCTTTTTTCATGAACAGCGTAACATTAGGATTATATAACAAATCGTAGAGCAAATGGTTTGGAGTCAGTAGCTCATAAGGAATATTAGGACAGAAATCTACCTTGGGAAACATTCCTACGGGAGTACAGTTGACGATGATTGTGTATTCTGCCATGATTTCGGGAGTCAGTTCCTCATAAGTCAGCATATCATCGGCTTTGTGGGTTCGTGATACGAATATACTTTCAATACCCAAGTTTTTCAGCCCATGGTAGACGGCTTTGGAAGCTCCGCCGGTACCCAGAATCAAAGCTTTTTGGTGGTGAGGCTGCAATAAAGGCTGAATGGATTGAGTGAATCCGATGATGTCGGAGTTGTAGCCAACCAGTTTGACTTTTCCTTTCTGCTGGCGGATGATTTTAATGACATTCACTGCACCTATCTTTGCGGTATCACGGTCGAGTTCATCCAAAAAAGGAATCACTTGTTCTTTGTAGGGGATAGTTACATTAAGCCCGCATAAATTGGGATTCTCTTCGATAACTTCCATGAAGTTATTAATGCTGGGAATTTCGAAATTCACATACTCTGCATTGATACCTTCGGATTTGAATTTCTCATTAAAGTATCCGATAGAAAATGAATGTCGCAGAGGGTAGCCGATTAAACCATATTTTTCCATAATGCAATCAGGATTAAATTAATCATTCATAATGATTTGGTACTATTTTGTCGCGGTATAAAGAGTGCAAATGCCAAAAGTCAGCCGTTTGAAGTTGACTTCGCTAAATCCGGCTCGTGCGATGACTCCTTTCATAACTTCCCCTTGAGGAAATACTTTGATCGTGTCCGGCAGATAGCGGTAGGCACTGTTGTCTTTGGAGAGAAGTTTGCCCAATAATGGAATGACGACTTTAGAGTAGATGGAAAACAGTTGTTTCATCGGGAAACGGTCCGGAGTGGTTAGTTCCAGAATTACAAGATGGCCGCCCGGTTTCAGTACGCGGCACATTTCGGAGAGCCCTTTGTCGAGATCTTCGAAGTTGCGGATACCGAAAGCTACAGTGATAGCGTCAAAATTATTGTCGGCAAAAGAGAGTGAAGTACAGTCCTCTCGGGCAAAAGATATTTTATCCGACAGTCCTTCCTTTTTTACTTTTTCACGTCCCACATTCATCATACCTTCCGAGATGTCCGTGCCGATCAGTTCGGCAGGTTGCAGTTTGCGGCAGGCGAGGATAGCAAAATCCCCTGTGCCGGTCGCTACATCCATCATGCGCTGCGGTTGGAAAGGGCGTAACCAGGCAATAGCTTTTCTGCGCCAGCTGCGGTCGATACCTAAAGATAAGGTATGGTTCAACTTGTCGTAGGCATGTGCGATATTGTCGAACATACGTTCCACTTGCTCGGTCTTTTTCCCTTCTTCGTCGTAAGGCTTGATATGTTGTTGCGGGTAATCCATTTTTTAGTTGATAGTTGATAAATGATAGTTGATAGTTGAAGAAGATAGTTGATAAATGATAGTTGTAAGATGACAGAGTCAATAATTATATGCGATAAGCTGCATATTAACTATCATTTATCATCTATCAACTATCATTTATTATCTGTCATTTATCGCTAATCAGCTATTCAAAAAAGTTTCGACGTTTTTGAATATACGTTCAGCGATATTGCTAGTATCTTCTTTCACAAATTTCTCACCGGTGATGTTTTCGAACAATTCGATGTAACGGTCACTGATGCTTTGTACGATAGCCGGAGTCATTTCCGGTACTTTCTGACCGTCTTTGCCCTGAAAACCGTTTTCCATCAACCATTCACGAACGAATTCTTTAGAAAGTTGTTTCTGCGGTTCGCCTTTTTCGAAACGTTCCTGATAACCTTCAGAGTAGAAATAGCGGCTTGAATCCGGAGTGTGGATTTCGTCCATCAGGTAGATAGTACCGTTGTGTTTACCGAATTCGTATTTTGTATCTACGAGGATCAGTCCGCGCTCTGCTGCGATTTCAGTACCACGTTTGAAAAGGGCTAATGTATATTTTTCGAGAATTTCATACTCTTCCGGAGTAGCCAGTCCTTGTTTCAGGATTTCCTCCTTAGAGATGTCTTCGTCGTGCAATCCCATTTCAGCTTTCGTAGTCGGAGTAATGATGGGTTCCGGGAATTTCTGGTTTTCGCGCATTCCGTCCGGCAACTTCACGCCACAAATTTCGCGTACACCGCTTTTGTAAGTACGCCATGCGCTACCACACAGATAACCGCGTACAATCATTTCTACCGGAAAACCTTCACACAATACACCTACCGTCACCATTGGGTCCGGAGTAGCTATTTTCCAGTTCGGACAGATGTCAGTAGTGGCATCGAGGAATTTAGCTGCAATCTGGTTCAGCATTTGTCCTTTGTAAGGAATACCTTCAGGAAGTACTACGTCAAAGGCCGAAATACGGTCGGTTGCTACCATGACGAGTTTTTCGCCGTTGATGTTGTATACATCGCGCACTTTTCCGTGGTACACGCTTTTCTGTCCCGGAAAGTTGAAATCTGTTTTTGTTAATGCATTCATAATGATATATATTAAAATTATGCTTCTTTCTTTAATTTCACCACAGAGGACACGGAGTACACAGAGAGTTTATTGAAATATCAGGATTAAATCCTCTGTGTACTCTGTGTCCTCTGTGGTGAACCATTACGTTCGGCTTTCGTTTCTTTGTCGAATTTTTCGTAAGCATCCACGATACGTTCCACCAATTTATGGCGTACGATATCCTTTTTATTCAGTTCAACAAAACTGATACCTTTCACTCCCTTCAAGATGCGGAGAGCTTGCACCAATCCCGATGTTTGTGAAGCGGGGAGGTCAATCTGTGTCATGTCTCCCGTCACAATCATCTTGGTGTTCATACCCATACGGGTGAGGAACATTTTGATTTGCTGTGTGGTGGTATTCTGGGCTTCATCCAAAATGACGACCGCATCATTCAGCGTGCGTCCGCGCATAAAGGCTAACGGGGCAATCTGGATAATGTTCAATTCCATGTATTCCTTTAACTTGGCAGCAGGTATCATATCTTGCAGGGCATCGTATAAAGGTTGCAGGTATGGGTCGATCTTATCTTTCATGTCGCCGGGCAGGAAACCGAGCTTTTCTCCGGCTTCTACGGCGGGGCGGCTAAGGATGATTTTTTTGATTTCTTTATTCTTCAATGCACGTACGGCGAGAGCGATAGCGGTGTATGTCTTTCCCGAACCTGCCGGACCGATGGCGAATACCATATCATTCTTGGCGAATCCTTCTACCAGTTTCAACTGGTTTTCGCTTCGGGGGATGATAGGTTTTCCCGTGACGCTGAACACAATCACGTTTCCTGTCTGTTCCGTTTGCGGCGCATTTCCTTTTATAATGTCAATTATAACTTCTTCTTTCAGTGAATTATATTGGGCGCAGTACTTTTCAAGTTTGGTGATATTTTCTTCGAAGGCACACATTTCTTCCTCGTCGCCCAGCACTTTGATGACATTGCCTCGGGCAACTATGCGTAGCTTTGGATATAAAGCTTTAATTAACTGTATGTTGGCGTTGTTTACGCCGTAAAAAATAACCGGATCAATATCCTCAAGAACAATCAGTTTCTCTATCATTCAATCGTATTAAAGAAAAATTTCTGCAAATTTAATGAAACGTTTTGGATTCTCTGATTGTTTAGAGGTGAATTTTACTGCAATTTACATTCATCTTCCGTTCATCGGGCAGTAATATGGAAACAACCTTGCTTCAGTTCGTATTTGATATAGCATTTTTCAGCTTGTCGTAGATCTCTTAAAACTTCGGATAGAACAAGCTTCAGTGTGTCGGCACTCACGTCCTGCATAGGGCGACCGTCTTTATCTTCCACTTTCTTAAAACGTTTCCAACTAACATCAAAAGTAGCCCCGAAACAATGTGCCGAGTTGGCGGAGGCATTTCCATTGCGACGGCGGAGACGTTTCACATCGTTTTCAGTACGTAGTACGGAGGTGATGATTACCTGATTGGGATTCAGACCTTTGGCAGCCAATGAATCGAGAAAGTTGGAGCCGATTGTATCGAGCAATGCGCTGGCACGTGGAACGAGGTAGGGAATGGAATGTGTCAATGAATCCACTGCATAAAATTCATTGTCAGTGATATGAGTCAACTTTTCTTTCATTGCTTCCGCTTCTTCTCGGTCTGCCAGCGGGCTGATACCTATCTTTTTAGCGACTTCCAGATGTGCATCGTTCAAATCAGGGAAAGAACGTTTGTAACTGACAACGCCACGAATGTTGTGCGGCTTGTTCAATTTCAGTGACATGTCTTTCTTTTTGCAGCTTGAAGTAAGCGTTGTAAGCCCAATGACAAGTAAAAATAGCGGTAATATACGAAGCTTGTAAGTAGTCATTTTGTATTTTTTTGCCCGCAAATATACGCTATTTTTTCATACGTTCTATGCTTTGCATTATTTTCCGCCTCATATCTTTTATGGGTCACTCTAAAATATTTTCCGGTATTTCCGGACGGGTATCAAGAGTGCCTATAATGGTATAATCCGTGTTATCTATTGTTGTCTTCAGCGATGGTATGATCAAATAGTCACTTCTAGTAGGAGCATTGTTAATAAGTTGCTCCCAATCTACCTTTAAATATCTTTGTATAAGATTGACAACAGCATTTGCGTTTGTAACTCCATCAAATAGTTCAAATCTTAATTTGTGAAGGGTGGGAGGGATTGATGCATCTGTGAAATTTCCTTGTTCATCGGACGCATAATTTAATGTTAAATAAGGTATGGCATGTGTAGGTGATGAGTTACCGGAGCCATTTTCTAATTTGACTGAAAAATCGTATGTTCCTTTGGCTATCGGAGTAGGGGATAGTTCGTGTTGAGCGTAAATATAACGGAAGAAATAACAGTCTTTTGCTTCATTGTTGATCAGATAGATCGCAGTACCATTGGAAAGTGCCGGATGATTGCTTTCTTTTATTGAATACGCCAGATATACGTCTGTAATTTTAATTTTTAAATCGACAGTTTCGTTGGTGATGTTGTCTTTTACGCTTACTTTTGTTTCTCCTTTCTTTTTAGGATAGATTTTTAAACTCCCCATTCCTATTGAACTGGACAAATCTACATCTATACTTAAAATTTCAGTTTTTTCGACAGTTACAGTGTAGTCTCTGTTGCCGCCTCTAATCATAATATTGGCTGCTCCTAGCAAGGGTCGTTCATAATATTCTTTTTCGAAAGATAAAGGATATATTCTTTTTTCATCGTCATTGCCACAACTAAAAAGGAAAATGGTACAAAGAAATGACAGTAGCGCTCCAAGTAAATGTTTTGTCTTCATGATTATTCTGTTTTATAGTTTAGCAGGAGAGATATAGTTGTATAAGTTCCTGTGTTGATGTTGGAGACAAATATATGGATTTAATCAATATAATTAATTAAATGTTATATTTATTTCCTGCCATCAAGCAATTTTCATACATTTGTGACTGCTTATCAAAAGAATAGGTTGTTTTCCCACTAAACATAACACACATGAAAACAGATTTCGATTACAATTCTATGCCCGTCAGCTTCGCTCATTGCTTGAATGGACATTGTTTGCGTGCAGACAAATGTCTGCGTCGACAAGTAACTCTCCGAATGCCGAAAGAACGGGCTGCTGTAACGGTTATCAATCCCGAACATATCGCTTCCGATGGCGGAGACTGCACTTACTTTATTGATGAAAAACCTTTGCTTTTTGCACGGGGAATGAAACATATATTGGACCGTGTGCCGCTTGCTGATGCCAACATTATTAAACGACAGATGATTTCCTATTTCGGCAAGACTGTTTATTACCGTTGCTGCAACAAAGAGCGATTGATAAAGCCGAAGGAGCAGGAATATATACAAGGACTTTTCCGTAAGAGGGGTGTTGCCGGATCACCTCAATTTGACGAATACATAGAATATTATGATCTTGGTTAAGGATGTTCGTTAGTTCCGGTAGTCCCACAAAATGGGGGAATCTTTTCCCTCCAGCTAGGGAATCTCTTCCCACAATATATGGGACAAAGGAAGTCTGTGATGAAAGTAAAAAGAAGGTATATACTTCCGTTTATTGAATATCAGTTCCAGTATGAGAAATGCATGATGATAAGTATGAGAAATACCGGTTATTTACGACTTTTCAGGCAAAATAATATGAGAAATACCTTATTGAAAAGTATTTCTCATATTATATATTGTTGATTAGTAGGTTATTAATCAAATATTATGAGAATATGAGAAATGAAATTGCCAAATCATTTCTAGTGTGGTTAGATCACTGTGTCTTTCAGCCATTTTCCGAAAAAACGGTCATAGACAATATAACCATCCGGTGTATTATATATCAGTTCTTTATTTAGTAAGGACTTCAGTGCCACGTTAACGCTGCTGGGCGTTTTTAGATGATGCCTTTTGATGAAGTCATTGGCATTTATACTTTTTATACAGCCTTCTGTGGCAATAGCTTTCAATAGATCCACTTGATTGTTGGTTAGTAGTGTCAGGTTACTTTGGTATATGGTTTCCTGTTCATCTAAAATGTCGTTTATACAGCTATCTACCAGTCGGTTATCAATAGGGTTGATTTTCTTCTCATACAATCGGTTGAGTATGCTTTGAATGTACCAGGTGTGTCCGTTTTCAAGTTGGTATAAGTAGGAGAATGTTTTTAACGGTAGCTCTCTTTTTTCTTTGGCAAAGAATGAGTGTGCGAATGAATAATAATTCTCCAATGGAATCTCCTTTAATACAATAATCTGGGTACTTTGATAAAAAGGTCGTTTTGCAGAACTGAACATTTCTTCCATTACATGTTTTTTACTTCCGGAAAATATAAAGTGTACATTTGGCATGAATTGGATATGAGAACGGAGCAATGCTTCTACACCTTTTTCCGGATATTCTGTAATCTGTTGGAACTCATCAATGGCAAGGTAACAATGTTTTTTTGAAGCTGCCATATAGTCGAGCACTTCTTTTAGTGTCTGTTCGGCATGAGCAGGGGCAAAGTCCAGAGTTACGGTAGGCATACCGCTTCTTTCGTCAGTACTGATTATGGGGCGGCAAGATTTGAAGAAAGCGGTCATTTGCCTGAGTATATTTTGGGACAGGGTATCCAATTTCCCGAGAACATTTTGAGCAAGCAATTGTATGAATGCCTTTAAGTCGCGTGTGGGATAGATATCCATGTAGAAATAGGCGGTATTCGGATTCTTTTCCTGTTTCATCCGGTAGAATACATTTTTGATGAGTCCCGTCTTTCCCATACGCCGAGGAGATATTAATGTCAGATTCCGCCCGTTTTGTAACGCTGAAATCATTTTATCAGTTTCTTTTTCCCGGTCACAAAAGTATTCCGGACTGTTGTAACCGTACACAAGGAATGGATTATATGGTTTCATATCTTATTATATCTTTTATGTTACATATTTTATGTAATACAAAGAACGTAATAATTGGGGAATATTCAAAGACTTTTTTTGTTTATGTGTATATAAATAGTGCGCTGATGAAAGAACAATCATTTTCTTTCATCAGCGCACTATTATTTGTCGGAGCAGGATTATTTCTTATCCTTCTTCTCTTCAGCTTTCGTTGCAGGCTCTTCCTCCGTTTTACTGTCCGGATTGATAATGCCTTTCACTGTTTCACCGATAGGAAGCTTGTCCAATATACCAAGGCTCGGAGCTACTGTCTTTACTAATGTATTCAGGAAATTGCTTGTGCCACCGTTTCCTCCGTCGAATACCGTGATATTTCCTAAGTTCATGTGCTCGAATGCCTTTACCTGTTCGCCGGCGATTTCCTTCCATTGGTCTACCATCTTGTATTGGATAGCGATGGCCGGGTTCGATTCGGCTGCTCTTACCATTGCTTCGAAACCTTCCGCTTCAGCAAGTAATGAACGTTTCTTACCTTCCGCTTCTGCTTCCAGTTTCATCTGGATAGCTTTTGCTTCTGCTTCCGCTTGTGCCAAAGTAGCTTTTGCGCGTGCTTCTGCCTCACGAGTAATCTTTTCGGCAATGGCGTTAGCCTGTAGGATAGCTTCCTGTCTGGCGATTTCCGCAGGAACGATCTTTTCAGCTTTCAATGAAGATTCCACTTTACGTGCTTTGGCTTCTTCTACCTCCTTCTGGGCAATTTCACGTGCAGTTTGTACGGCAGCTTCCGATCTGGCGGCAGCTTCACCGGCTTGCTTGTCGGCATTAGCTTGCGTCACGGCCAGTTCTGAATTTGACAGAGCCACCTCTTTCTGTGCGTCATTTCGTCCGATGGCAGCTTTCTTGGCAGCTTCCGCCTGCTTGATTTCCATATCCGAGTTAAGTTCGGCAACACGGCTTTCCTTTTCGGTATTCGCCTGTTCGATACGGATATTCTTTTCTGCTTCAGCTTTTGCTACTTGTGATTCTTTTTCCGCATTGGCGATGGCTACTTGAGAAATTCTGTCCTTATCTGCATTGGCAACCGAGATTTCCTGTTGTTTCTTCGTTTCTGCGATAGCAATATCCTGGTCTTTGCGGGTTTCCGCTACTTTCGTTTCGCGTTCCTTAATCTGGTTGGCAATTTTGATGGCACCCAGCTTTTCCTGTTCCTCGATGTTGGCTTGCGCCTCGTTCAGTGCTTTACTTTCAGCTTCCTTACCTAAGTTGACAATGTAGTTGGCGGCATCGCGGATGTCACTGATATTGATGTTCATCAGGTACAAACCGAACTTGCGAAGTTCAGTGTCGATGTTGTCCTTCACTTTCGACAGGAATTTGTCGCGGTCGGAGTTCAATTCTTCAATAGTCATGTCGGCAATAACCAGACGCATCTGGCCATACACCACATCCGTAATCAGATTCTGTTTGTCGTCCATGCTTAGTCCCAACATACGTTCGGCGGCGTTTTGCATTACGTCCGCATCGGTGCTGATGGCAACGGTGATAGTGGTGGGCACATCTACACGGATGTTCTGTGCGGACAGGGCACCGGTCAGCTTGCAGTCAATCTGCATCGGTTTCATGGAGAGGAATTCATAGCCTTGGATAATCGGCCATACGAAAGCGGCTCCACCGTGATATAGCTTGGCGGATTTCTTGTCTCCTCCCGTCTTACCGTAAACAACGAGGACTTCGTCACTCTTGCATTTGCGGTAGCGCGAAAGGATACCGATGAAGGTGAGTAGGATGACCGCCACTAAGATAGCGGCCATGATTAGCATTTCTTGTGTCATAAAATAGTGTATTTTGAATGATTATTGGATATATAAGACTCCGTTCTGATAATTGGTAATGACGGTTCTGTCACCGGTCTGGTAGACTTTCCCCGATTCGGAGGTAACATCTACTTCGCGCATGGCTCCGTCACGGCTGACCTGTACGGTATATTTGTTGCCGCTTTGTTTGAAATAGATCACACATTCCCGCCCCACAAGCTGTCCGGTAGGTTCGGAACGATTCACTTGTTGCAGCTGATACGCTTTCTTGTAGAGAAACCATACGGCGAAAACAAAGAAAAGCCCCGTCAGTATGCCGATGGCGTAACTCTGGATTCCCGCATTCCCTGCCAGATACATATACCAGCCGAATCCTATGCCGAAGTGGGTAAGCCCTTTGAAGGAGACGACGCTGCTGATGTCCGTGTCTACATCTACATCTGCATCTATGTCTCCGAAGAAGATGGATAAGACAAACTGGATGAGGAAGATGCTTGTTGTGACAAGGGCAATGATAAGGAAGATGGTGCTGTTCATGGTTTTGAATCGTTTAGTGAATCACTGGTCAATTATTTTCCAAATATACAGGTTTGTGTGGATAAAGCAAAGGAAAAGGACATAAATTTGCGTAACGGCATTACGGCAAAAAATCCCCATCCACTTGGCACTATCTTCACAGACCGCATCCAAGTGGAATGAGGAACACAAACAAAACAAACAATATTGATTCTGCTACAAAAGGATTATGAGTCCGTACGCTTACGGAAGTAGCGTCCTCTAGTTTTCGGGGCAATTGAGTACAAGCATTTCATCGTCACATAACGTGACGGAGCATTTGTGTAAGATGGCAAGGTCGATTTCGACCTTTATATGACCGCAGGCATCCTTCACTTTGTGCTTGAAGTCTGCAAAGCCTTTTATGAATTTCTCAATCCGCAGGGCTGAATGTTCGAAGGCGTACCAGCGTCCGTTTTCTTCAAACAGATAGGCTTGGCTCGTATCCGACGTTTCTAATTGTAGGATGTCTTTCGATTTCATGGTGATAGATTTTATAGGTGATACATTTTGAAATGCGGACTGACGGGGGAAGAAAGGGTTACGGCATTCTCACCGTGATGGTTTTCCTTATCTTGCCGGTAGTCACGTAAAAGTTAAAGTCATTCCGTATCAAGTTCCTGTCGATATAAATCCATATCGTCGAAACTTCCCTTTGTTCGTCGGAGAGGGCTGTTCCACCGGTCAGACCGGGGCTGAATGTGCTGCCTGCCGGGGCATCCACGATTCTCCAGCCTTCTTGATGGTTGTTGGTCAGAATCTTCAGTTTGGTGAAGCACAGGCCTTCTGCGTTCAGTGTCAGTTGCAGGGTGGAAGTGTTGACCCCCAGGAAGTAGTAATCATCGGTGGTGATGTCCAGAATGTCGGCTTCTTCGGCGTTGAGGGTCATCACCCTGGCTTCGAACACTTTATTGTCCGGCTCTCCGTTCATGGCTTCCGTTTCGCTGCGTCCTTCGAAGTTCACGTTTTGCAGGGCGAATACATACTTGTAATTACGCTTCAATTCGGTGATTTCGATGTTTTCCGTACCTTCCGTCTGCTTTATCATGTCCAGCCGATACCAGCAATCCGTGTTCCTGTATCTCCCGTGCACAAGCACCTGCACCTTGTTCGGGATATTGTTGAGTGTTTCCGCCAGATAGATGGAAGCGGTTTTCAACCCTTCGTTAACGCTGACCGGACTTGCTTCTACCGCACCGACCGGGAGTTGCGTGGGAATGTCGTTGATGTCTGCTACGTAGCCTTTGGCGTTTGTATTCAGCACCTTGATTCCCAAAAACGTAAAATCCTCCGCTGTCTGTGTGGAGCTGTATTGAATCTCTATCTTGGCAAGCGCGCGAACCAGTTCGATGCTTGTATCGTATGCGTTTTCCCGGCTGATTCCTGCAAACTCCTGGCTTTCGCCGTACATCGGGATGTATTCGAGACTGCTTGCGTTATCAAATGTCAGATTCCGTAGCGTTTCCGCTTGGGGCGTTCCTATGGCGAGGGCTGATACGTCCACATTCGCCACTACCGACAGGATGACCGGATGTTCAGTCTCTTCGATGGCGACATAGAGACGTTTCCCGTTGGAATTGTTGTATTTCGTCGTGATGTCCGCCTTTTCCTTCAGCGCACCGTTTTCAAACTCTAACAGCCAAAGGGAATGGATGCCGGATTCGCTGATGGCGCGTGTGCCGGGAGACGGCAGCTGGCTGTTGGGGACAGACAGGCTGAGCATGACTTGTGCGATGCCTTTCTTCGTACTGTCAGTGTGTGGGCAGTCTTCAGACACATCGTCCGTCATGCAGGAAAAGAGCCCTGCGATGAGCAACAGACAGCATGCGATGGATTCAATGCGTTTCATAATTGTCACAGTTTTTAGTTTGTTTCATTGGTTACTTTGCTTGGGTCACCACGATCGTCCTGGTAGTCCCCGCCGTATCGTTGAACCTGATTTTCAGTTGTGCGGAGCGTACGCTTCCGGTTGTATTGGTTTGCGTGGCCCGGAAGGTCAGTGCCTGCTTGCTGCCGACAGGACCTGTGTCCGGAGTCATGACGAACCAGATAGCCCCCGGGTCTACCACTTCCCAACTGTCCATGAGGGAGGTCAGTTCTGCGGCTTGGGTGCTGCCCTCATTCTTTCCCAAAGTAATCGTTCCAGGCAGCTTGATGGCATTTTCTTCTCCGATTTGCACTTTTATATCTCTTACACAGCGTACCGCACCGGCGTGTTGAGGCTTGGCATACAGTGCGTTCTCGTTTTCTTTCAGTTTATGTATGTGGTTCCCGTTTCGAGAACCATTATTGCCGGCCTCAATACCGTGCAGGAACATGGCGGCAGGTCGTTCGAGGGCGTTGGTTATCTTGACGGAGGAGTTCGTCCACATAATGCTGTTCACTAATAGTGAATTTTCACCGTCCAGATTGGATAAGCTGTTTATATTCCCCTCGTAGATGCCGGATAGCGGTAACCATGTAAATCCAACTTTACCTATATTGGCTGTATTGCTCGGGTCGGTTATGTCCCCTTTCCAATTGGGACGCCATAAAGTGCCGTATTTGTTCCATGTTTGGTAAGTCACTAAACCTTCCCGGCTATCATTGGAATCATATCGGAGCCAGCAACCGTATGAGTTCATGTTAAGTACCTGATGCCAAGTGTCGCTACTGTTGCTATTGGTTGTATACGGCCAAAAGCGATTGTTGTCATACCAGTTATTCGTCTCGCTGGAACTGTTTCCACTTTTGAACACTACCGCAGCCACATTGGGCACCCGATAGCCGTGCGGGCACGGGTCATATATCGTCTTGTTTCCGGCATGTGCTTCTCCGGCAAGTCCGGTGGCAGTTCCCCAAAGCGATTTATAGTCCACGCCTGTAATGGTTCCGTTGATCAGAGTGGTAGGAGCTTTGACTGCCTCATTGATACTCATGTTTCCCGATGAATTTCTCCAATAGTAGCCCTGCGCCTGGAGAGGAAGATGGGTGTACATCCTGTTATTGCTTTGGTCGGTGCTCACTTTGGCCGCTCCTACAAACGGGTCTTTGCGTCCCCATTGGTAAAGCAATCCTAAAGAAGGCAGTCCGGGATTTTTGCTCAAAGCTCCCATGTTGCGGTCCATGAACGTATATCCGGTCACCCATGCCTGGTCTTTGGCACTCAATTCGGAGTCACTGACATAGCCGTCGCCATTACTGTCCAAGTCCGGACATACCCAAATATGCCATGTCCATAACAGGTCGCTGTAGTTCACACTGCCATCCGTGTTTTTCCCAAACGCTCCGATTAGCGCGTTTCCGCCTCTGTAATTCTGTGCGTTGAGGCTGTTACTGGCTACGATGTGCGTATTCTGCTTGGTCAGGTCAACCTTGTACTTGATGCTTCCGCTGGCTTCGTCCAAAACAGCTTTCCCATTCGCGCCCTTCACGATGCTCACCAGTCCGTCGGATGTTTCCCAAATCAGTTGAACGTCTCCTATCTTTTCTAGGGCGATGTACGGGTCTTTCTCTTCCAATGTTATGCCGTCTGCTACCAGACCTATTTCACCGTTGCCTTTGACGGTCACAATCAAATCTTGCTCGATGTGGTTTCCGTCATCGTTGACGATGTAGCTGTTGGCTGTCCCTTTTCCCCGCTGACGGAGCGTAATCACTTTATGCAAGTTGCCGCTCTTCACGATGAACGTGCCGCGACGCTCGCCGCCTTCGTTGTTGGTTGCCGTGATGGCGATCCCCGTTCCCGTTTTTTCCAGCGTAAACCAGTCGGCGGAAGGAGATTCGATGCTCCACGCCTCATTATGCGTGGTATTTACCTGTAGCCGGTTGGCGGTCGGGGATGTGTTGCTTGCCGCCAGTACGAAGCCACCCGTGCTGACTTCCAGTGTGTACTGCCCGCCGATGCCTTGCATCCATTCCGCGCTCCATTCCCGGATAGTCACGTCCATGCCCACTACCACATGATCTAGTGCGGGGTCGGGATCGTCAGTTCCCGGACGGGTGACGTTGTTGATGTTGAACGTGTAGATATGGTTGCGGATAGCGTCATAAAACTCCGTGCCTTTGTTGCCTTGCTTGAAGTCTACCCGGTAGAAAGTCTCTTGTGCGCTGCCCATGTAGTAACCGCCTACGACGAGACACATCGGCTCCACGCTGTTCTTCTGATTCGATTCGGGCGTATAAATCCGGTTCTCGATGGCATAGCTTCCTTCCGGCACGACGTTCATGAACAGCAGATTGTTCTCTGCCTCTCCGTTGTATCTCGGAAAGTACTCCACACCGGGAGGAACAGAAGGCGTGGTGATGGTCGGGCTGCCTTCCGGATTGGTCACCGGAGCGTGCAGCGCACCAGCCAGACCGCTGGTGCGTGCATAATATACGCGGACACTTTTCAGCCGGAACACGTCCGTGCCCGTATCTCCGTCCGTGATTCCTTGGCCGAGGTTGACCACGACATTGATTTTGGATACGGAACGGTATAGATTGATGCTGCCCGTCACGGTGGCTTCTTCTACCGGCTGTATGTCCGTTTCCCCCCACATCGGGAGCGGACGTTCGGTCAGTGTCCATTTCTCGGTAAACCGGTATTCGAGTGATTTCAATATCTGCTCTTTCGTGCCGCTTTCGGGGGTGAGGTTGTTGATTTTGTAGATTAACTCACTGCCGTTTTCCAGACCCGACAAGTTGGTCAGCACGACTACGGTCAGCTCATCCATCCCTATTTGACCGACATCGATATTCGCTATGAGCGAACCGGCCGACAGGTAGGAGTGCAGCCTTCCCAGATAGCGACCGTTGCTTTTGCTGAATGCCAGCGCGTAAACATCCTTAATGACACTTTCGCCTTCTATAGGCTCCTCGTCCGAACCATAAACCAGCCCGCGCGTTTTTCCGTTCTCAACGGGGACATTGAGGATAATCCTTACGTTGCTGCCGGAACCGTTGTCCGGTGAATCGTAGATTTCGCTGTCCGTGCAAGCGGTGATGGCGGCTTGCAGGAAGAAGAACGTGAATAGGTAGAAGTATTTTCTCATCTTGTTTGCTTTTAAAGTTCGAACTCATTCAGGTTGACCACCCAGTCGTTTATTTGAATGGCGGTTTTGAGGAGGGTCAGATTCTCATTGACGAAGAAGATGATGCCGTAGCTGTCTTCCCGATCGAGATATTCCTGGATTGGCATGTCTATGAAGTTCTGTTCCTTCAGTAACTCCAGATAGCGGATGAGCATCCCGTTGGGGAGCAGTTCGGTGTCGGAGTCTATATGGTGGATACGTAATTTCGGATTTTGGGTGTGCAGCAGCCTTGCTACGCTGAATTCCGCCACGGCGGCGGAATAGGTGGCAGGCTCGTCGCTGCGGCTGAAGGCGCGGCTGCTGACCTCGCTCGTCTCGGTGACGAATGGTTCGTAGGTAAGCAGGTTGTCCTCCAGCAGGGAGTTGTCATAGTTCATCTTCCCGTTGTCGTCATAAATGGAATAAGTGAACATGTCGCTGCGGATAGCCCTCGAAACCGGAATTTCCGTTTCCGGGTGCTGGTTCACTTGCGCCACTATGATGCGGATGTGGTTGGTGTTTTTCATCAGTCCGATGGTGGTCACCTCTTCGCGTGTTCCTCCTGTGGCGGGCGAGGTGCTGATACGGTTTTCCCCGTTCATCACTTCTCCGTGCCATAAGGGAGAGAGCTGTCTCTTCACGATGAATTTGCCTTCTTCTTCGGCTCCGGTTTCTCCGCTGCGGGCGGTTGTCTCACGGAGGGTGAGGACAACAAGGTCGTCTATTTGAGAACGGCTGTCCATTACGGGGACAGCAAACGACTGGTCGTCGAGTCCGGCCCAAGTCACCAGGTGGTATTGTTTCGGGTCGATGTCTACCGCCATGGAGTAGGAACCGTCTGCCAGCATTTCGCCTTCGCCCGTTTTCTGGTAGACAAAGTTTCCTTTGTCGTCGAAAGCATAAAGCGTGACAGTCTTCACTTCTCTTGCAAAAGCGTCTACCTTCTTCATGTTATAGTCATACTTGAATTTGACACGGTATTTGATGCTGCAATCGCCGTCGTCGTAGTCGAGGACGGAGTCGCAAGAAGCAATTGCGGCAGCCAATACGGTGATATGTACTACATTCGTTGCTTTTTTCTGTATGTAAGTGAATATCCGTTTCATGCTTTTCCTCCTTTTTACGGTTGAATGATCTCGGTCTTGCTTTGTTTGGCAATTTTAATAGAGAGGGAGAGGGGTGAACCGCTCCCTCTCTCGCTTTGAGTTTGTTTTGTGTATGATGCAGGGGTTAGAGATCAAATGAATTCAGGTTGACAGTCCAAGGAGTGATTTCTACAGTCAGGCTCAGCAATGTAGGATCTGGAGTGTCTTCCGGTAAGGGCATCCCGATTTCAGCAATGGAGTTGACCGAGAGGCGGTAGATGTTGTTACGCTTGATGATGGCACCTTCATTGGCGGTTTCAATTTTGGCTACATAGTAGCATATTCCGTCTTCATACTTTTTCAGACCTACAGCCAAGCAGTCGTCAATGCTGCTGTTTTCGGTGATTCCTCCATATTTTATTCCTGCCTCTTCCATATCTGCTATGCTGGTGAAAGCTTTCATGTCCGGAGTCACATAGAGGTTCGGCACTGCCTCTCCATCCACGGTAATCTTTCCTTTATAGACAATGTTGGTTGTTGTAGACCAGTTGGTCGGCGTGATCGCCAAGTTTTCCATGCAGTAATTGGCTTGGTTGCCGTTGATTGGCTGATAAGCGTAATCTTGTCTGGGACCATAAGGCTGATATAGATTGGCAGCTATAGGATTTGTGTTTTTCAACACCCAACTGTCTTGTTGCAAGCCTGCATACGCAAAATCGGTCAACTTGACTTTTAATGCTTTTCCTGCCTGGTTGGTAAGGTCATTGGTTACGTCGAAGTTGTTATCGCCCCGAGTCTTTTCTTCCAGCTTGGCGGCTACGCGGGCTACTTTTACAGTGAGTTGGTTGACCTCGTTAACGGTAAATATTGGATCAGCAGGCGTAGACGTTCCACTTTCGTTGCACATCAAGAATTTGCCGGATTCCGCTATCTTTCCGTCTCCTTCCAATGCACCGATACCGGTAGAGAAATCAACGGTTTCTTTCAAAGAAGCATAACTGGTAAATTCAGTGGATTGCAGGCGAGCTTTCAAATCGGCCGAGGCATTTAAGAATACGTACACATCCGCTGCTCCTGCCTGAACACCGATTTTCTCTTTCAGCCATAGGATGCTGGGAGAAGTTTCATCACTTGTCTGACGGAAATCGCTGTGAGCGAACGTCAGCACATTTTTGTTTATTCCTTGGCTGATGACGATAGTTGCGTCAACGAACGTGTTTTCAGCTGCAACTCCTTTCTCGTCCGTTCCTGTTGTGGCAACTCGGGTCTCGCTGGCTGCGAATGCGATGCCAAATTGGACGATGGCTTCTTTTTGACTAACTTCACCGTCAATGGCAGTAGTTGCTTCTTCTTCGTTGCTGCAAGATGCGAATGCCATTGCGGCAAGACTTGCTAAAAATAAACTTCTGAACTTCATGGTCTTAATGTTTTAAAGTGATACTTATGAATGCTTTTGTTTTATTAGAATGTTCCTTTGGGAGGAGAGAGTCATTATTGGATAATAATGTAGGGGCTTGTTTCATCTGTGATAGGTTTATTCCGGTTGGAATTTTGGAAGTCCTTATATGTAAGATAAGGTAGAGACGCTTCCGTTAGATTTGCGGTTTTCTTCTTATAGGCACTGTTTTGTTTATTGGTTGATACTTCTATATGTTTTGTTTAAAGTGTGTATGGCGGAAGGAAGTTCCTTCTTTCATTGATGTGACAAAGATACGGGGCGGAAGGGGAATCGGCAATCGGCATTCTTGTCAATCTTCATGGTGTTTTCTTTAAACTGTCGTTGGCGGATTTTGCCGTGGGTGTTTTGTTCGTTTCTGAATGATATGTCAGGCAGGGTGAATAATCTGCCTACTTGGCTTATGTTTTCCCTTGGCCTGAAAAATGGCCGGAACGATGATAGCGAAGGAGCAAAATAGAGTCCGATGGAAGTCCGGTGGGCTAAGGCACGTTCATCGGTGGTGAACATCCCCCCATGGGAAACAAGAAACGCACCACCTTCACAGGTCGTGCGTTTACTCCATTATCAATAAGGGGAAATGAACGGGAAATGTTGTTTGTTTTGCTTGTTGAATATTTAGGATGCGGATAGCAATTGCGTTAGTGAGGGTAATTCTGTTTTTTCTTCAGTTCGTTCAGGTTGGTCTCTGCCGTAGATACCAGTCCGGCGGCTTTCGCTTCTTCAAAGTATTTTTCGGCAGTTGTCAAGTCTCCTTCCAACAGGGCGATCACTCCAAGGTTGTTCATCGTCTCCGCAGCTTTCGGGTCTGCTTTCGCCAGATGCGCCTTGGCGGCAGTCAGGTCACCTCCTTTTTGGATTTCCATAGCCGCGGCGTTGAGGTTGGCAGTCGGATCAGTCGGGAACAAGACGGCTGCCACTTGGAATGTGTGGTTGAACTCCTCGCTTCCGGGTTCGTAACTTTGTGCCACGAGATAAATCTCCTCCAGGCTAAGCTGCTGTGGACGGGTCTTGATAATCTCCTTGGACTCGTCGAGGTTGAAGCCGCGCACGGTGTAACTGACCGTATAGTCCGAATGGCGCAGTGCCGGATAACATTCGTCCAGCAGATAGTGGCGGTAGGCTTGCGGTCCGAGCAGTGCGGCTATCTTGCGTTCCTTCTCGTCGGGAGTCATTGCCGGATGATCCATCGTGGCGAGCACCTCCTCTTTTTTGTCCATGGATGAGGCTTCGACAAACTTGCGGAATCCTTCCCAGTCTTCCGGTGTATATTCGGAAGCAATCAGAGAACGGTCGAAATTGTAATAACTAGTCACGTAATCCACCAACGCTTGTGTACGTCCTTTTGCCAAACGCGTGTTGACAGCGTAACTCCCTTCGGGGGAGGCATAACCGTGTATCCTGATACCGGTGATCCGGGTGTTCTTGTCATTGCGCACCGTATCGATGCCGTTCCGTATTTTGGTCAGTTCGGTCGAGTTGCGCCGATACTCCGGATAAATAATAATCTTGTTCACCGGAAAGTCAAGGTAAGCAGTCCCCTCTACGGCACGGTGCTTCACCCCTTCCGCTTTTGGAGTGATGTAAGCGATGGCGGGTTGCAATTTCAGCGGAGCGATATTCAGTTGGGCAATCCTTTCACCGCTGTTCTTGTCTATTTCGTCGCAACATCCGCATACGTCGATATTCAGTTTCAGGTTGGCGCGGCTCATCCATGCTTCGTATGGGATTTGCACCAGATAGTCAGTCTTTTGCCTTTCATGCCGTTGGCGGCGGATGACGGCGTATGCCAGTTCGGGTTGCCGGTTGTTTCGTTGATTGACCAGTTGGCGTTTCCGCCCGTACACCATGATGGAAGGCAAGGTCTTTGTCCGTCCCTCCGCTTCGAGATAGGGAGTCAGCGTGAGGGAGTTGTTGGAGGCTAGCTCCAGTTTCTCCTGCAAGATGAGATTCATGTGGACGGTCAGGCAGTTGTCGTCGCTGCGTGTAACAGACAGTTTGTCCACCCGTATCTGGTCTCTGTAGAGGGTCTGCGCCTTGCCGCCCCATGCGGACAGCAGGCAGAAGAGTATACATAAGAGCTTTTTCATATTTGTCTTGCTTTTAGAATAAATAAATCAAACTGACGGCAGCTTTGGTGGGACCCACGTAATTCTTGTGTCCTTCGCCCTTTTTTTCTCCGCACGTCTTACATTCGTATTTCTCATATTTGACGCGCGCATAGCCCACGCCGATATTTCCTTCCAGATTCCAGTGCTTGCCCAGTATCCATTGATAACCGTAGGACACACCCAGACCGTAGAAATGCCCTTTGAAACGATGGTCTTTCAGTTCCGGCCAGATTCCCCATGGCATATCAATGCCGGCAGCCTGATAATAGCCGCCGTGAAGATGCGCGCCTACGAAGTGGCCATTGAACTTGTCGCAAAACCAATACCGAAGTTCCGGCTGAAAAGCCAGCATCTTCATCATTTTCTGGTCTTTGTACTTCCATGGATTGTAATTGGCATACAAGTCAAGGGTTAACTTCTTGCTTAGCCCGACCTCTGCTCCGAGGTTGATGATTTTCAGTGCATCCATGACGAGGTTCGTTTTTATTCCGACTACCTGACTATATAATAAGGTAGAAGCGAACAGAGTGGTGAGCAGGATTAAAATTCTTTTCTTTTTCATCGCTTGATGGGTTTTGTTCGTTATTTCTCCAAATGTAGTCATATCCGTTGTTCTTCTTCATTGGCGTATTCATCTTTCTACCGTCCTCTTTCAATGGAAATTAATAAGGAGGGGGCGTTTCCTTCTTCGAGAGAGGGTGTATCAGTCGTTTCCCTATTGTCGGCATTTCAATCGTGTTAGGTGAATGAATCACGCCTGATAGGTGGTCCAATAGTTGCAGATATAGGCTAACGGCTTGTAAACGTTGCGTTTCGTTCATTAAAGAATGGTAAATAATTCATTTTGTTCCTCGAAAAGTTTCTTGTCTTGAAGAAAATGCCTACGTTTGCAGCTAATTAATAGAAGAAAGATTCCCTCCTGAGGAACACAAGCGAACAACAATATCAATCTGATGTCGGATTGCAGGATGAAACGGCAATTCGCATTTTAAACAATGAGTAAGGAGGAAACAGAATGAAAAGTATTCGATTTGTTTTTGTGTGTGCTATCACCATGGTTATTTTTGCGTGTTCCCAGTCGGAAAGTGAAACGGCTGTAGAAGGCGTTTCCGTTTTTGAATCCATGAAGTCTTTGTATGGCATTGAGCTGGCTGCGAATGACAGTCAGCAGTTGGACGAGGTGCCTTCCGTTACGTTGGAAGAAATGCGTAGTGTACTGGAAGCACTTCAGCGCAACAGTACGCATTCTCAAGAGTGTAGCATGGAAGATACGGAAGGATATTATGGAAGCGGCAGTGATAAAAAAACGCTCCGGATGACTGCGGAGTATCAGGCCCGGACGCGAAGCGGTGCTTTGTTGGAGAACTTCGCCTTGAGCGTGTTCATAAATTTGATTATGAAAGAGGAAACGGTTTATTACGTGGGTACTACCTATGTTTGTGAGACGGATTTGTTCTTTTGGAAAGGCTACGGAGCCTCGCTGACAGCGACGGCCGATGGCGGCAACTCGTTCAGCTCGACTTCCTATCTCTATTTCCGTGTGAGCGACATGGATGATTATCTGGTGAAAGTGCCGGTCAGCTTCTCCGGTAACTATGATTTCACGGCGGGACGAGGAACTTACAGCTTTGTGCTTGCCAAAATGCATCGGTAGAGAGCAAGATGCGGTGATAGGGGTTGACGAATAGGTTATATTGTGGATTATTCACAAAAATAGGGTATGTGTCTTGCTTTTCTTTTAGATTATAATTATCTTTAGCACTGTGGAATAGCATAAACAAAAAGCCTTCTATTATGAAAAGAATACCCCTGTTTATTTTAGTATTCATTTTGGGAGTTTGCGGGGCTTACTCTCAAAATTTCAGTTGGAGTCCGGAGCCGGTAGCTATTAAAAATGGGACGAACAACACCATCCATGATATTTGTTACGGAAAAGATGGATTTGTGTGGCTTGCAACCGATCAAGGTATTACCCGTTACGACGGATTTCATTTTCGTGACCATCCGTTAGTCTTCAGCACCGATCACTTGTCCAGACCTTTGTACCAAGCGGTGAAATCTTTGAAAGAGTCTTCGGACGGGTTATTTTATATCCAACTGTATCTGGGAGGAATCATTTGTTTTGATAAGGAACAAGAGAAATACCTTCCGGTAAGGTTCAATCGGTCTGTAGGTTTGAGGAGTATCCTTGACTTTTGCTGGAACGACGGTTTTTTGTATCTGGTCACTTCTGATGGATTATTTCGGGCACGGGTTGTTCGGAAGAAAGAAAAGGAAACAACGGACTTTGTATTTTGCACGATGGAAGCGGAACCTCTGGTGAAAGGAAAAATAGCCAACTTGTGTGCTGACGGAAAGCGGAATCTTTTCTTCACGCAGGGCGGAAAAAAAGTCATCTGCTATGGCATTGCTGATAAGAAGACTTCCTTGATAGGGGAATATGGAGCAGTCAGTCGGCTGTTCCTCACCAATGGTTATTTATGGATTGACAGGTTATGGAACGATTTGATCTGTTATGATCTCAAAAGGCATAGTGACCGTATTATTCCCATAAGAACTGTGGGGCATTGTGATTTTTCCGGTTTGTACGTGACCAAACTTATCTGTAAAGACAAACAGACCTTCTTCGTGACTACTTGGGACGGATTGTTTCGTCTGGACTTTGACAATGAAAAACTATGCGAGAGCCCTTACTCCTTAGACTTGGTGGTGACCGACGTAGAGCCTTTCTATTCGAACATAGAACGTAAGATGACAGGAGCATTATGGGATGACCAACAGAAAATATTGTGGGTCAGTACGTTTGGTGGAGGACTTGTTAAATTTGACATCAGTGAGCAGATATACCGGGTGCAGCAAGAACTCCGGGCAAGAATCAATGGAATGGTGGAAGACGCACAAGGGTATGTCTGGTTGATGATGTCTAATGGAACATTGATGAAAAGCGTGAGTCCTTCGTTATCTTCCCGAACTCATTTTGAAGAATGGAAGGGAGCGGCTTTGTTTGATGGACACAATCGAATATATAAGGATAGAAACGGATACATTTGGTTGGGCAACAATCATGGAACGGTAGTAAGGCTTAATCCGTTGACGGATGAGGCGGTCACCTTCAGCCTGGTCACCGAAAAGGGAGAGCGGTGGGATACTTCTATTTCGCAATTTTGCATGGACTCGCGAAACCGCTTGTGGGTGGCTACGTCGGGTGGGTTGGCGTTGGTTGATCCGCAAACCCGGAGATGCCGAAAGATCGAACCTCCGGGAAAAGCGTTGGGAGGAGTCTTTACGATAGCGGAAGATAAGGAAGGATCTATATGGATAGGAACAAGCAAGGGAGTGAAAAGGCTCGAATATTCCGATACTGATTCTCATGCTCATTGGAAAGAGGGGTACGAAAAAGGGTGTGGATTGGAGGAGATGCCTGTACAACTGCTTTACGTGAATAATTCGAATCAGATATATGTGGCTTATTCAAATGTCGTCGCTCGTATTGATGAAAAAGACATCGACCGGATAAAGACGGTCTATACTTTGAATCATGGCTTGATCAGCGGATATGTCAGCTGCATGGTGGATGATCAGATCGGTAACACCTGGGCAGGAGGAAACATCGGTATTGGAATCATCAAGAACGGACAAAGCAACTTTTATAACTATTTGTCCGTAGGAAACTGCATATCCGGATGTCGCTTGAACGATGGACGGCTGCTGTGGACAGATTCGTGGACGCTCCTTTTCTTTGATCCGGCAGTGTTCAAATCACAAAGTGGAAGGAAGAAGCTCATGTTGACAGGAGTGGAAATGAACGGGAAAGCAGTTTTGGCAGGAGAAAAGTGGAACGGACAGAAAATACTCTCTGTTTCCCCTGAAAAACAAAACAGTTTGGTCTTTAACTCGAAAAACCATGACTTTAGTCTCTATTTTTCTGATTTGCATTATGGTATGTTGCAGCGCAAGTTATCCTACCGTCTGCTTCCGGAAGAAAGCGAATGGCAAACGAAACTGCTTGGGCAGGATTTATCCTATAGCAAATTGCCGATTGGTGAATATCTTCTGCAAGTAAAGTTAGTGTATCCGGATGCGAAAGAGAGCGAAGTGATGCAGATCCCTATTCGGATAAAGCCAGACTGGTATCGTTCCCGATGGGCTTATTGGTGCTATGGGGGAATGTTGTTTCTACTGTTGGCTTGGGGATATAGTTTTATGAGCAGAAGGAAAAGACGCAATCGGCTGGAGCGCGACCGCGAATTGTTATTGAGAAATACCCTGTCTCGTGAGAAGATGAAACAGGAACGGAAGCAAGAGATGGAGACCTTGCAGAACCGGTTATTGGCGGTATTCGTGAAGGAACTGCGCACTCCGTTGTCGCTGATTATCGCTCCCTTGAAGGAAATGTTGGAAGATCATGCCATATTTGAGAACTTTTTGCAACGCGGTCAGATAGCTTATCGCAATTCGCTGCGTATGCTGGATACTTGCAACCAGCTGCTGGCAGTCTATGAATATGGAAATTTGGATGAAAAGCTGGCAGTCGCTCCTTACCAAGTCGGAAAACTGGTGGAGGACAAATTGTTTGATATACGTGAATTGTTGAAAGTATATCCCATTCAGTTCCACTATGACCGGAGAATCAAGAAAGACACGGTAGTCTATGTGGACAGGAAGAAAATGGAATTTATCATCCACAACTTGCTGACGAATGCTCTCACGCATACCAAGTATGCCGGCAAGGTGTCTTTGACGGTGTGTGAAACGCTGTGCGAACAAACGCCTTGTGTTTCGCTGACGGTGGAGGATGATGCCAAAGTTCAGGTGAAGACAAGGGATTTATGTCTGAGTGACGAACTTTTCGGTGATGGCATGGTGATGGTGGAAGTAGGTTACGTGATTATGAAGCAAATCGTAGAAATGCATCACGGGACAATTCAGATTGAAAGCAGTGTCGACAAAGGGACAAAGGTGATTGTGAATCTTCCGTTGGACAGGGCTGTCCTCGAGAGCGATCCGAACCTGTCTTTCGTCGAGCCGGAAGAGCAGGAAGAGTCGGAAAGCCAGAGAACTGTGGAAATAGGATTTGCGAGTGACAAGACATCGGCCGTTGTTCTCGAAGACACTGGGCTGCCGGCTTTCTCCGAGTCGAGAAAGACCTTGCTGATTGTGGAAGACCAGAAAGACATTCGCCTTTACCTGAAAGTACTGTTCTCCAAAGAGTATAACTTGCTGATGGCGACCAATGGGCAGGAAGGCATTGATATGGCTGTAAAGGAGTTGCCCGATTTGATTATCTGCGATGTGATGATGCCGGTGAAGGACGGATTTGAATGTTGTCGGGAGATAAAGGAAGGATTGGAAACGTGCGGGATTCCTATCATTATGTTGACAGCCAGAGTGGAAGAGGAAGATATCATACGTGGCTTGGATTTAGGGGCGGATGATTATCTGCTGAAACCGTTTGTCTGTGGAGTGCTGAAGGCGAAAGTCCGGAATCTGATAAACGGTCGTCTCGCCTTGAAGCAGATGTATACGAAGCTGTTCATGCTGCCGGGAACGGATGCCATGGAGATGGGCGAAGCGGATTTGGAGGACGGAAACGTGACGGTGGAAGATTCGTTCATCAGTTCGGTCATCAAGATTGTGGAAGACAATATCTGCAAGGAAGACTTCAGCGTGAAGAAACTGGCGGCGGAAATGAACATGAGCCAGCCGACCTTATATCGGAAGGTCAAGATGAAAACGGATTATACCATCATCGAACTAGTCAGGGGAGTGCGTATGCGCCGTGCGGCGGTCTTGTTGAAAACCAAGCAATATGCGGTTCAGGAAGTGGCGGAGATGGTGGGGTATAACGATATTCCTACCTTCAGGAAACATTTTGTAGATGCTTTTGGCATGACACCTTCTACTTATGAATGAAAAAATGAGTACTTTTGCACTGTACAAACCTAAAAAGAGGAATAAGCGTGCAAAGGTACTTTATTTATTTGGCTTATGACGGGGCCAACTATCACGGTTGGCAGATTCAACCGAATGGGATTAGTGTGCAGGAATGTCTGATGAAAGCCTTGTCTGCTTTTCTGCGTCGTGAAGTAGAAGTGATAGGGGCGGGACGGACGGATGCGGGCGTACACGCTTCGCTGATGGTCGCTCATTTTGACTTTGACGGGCTGCTGGATACGGCATTGGTTGCCGACAAATTAAATCGTCTGCTGCCTCCCGATATTTCCATCTATCGTGTGTGCCGGGTTCGACCGGATGCCCATGCCCGTTTTGACGCGATCGCGCGAACTTACAACTATTATGTGACGACTTCGAAATACCCCTTCAACCGTCAATATCGTTGTCGTGTTTTCACCCCGTTGGATTATGAACGAATGAACGAGGCTGCACGCACCCTGTACGAATATACGGACTTTACCAGTTTCAGCAAGCTGCATACGGACGTAAAGACGAACAACTGCCGCGTCACACATGCCGAATGGACGAAAGCGACGGATGAAGACGACACTTGGGTGTTTACCATCCGTGCCGACCGTTTTCTGCGGAACATGGTGAGAGCCATCGTAGGCACACTCATTGAAGTGGGACGCGGGAAACTGACTGTTGAAGGATTCCGACGGATTATCGAACAACAAGACCGCTGCAAGGCAGGGACTTCCGTTCCGGGAAATGCTCTGTTCCTGGTCTATGTGGCATACCCTGAAAGTATATTTGAATGTGATGACCGGCAATCATCCATAACTGGCGAACCGTCTGTCGCTGATAACTTATAATTGGTAAATAATAAATATTCTCATGTGGTTATTATTAGCATTCCTCTCGGCTACTTTGCTGGGCTTTTATGATGTATTCAAGAAAAAATCGTTGAAAGATAATGCAGTACTTCCTGTTTTGTTTCTAAATACATTCTTTTCCAGTCTCATCTTTCTGCCGTTTATTCTGTTCTCTGCATATCAACCTGATTTATTGGACGGAACGATATTCAATGTCCCGGTTGCCGGATGGGAACAGCATAAATATATCATTATCAAGTCATTCATCGTGTTGTCTTCGTGGATATTCGGATATTTCGGAATGAAGCATCTGCCTTTGACTATTGTAGGACCTATCAATGCCACCCGTCCGGTGATGGTGCTTGTGGGTGCTATGCTGGTATTCGGTGAACGGTTGAATCTCTATCAATGGATTGGTGTGATGCTGGCCATTGTCTCCTTCTTTATGTTGAGCCGTTCGGGAAAGAAAGAAGGAATTGATTTTAAGCATAACAAATGGATCTTTTTTATTGTACTGGCTGCCATTACAGGTGCTATCAGCGGTTTGTATGATAAATATCTGATGAAATCTCTGAATCCGATGCTGGTGCAATCCTGGTATAATGTTTATCAGGTGTTTATCATGTGTCCTATCCTGTTGTTGCTTTGGTGGCCTAAAAGAAAGTCCACTACTCCGTTCCACTGGGATTGGACGATTATCCTGATCTCCATTTTCCTTTCTGCTGCCGATTTTGTTTACTTTTACGCATTAAGTTACGACGATTCGATGATTTCTATCGTTTCGATGGTGCGTCGGGGAAGTGTGGTTGTTTCTTTCACTTTCGGTGCGCTTTTCTTCCGTGAAAAGAATTTAAAAAGCAAAGCGATTGACCTTATACTGGTGTTAATCGGAATGATATTCTTATATTTGGGGTCTAAAAATTAGGGGAATCCCTTTTTTAGGCTTTGTATCGGTGTATGAACGATTTATTTTGTGTTTTTCTGTGTTAAATATAGATTTGTGTACCAAGATTTGTCCCAAAAATCTTATCTTTGTTTTACGAATGATTTACGAAAAACATAAATATTATGGCAACAGTATCATGGGTGGTATTTAAGCATCACAAAAAATCGGACGGAACATACAATCCTAAAATTCGTATATCCCATAACCGTACATCTTCATATATATCAACATTCATTTATACAACTTTTGTTCGATTTAAAAAAGGTTCTGCTTCAGGGACAATTTTCCATGAAGAAATAAGGGATTCACTTGATAAAATGGTCCGTGAGTATAGGCAAATAATTAATGATAATCAGGATATAGTTAGAGAGTGTAAGACTTCTAAGGATATTGTTGCAATGATTGATAGAAGAAAACAACGCAAAGATATAGATTTTATAGAATTTGCAAGGCAGCATATATCAATGACACCCAACGAAGGAACCAGAACCGTAAAAACAACGGGGATAAATTCTCTATGTCATTTTCTTAAGGATAAAAATAGAAATGAGAAACTTCCTATAAAAGATTTGACTTCTAAATTATTGAGGGAATATGAAGAGTGGTTAAGAACAGAAAGAGCTATATCTGTTAAGCAAAATAAGGCTGCTAGGCAGAAGTATAAAACGATAAATAAGCCACCTTTGAATGATACTGGCGTACACTCTTATATGGGAATCATTCAGTCGGTGTTTAATGCTGCATTGCTTCACTATAATGATTATGAAAAAGGTGATATTGTTATCACTAATGATCCGTTCAAGGTGTATACTATTCCTCCGGTATTAGAAGCAAAGAAAAGGGCTGTAGATGTTGATATAATCAGGAAAATCTATAATTACTCTCCAATAAATAAACGAAAAAGAACTACTACTTTTACCCGTGATATTTATATTTTGTCTTTCTTGTTGGCAGGAATGAATGCGATTGATATGCTTGATTGTCAAATGGTAAACGGTAGAATAGAGTATGAACGCCAAAAAACAAAAGATCGGAGAAAGGATAAGGCTTTTATTTCTGTATGCATTCACCCTTTGGCACTCCCCATCATTGAAAAATATCGTGATCCATCTGGAAAGTGTCTATTTGATTTTTATAAGAGATATAGTAATATACGTAATCTGACGAAAGGAATACATCGGGGTATGAGGTCTTTGTGTGAGGAGATTGGGATAGATTATATTCAATTCTATTCTGCTCGTCATTCTTTCGCTACTATTGCCCGTAATGAATGCGATATAAGTAAAGACGATATATCGCTATGCCTGAACCATTCAGATGGTAAGACAATAACGGATACCTATATTAAACGGGACTTCTCGAGAATTGACAAAGTAATAAGTAAAGTGGCCGACTATGTATTTGGAGAAAGCCTTTCCAGTACTTCGTCAATAAACAATGATCTGTAGTGCGGGCACTCTAATACTCCCTTTTGCTTTGCTTCCCGATAAACTGAAGAGAATAGTTTTGCTTTTTCTTTTTCGGTGGTTGGTGTCTCTGTTATGGGCGTGCCTAGGAACCGGCATCCCCAACCTTTGCAGGTAGGAGTGAGAGAACAGTGAAAATCGTTTGTTCTCTCACAGGAGCAATTTTGGATATATGGTTTCATGTTAGAATACGTAGGCTAATCCAGGACCGTTTTCACTAACTTGTAATCGCAGGCATTTATTTGCCTTAAATTTACATTCAATTGAATATACTTGGCATATTATCGCTAAGGCTGCACATGCACTTCCGCCAAATATTAGTAATTGGGCTTTCTCTTTCATTTTTGTTTCTCCATCCTTTAATTCAAATTTGTCTTTCATGCATCCATATCCAACAAATAAACCAACAGAAACAGTCGCACAACCTAATGCTCCGTATTGGTATTTCTTTGATAATTTATCATATTGTTCTGATAAATCCAAATAATTAGGTTTTGAGGGTAATATCTCTGTTGGCTCCTTGTCTTTTTTCAATTGATTGTTGTATTGTGCATGTATATTGGCAGTAAACGCTAACAAGAATAGGAATAAGATGTTCTTTTTCATAATAATGTATTTTAGATTTATCCGATTTTGTTTGATTTTTGTAAATTACACTTTTGGCATAACAATTGGAGATTCTCAACACTGGTATCTCCACCCTTAGAAAAAGGTATTATATGGTCTAAATGTAGGTTTTCCGTAGAACCACAATAAACGCATCTACCTCCATCTCTATTCCAAACAGTATCTACTACTTCTTTGGGTATTGGAGGGCGTTTATTTGCTTCTAGGAATAACTCACCTTCATCAATAAGTTCCTGAATGGCTTGTTTTTCTAATTCTCTTTTTCGTTTCTTTTGTTTAATATTGTATTTGATATCTTCAATTTCAATACGTCTATCTTCTTCCCTCTCTTTTCTAATTATTTCTTTCTTTAAATATTCTCCACGTTTGACGGCTTCCGGGCTATAATCCACTTCTAATACATCAGAATAATCTTCTATTTGAATGGTTTCATTGCGTTTATCTGTTCTAAAACGGGTATAAGGAGCTATTATTTTAACCATACATGGTCCATTATATTTTATCATTGCATTTCCTATAGAGCCGCACGATATAGTTATCTTGTTTGAAGCCCAATCCCCATCGTAGTAAAACTCTTCACCGTCACAATAAAGAATGATGCAAGGAGCATAATTAATCCTATTAGAATGTAATGTTTTAAATCTAAGAACTTTTTTGTAGCAATCAACATCTATCCACTCAAACATCATGGGGATTAAATTTTCATTGGTTATTCCCGTTAACCATTTGGTGTGAAGTCCTATAGATGCAGCATTTCTAATTTGTTCATCTGTAGGTAAGATATTTGAAGAATTATCTTCTTTATCTTTATTGGGGGGATTTTCTTTCTTTTTATATATGAAATCAAATATTCCCATATTTATCTCCTTCTAGGTCTTTGTAGTTCGATAACGTTAAAAATTTGCTTTACTTCAGCTAGGTTAATCACTCTATCAGGATACATCTCATTGAGCGAATGTATAGTGATAGTATGATTTTCTACGTTGTGATCTATGATTCTTTTTACAAGAATACCTTCTTCATGTACAATGACAAAATCCCATTTAGTATAATGTAATCTTGATTGAGCCCAGTATTGAGGGTATATTTCTCTACAAAGTAATCGATCACCTTCTAGATAGCTTTCTTCTGTTCCATCATTCATACTTTCACCTCTGACTTCAAAAGCAACATAATTCCCTTTTGCTTCATGATCAATAATAAATGGTATTGTTGGGAGTGTTCCCATATATGCGGCATCTTGATATCCACATAAATATCCTGCTTGTGCGTATTGGCTCACTAATGGTACGTTTATAATATGGCTTTGGCCAATAGGTATTGCTTCTAGAACTTCTATTTTTTTTAAAGGAGTATCAATAAAAGGGTTTCCTTTCCCTTCTAAAATCCAGTCCATGTTCCAATGAGGAAAACTTTTTTTAATTTTTTCAATTGTAGGTTTTCTGAAACTTTCCCCAACATTATTTAAGTACCCATTTCCTAAACCAGAAATAGTATAAAATTGATTAGGATTAATTCCTTCTTTCTCAATAAGATAGAACATTCTCTCTTTTAAAGTCATATAGATATTCTAGTTTTAATTATAGAAAATCTAGCATTATAACGTTTATTAACTAGAAATACTATGCTAGATATAGAACTTCTAGTATCTTTGCAACATCAATCAATCAATCAACGCAAAGTAACGAAGATTGAACGAGAAAAGCAAATTTTTTACATAACTAAAAATAGGTAAGACGATGAACGCATTTACATTTTTGACAGAAACTGGAAAATTCAACAACAGTGAGATAATGAAACACGCTCATGTTTTGAAAGCGTATCGTCGTATCTCTTTGAGTGAAGCTTTGAAAAAGGCTTGGTTTCTGGCAAAGAGACAGCAAAAAGAATACAGAGAGATTGAAGAGGAAAAGAAGTCTTTCAAACCTGTATTCAATGCAAGCAAGGGTAATGTATTAAAAACATTCTTTGCCGGAAACCATGCTGATTATGTAAATCGTGATAGTTCTTGGAGGTAATTATGAATACAGAACAGATTAACAAGGAGTTAGCTTTCCTTCATCAATACGTGAAGGATTTGGAGGGAAGAGACGAAAAGACCGTTCAGTTATTGACCTCTTTTGATAAGCCAAAGGAATGGATTATGAATTACCTCTTCAATTTGGTTAGTGATTACGAAGCCCTGTTAGGTTAGAACTACGAAAGAAGCGAGCGAAACGCTTTCAGGGCACAATGGTAAACCGATGACTCCTAATTCGGGATGGGAGGCTTAACCCTCAAAAATGAAGCCGTGTTCAGGGCACGTTAAAGTAGCCTGCGCTAATAAGCATTATAGCCGAGGCGGAGTATAGCGTAATAGCCAACCAGCGATGATATGAGCGGAAGGAAGCAACGTGAGTAAGTAGTATATCGAAAAAATCAGTCTGAAAAACATCGTCTTTATCAGTAAGAAAACGGGGATAGGCGTCCGTACGCTGATTAAAATATAGCCCTATTGACGGATTGAACGGCATCCGATAGCGAGAATCGGGTAGGGAACAATAATAATCAAATAATTAATCTTATGACAAAAGGAATTAAAACAATAACAGGAGATTGGGTAAATTCTATTTCTAAATTGAAATTAGGAGAAGTAGTTAGAATACCTGATGAAAGCTATGATTGTGTTATGAGTTCGGCTCGTTATCGGTTAAAAAGAAAATATAAGGTACTGATAGAAAGAGAGGGTGAAAAGGAAGTCATTAAAGGATTTAAGTACTTTAAAATAAAAAGGACTGCATAATGGAACCTTTATCGCAATGTGAGTACCAAGTAGCTTATGAAGTAGCCAAAGGGCAAACCCCTGATGAAATAGCCGATTTTCTTAAAAAGTCAGTTTGGACGATAAAAGCGCAAATACGGGACATTCATAAGAAACTAGGCATTAATAACAATGTCGAGCTTACTTTATATATGCTATGTGATAGGGCAAAAAGAAATTTCGATCTGAAAGAAATACGAAAGCATGGAATTGAATTTTTCTTCTCTGTATGGTTCTTCATTTTAGCTATAACTCCTAATTTCCAAATGGACATGAGAAGGTTAAGAATGCGTTCCAGTGCTCGAATATCGGCAAGGGCGATTAGACCTAAAAGAGACGGTGATTTGATGTTCGCTGCCTAATATTAACTATAAAAATATGTTCTATGAAAATAATTCATAAAATTCAGAATGTAATTGCGGTCATTGCTTTGGGGATGTCTATGCATTTAGCGACGCAATTGGAAATAACTACTAAAGAGACTATATCAGCCGTTATAATGGTAGTTCTCACTATAGTAATGTTATTAGAGAGAAGTTATAGAGAAGTTCAACAAAAGAATTAGGGGAATTATGGAAAATACTAAATGGCAAGATATTTCTACAATGGTTCCATTTGTTATTGAATATTTTGAAAAATGGAAAAACAAATTTCTGAATGATCCACGAATCTTGGTAAACCAAACGGAAGCTGAAGAATTAGCAGGCGGAAGGATGAATCTAAAATATCTAAAAGATAGAGACTTGATATTCCCGTATCAATTTGGCATTGAAACCGTAACAGACAGAGATGGAAATGTGATAACCGAACCAAAGGGAAGGATCTATTACAAACAACATGATATAATTAAGGCTATCGAAGATGGAAACATTCTGAAGTGCCTTCAAAAACGCAAATAACCATTCATTTATTAATTAACCAAATCCGCAGTTAAGGATCTGCGTAGGGTGCGAGTCCCTATATTTGAGTTTTACATGTTCTATACTATCCTAGTGTCCGTTGGTTCGGTATCTAGGAACAAAATTTTGTCGTTTAAATACGATTTTGGAAGCGTCGGTTCGTGAGGATAGGCGCTTTATTTATTTCGATTAACCACTTTAAATAATATAAGATATGAAAGAAGAAAAAGAATTAACCATTAGAGAGAAAGAATCTGTATTTGAGATTCAAACAGCAGATTTGAGTAAAGACAATCTTCCTTCTTTGGATGATGCCCAAGAACTTCCAATAGACTTGTGCGGTAATTATTGGTCTCCAGAACAGGCTGGAGAATTTAAGAAAATATTTTTTGTAGAAATCAAACCACAAAAGGTATTGAGTGCTACCAATCCAGATGAATTAATAGATTTAGATTGTGCTTTCTTCTTAGAAAGAAAGGCGGACGGAACAGTTCAAACTATAACTAACGGTTCTCGAAGATTAGTCGGTATTTTAGAGCAATATATTGAGAATGGTGCTCTTAAAAAAGGGACTCCCCTTAAAATCACGTACATGGGGAAAAGGAAGAATAAAACCAATAATTTCCAGTCAGACAATTGGTCTGTCAAACCCCTGCTTATAAACTTACCTGTTGCCGGCTAATGGAAGCATTTGACTTGAATGGATTTGCAGAAGGGGAAGAACTCAACCCTTCTGCTTATAATCCGGAAGATTATCCTACCAAAGAAGAAATGCTTGATTTTATATACTCAAATTCTCACAAACCACCCGTTAATATTGATTTGAAAGAATTAAGCGTTAACGGACTGGTTAAGCGAGATCCAATGGAGATGTATTTGAAAAGCAAGCATATTTCTTCTTCTAACCTCAAAAATGCCCTCAAGACTCCTCGTTCATTTTACTATGATTATGAAAGGGTATTTGAGGAAAAAGAAAAGCCCTGTTTTCAACTAGGCACATTTGCCCACATGGCATTCTTGGAGCCACGTTTATTTGAACTTGTCAAAGTAGAACCTAAATGTAATCAATCTTCCAAAGACGGTGTAATAGTTATGATTGAGTTCTATAACGAGTTATTATCAAATGATAAGAACTATGTTCCAGATGTCGAAGAAGAAATGCCCTCTGAAAAATGGAACTTTAGCGATCTTAAAGATTACCGTGATTATAAAAAACAGAAATGTTTGGATCTGGGTTACTCCTTTATCAGTGAAGATATGAGTATGATAATAAGAGCTCTTGAGAGAAACTATTATTGGTATGGTGGTGGTATTATCCCCCAATTATTGAAAGGGGCTTATTCAGAGGTGTCTTTTTATGGCAAGGATGAAGAAACAGGGTTAGATGTTAGAGTTAGACCGGATTATTTTAATGTAGAGGAAAATATTGGTGTAAATGCTGTAATTTCCTTCAAGACCACACGAGCCGATGATCTCGGTAAGTTCTACTATGATTGTGCGAAGCTTAAATACGAGCTTTCAGAAGGAATGTACCAAGAAGTAATGAGTAGTATTACAGGACGAAACTTTAATGTAACAATAATGATAATGTTACAGACAGTTGAGCCTTTTGATGTTGCTGTTCTATTCTGGTCTCCTGATGATCTTGCAAATGGCAAATATAAATATCACTATGCTCTTTCCATCGTAAAGGACTGCTTTGAAAAGAAGTGGTTCCCCGGCTATGATGCTAATGCGGAAGAAGGTGCCCGTGGTATTATTGATATGCAACTTCCGGAATGGAGTAAGAAAATGCTTCATCCGGTTGCTATTGACGATATTGTATGATTAACTAAAATAAAAAACAATGATTGATTTAAAAGACTACTCTCCAGAAGAAGTTCAATTCAAACTTCCAACAACAGTAAAGTTTCCAGAGATTATATTTCCCGATTGTGTATGTATGGATGATATAAAAAAGAAACTGGCGGAGAACTTTATTGCCATTCAGGAAAAAGATGTAATAGCCAATCGGGTGATGGATGATTATGAAATCTCAACTATTCGTGCTAATTACGGTGAAATTGCGGAAGAACAGATGCCGGAATTAGAAGCGCAATTAGAGTCGTTAAAAGCTAAATTCAATAATGAAAAGAAGGAGTTTGAAGCGAAAATTTCAGCGTTACATACCCAATTTAAGGACCTTGTTAATCTTGCTAAAAAAGGAGTTAGAGATTATCCCCTAAAAATGATTGATACCTTCCGTATCCCTGTTATGGGGTATTATTTGTATTACTCATGGGTGAATGATGCATTTCGTCTGGCGTTGGTTCAGGAAATACCGAAGCATGAATACAATAACCTCTTCAATTCAG
>PPYF01544441.1_pt1 | contig 75125 bp, 72 predicted proteins | sample 1559871 | NCBI WGS metagenome assembly PPYF01 (sample SAMN08240021, study PRJNA423297) | Human gut metagenome, whole genome shotgun sequencing project.
TATTCTTGCCCTCAGTCCTGTATGCTCTTATCCTGAACTGATAACCGGCTGTTCCTGCCGCTAATCCCTTTACTGTATAAGATGTCGTTGCATTGCTCGTTATCTTGGCAACATTTGTCCACTTGCCGCCCTTGTACTGCTCTATCTCGTAACCGCTTGCGGCGCTGTTCTTATTCCACTGCAACGTTACATTGGTGCTGAATATTGACTTGACCTTGAAACCTGTCACCTTTGAAAGTGTGAGCTTGGCGGTATAATTGATCTTCTTTTTCGAGCCGCATATCTTGCACTTCTGAAGCGTGTATCCCTGTGCAGTGTATGTAGGCTTTACTACAGAATCGGTAACATAGTCGTGCGTGTGATTTTTAAGACTTGTTCCGGGTTTTACCGTCTGATCGTAAATGTAATAATCATCGGGAATTTTATTTGTATTTCTGTCAACCTTCAGCTTTGCCACATCATCAGGCGTAAGCACATAATCCCTGAGATATTTCTTGTCAAGCAGTCCTTCACGCACTAAATACTCAACATCATGATAACTTGCACAGTCATCATCGTATAATTCATCTACATCAATACAACGCCAAAGATTTTCGTCTGACTGATAACTGAACAGTACGCTTTTCTGCACCTCGCTTACAGAAATTATAGTGAAATCAGTATCATAAAGACCTGTTTCCTCATTATAAATATTTTCATATTCGTATTTTATCTGAGGAACAGACATTTTCAGCAGGATATCGCTGTTAGGGTGATCCTCGAACTTTTCGCCCGGAACATAGCCTTCCCATGCGTCAACATATCTTCCGTCGACCCATACGTCCGAAGCGTATCCGAGATCACCGCCCCAGTATATTTCGGATCCGCTGTCGCCTGCGCTGTCAGTGTAGAAATTACTTCCGTCGCCGTTTCTGTACAGATAGCTGTATCCTGTCTGCGTGCCGCCGAATATGCCTGTGATTTCTATCAGGCGCACCCACGAACCATTTCCTACGGTATTATATATGCTCTTCCACGTTATTGAACCTGCACGGGGAACATCGTCTTTCATTTCAACCTGCGAGTATTCGTTGAGCAGTTTCTTTGTACCTTCAAGAGTGATCTTTGTGCCACCGTTTCCGAAGGTGTAATATTGCTTTATCTTGTCTTCGCTGATGCCCTGCCCTTCGCCGTTTCCCTGACCGCCGTATGAACGTGTATCACCCTTGTAAGTAACATTCACCATATAATGATAATCATCGTTCCACGAAATCTGAGCCGAGCTGTCAAGCCGCTTTGCAACAATTGACATAACACTTGGGAAACCGAGTGAATCATAACGGTAGGGATATATTGCGCTGGCAAAAAGCGGTCTGCTGTCCTCGCGTGTATAAGGCGACTGGATATAGAAAAGCTGATCCTTATGCGGCGATGTTGACATTCCCCAGTAATCGGTAGCACGTTTCAGCTTTCCTTTGATGTACGAGCCGCTGTAAAGGCATATAGATGAAAATCCTTCCTGCACCGCATCCATATTGTCAAAGAAAGATGATTTTGTTGCATATCTGTCAATCAGATAATCAACATCATCTTTAAGAGCGGGAAGTTTAAGCTTTATTTTGGTATCGTTCCAGGTAACATTATAACTGTCCGAACCGCTCTTTGTCTGTAATACTATTTCTCCGCCGTCAGTATACGAACCGCAGAAAATATAACCGCCGTCCACTCTGCCGGTATTCTTGTTCTGATATCTTATGTCCTGATAAATGTTTGGCTTATCGTCCCAGGAATCCCATGCGGCACTTATAACGCTCGGTTCATCTTCAATATACACACTGGTCTTGTCTGCAAATCTGAACGATGTAGGATCGGGATTGTCCGTCTTTACAAAGAAATATTCATTAAACGGAGCAAGAAGCGGAGTTATCGTATAACTGTACCCTGTCGCACTTGCCTTGGCAAGCACAGTTTCTTCGGATGCCGCCGACGCACTGATTTTTTTGCTTACTTCGGGAATTATATCGCCTAACGGCGTGCCAACCACAGAAAAAACCATAATCGCCGCCATAATTCCTGAAGTTATTTTCCTTAGCTTCATATTATTTCCTCCTTGGATATATTAAACAAAAAGGCACAGTGCCTCACAGCAAGCTATGCCTTAAATATCATATATAATGCCCTGATATCAACGCACTTGTCTCACCGATCGATTGCAATATCTACGCCATATACTATCATAAGTATATCACTACAATTTCCGATTGTCAATGATTAACTGACACAATAAAACAAGTTCTATGACAAAATTATTATCATTTTCCCCCGAACACGAAAATCGCAAGTATAATAATTGCCAGTGACCCGATACATATGATCCAGTTACGGCTATATGTCCTGCTCATTTTCTTTTCATGCTCAAGTCGTTCCATGCGTTTTTTCAGCTTGTAATCAGGTTCCTGTTTCATATAATTCTCCTTTCCGGATCAGCAATAATAAATCACTGAAATATTAAATATTAATTTAACACGATAATGTTATTAGTCAGCTATAAATGACAGTCCGGACTTTTCTCCCCTGCTTTTCAGATAACCTATTCGCTCCGACATTTTATTTACAAAAATTGTATTCCGAGTTGTTTTCCCTGATAAGCCGCTGACGTGCGGATATTTTTCAGATGTCATACCAAAACTGTACCAAAATGAACCACAGGTTTGTACCATGCGTTACAGTTGCTTTATTTTCTCAATTATATGCGTCATCGGGTCATCGTTATTTGAGCCGATTATGATATCAGCCGCCGCCTTTACATCATCATGCGCATTGCTTACAGCAACGCCCAGATCCGCACTGCGAACCATTTCAGCGTCATTCGGATAGTCGCCCGCCACAACAGTGAATCTGTCCTCGCTGTTTGTTACTCTGAGTAACTGCTTATAACCGTAAGCCTTGCTCACGCCTTCGGGCAACAGCTCATAGAAGAACGGCGCTGACAGCACCCTGTTCGTCCCCTCTGCGCAGTGCTCGTCTATAAACCTCGCAAGCTCCGGCATCTTGTCCTCAGGGTACGCAAACAGCACCTTAAGCCAGCCCTCATGCGGAATATCGTCAAGACTGCACACATCGCCATGCACGTTCTCAAGCGCCATATGCGCCCTCTCCACATCGTTCAGCGCAGGGACGTAGACCGTGTGCTTATGCAGTACCTCGATGCCCACATCTGGGAACTTTTCCATTACCAGCTTTATGTAATCTCTGGCTTTCTGCGTGACCTCGCACTGCCACAGAAATTCGTCCTTGTCAAAGTCGTACACCGCCGAGCCATTGAAAATGACCGCAGGTATCCTGAGCTTAAGCTTTTCCGCAACCGGTCGTGCCATAGAGTAGCCTCTGCCCGTCGCTATCGTGAACATTCCGCCCTTGTCGCAGAAGTCGTTTATCGATTCCATATCCCTCGGCGAAATCTCTTTCTTGTCGTCCAGGAGCGTGCCGTCAAGGTCGCTCATTATTATCACATTTCTGAAATCCATAGTCTTCTTTTCCTTTGTTTATGCCGTTTTATATCTCTGTCTTCTGCGTTTCAAGGCTCTTCAGCAGCTTCTGAAAATAGTCGGGAAGCTCGCTGTCAAACTCCATATACTGCCCATTAGGGTGGATAAATCCTATCTTCTTTGCGTGCAGGCACTGACCGCACAGCCACTTCGGACTGCCGTTTCCGTACACCTCATCGCCTGTGACCGGATGTCCTATATACGCCATATGCACCCTTATCTGATGCGTTCTTCCGGTTTCAAGGCGCAGTCTTACCAGCGTATTGTTCCTGTACGTCTGCTCTACAAAGTAATGCGTTACCGCTTCCCTTGAGTTTTCGGTCGTGACGCACATCTTCTTACGGTCTGTCTTATGCCTGCCTATCGGGGCATTTACTGTCCCGTCCTCCTTGATAACGCCCTGAACGACCGCCATATATTCTCTTGTGAAGCTGTGTACCTTTATCTGCCCGGCAAGTACATTGTGCGCCGTGTCATTCTTGGCGACTATGAGAAGTCCGCTCGTGTCCCTGTCTATCCTGTGCACTATTCCGGGGCGGATAACTCCGTTTATTCCCGAAAGACTGTCGCCGCAGTGATACATCAGCGCATTGACAAGCGTACCGCTGTAGTGTCCGGGAGCAGGATGCACAACCATGCCTTTGGGCTTGTTCACCACAAGCAGGTCGCTGTCCTCATAGACTATATCAAGCGGTATGTTTTCAGGGAGAATATCTGCAGGCTGTGCCTCCGGCACATCAAGCGTTACAACATCTCCCGCTTTCAGTTTCTGATTTTTGGCGGCATTTTTCCCGTTTACAAGACAGCAGCCCTGCTCAATAAGAGCGGCGGCTGCTGATCGTGTTATTCCTGTATCCTGCAAAGCAAGAAATTTATCTGTTCTTTCGCCGCCTGTTTTACAGGTAAATTCGTAATGCAATATTACCCTCCGTAGCGGTGTTATTTTTCCTCACTTACCGTTTCTGATTTCATTGCGGCAGTGTTCTGTTCCTTGTCATCGGCATTTTCGTTCTTCTTTGCCGATCTCTTGTTTTTCTGTTCCTTTATCTCATCAATCACAACGAATAAGAGAAGCCCTATAGCGCCGAGTACCGCGCATATATCGGCTACATTGAATACAGCAAAGTTGATTATCCTTACATCGATAAAGTCAACCACTTCACCCCTTATAACCCTGTCTATAAGGTTTCCCAGTCCGCCGGCAACAATGAGCGCCATTGACCAGACATAAGTAGGGCGCTTGACCCTTTTCGATATCATCAGATAGAGCATAGCGACAATAATTATCGCCGTGAATATCACAAGAAATGTCTGCTTACCCTCAAGTATACTGAAAGCCGCACCGGGATTTCTCTCATATGTGATATTCAGCACATTAGTATCGCCGAATGATATTATCGGTATTGACTGATGAAGCTCCATATTGCTGTCGATCAGTATCTTGGTGAGCTGGTCAAGCCCTATAAGTCCTGCGGTCACCGCAAGAGCGATATATAGCATTTATTCTTAGTTCCTTTCGTTGTCAGACGTATATTCCTATGTATTTACTTATTCTTGCCAAACTCAAGCTCTGCTGTGGGAGCCTTCTTTTCATCCTTTTCGTTCTTCAGACTGAAAAGCACAGAATCGCTCTTAGCTTTGTCTTCTTCAGGCTTGTTTGTTTCAGCTTTAGCTTCTGCCTTGGCTACAGGTTTTTCCTCAGGCTTTTTTGCTGCGGGAGCTGCCTGAGCAGGTGCAGGTGCGGGTGCGGGCTTCTTTGCAAAAGCGCTGTCCTCAGGCTTTCTAGCCTCAACTTCTTTTGCCGTATTGATCACGAACTCATTTTCGCAAGCCTTGGGCATATTCTTTATATTCTCGATATGAGCGCTGTATGCGGCGAGAATCTTGTTTGTATAGTCCTGAACTTCTTTTCTTGTACGCTGGAGAACTATCTGTTCTCTTTCTGTCTGCTGCATCATTATTGTGTGGATCTCGTCAGCCTTGGCGTTTGCCTCGTCAACAATCTGCTTAGCCTTGGCGTTTGCTTCTGTAAGGTTCTTTTCAGAAATTTCCTTCTTCTTTGCAGCAAGTGCGTCAGCGTCCTTGATAGTCTTGTCCGCCTTTTCCTTGGCTTCTTTTCTTATCTTCTCGGCGTCTTCCTTAGCCTCGTTTACTACTGCGATACCCTGCTTCTTGGCTATAAGAAGAGCATCTCTCAGCGCATCTTCATCCTTGCGGTACTCTCTTATCTTCTCTGCCAGAACTTCAAGCTTCTTCTCAAGCTCTTCGTTCTCATTCTGCATCTTCTTGTATTCGATAGAAACATCCTTTAAAAAAGTATCTACCTCTGCGGCGTCATAACCGCCGCGCTTTACTGTGTCAAATTCCTTTGATACTATATCTTTAGCATTCACGGAAAAAATCCTCCTAAATGTATTTTTTCACTGTAATATGTATATTGCCTTTTCTGCCTGTTCCACCGACGCTTTCCAGACGGAACTTTCCTTTTCCTCTGACGGAAAAGATATCGCCCTCGCAAAGCTGCTTTGACACATCGGTACAGACCGTACCGCCCAGCTGTACAAGCTGCGGCATGATATACTTTTCGACTGCCGCCGTCCGTGAGGTGCCTGTCACGCTCCTGACAATGTTGTCAAGACGCAGTGATGCCACCGACAGCGAAAGCTCTTCATATTTTCTTTCAGGTAACTTAAAACCTGCTTTTATATCTGTTTCGGTTGTTACTCCGACCCTGCCGATTTTCGTAAGGCTGTCCGAGATCAGCGGAGCTATCTTCTCATATACGAATACAGCCGCTGTGCCTTCCGCAACAAAAATATCGCCTACCGTATCACGCTCTATGCCGAGCGCCATAAGCGAGCCCAGCACATCACGGTGAGTTATCGTATCCTCACGGCGATAGACAAGCGTAACAGCCTTTATCGGAAACATCTCTGCCACCGTAGCGTCATATCCGTAAATATCATCGCTTGCAAAGTAAAACGACGGGAAAAGCCCGAGACAGCATCTGAGCGGATCACGATTTTCCGCACCGCCGCAGAACACTGCGGTCACATCTTTCGGAAAACTTATCCCCTGTGCCTGAGCAAACTCGCTTTCAGACAAAAAACGTGTGAAATACGGTCGGGAATTGCCAATACAATCCCTCGCCGCATTCATAAGGTCTTTTTTCAAACCGGTTTCAGTCATCTCAGCCTATTTCGTCAAAGATGTCCTCGCCTGAAATGTTGCTTATCTCGTCTATGAACTCGCCTGAAATATCAACGTTATAGGGAGCAAGTACATATGTAGTCTCGCCTATTCTTCTTATTTCGCCGCCTGTGATGTAGCTTACGCCGCCGAGGAAGTCGATAAGACGATTAGCTGTATCCTTATTTGTGTTGTTGAACATAAGGATAACTGTTGTCTTGTTCTTGTAAAGCTCTGCTATCTCGCCTGCGTCACTGAACTTCTTGGGTCTGTTTACAACAAGGTGCAGTGTTGTGCTTGCGTTGTAAGTATAGATCTTGCTTGAGTTTGAGGACTGTCCTGCGCTGCGTGCGGGCACCTCGGGTGCTTCCTGCTTTTCGGACTCTGCTGTGTAATCGTCCTCTTCATCGGGACCGCCCCACTTCTTAAAAGAATTCTTGAATGACTCGAATGCGCTCATTGGTCTTTACCTCCGTTTTTTGTTCATATAGAATAATTCCTGTAGCCAAACAGACCGCTGCCTATCCTGACTATCGTTGAGCCGTACTTTACGGCTGATACATAATCCCCCGACATACCCATTGACAGCGTGTCCATGCCGGAAAGGAAAGAATACCTCTGTTTTGCGTTTTCAAAAAGCTCCTGCATAGCCGCAAAATACTTTTCATTGCCCCCTGCGGGCGGAATGGTCATAAGCCCTCTTATGCGGACGTTTTCAAGCCCGGATACGACCTTTGCCGTTTCGATAAGCTCTGTTGGCGATACGCCGCCTTTTGACAGCTCACCGCCTATATTGACCTCAAGCAGTATGTCCATATTCAGTCCATGCTGACCTGCCCTGCGGTTTATCTCAGCCGCAAGGTCTGCGCTGTCTACCGAATGAATCATACTCACCTTATCAATTATATACTTTACTTTGTTTTTTTGCAAGCCCCCAATGAAATGAATTTCGGATTTTTCCGAATAATTTTCGTATTTTCCGAGAAATTCCTGCACACGGTTCTCGCCAAGCAGGTCTATGCCAAGACTCTCGGCATAGTTTATCTTTTCACAGGGTACTGTCTTTGTAACCGCCATGATATGTACCTTATCACGGCGGCCTGCCTTATCCATTGCTTCTGCCACGTTCTGTCTTACAGCCTCGTAGTTAAGCTTTATATCTTCAAGTGTGGTTTCTTCGGCGGATTTAGAGATTCTTTCCGTCATAAAGATCCTTCCCTTCAACTATAACGTTGTCATAAAGCGACAGATAGCCGCTCTTACCGGTGGTATCACGGACAATTACATAGTCCTCGCTCGAATAGATACGCTCGATCTTCACAAACTGTGCCTGTGTACCGCTCTTGATATAGACGCCGATATTATTGTCCTTATCAAAGTGTATCGCAGATGACGCTATGCGTATGCCGTTATAACTGTCGACAAGCAGTTTGAAACGTCCCACGCGCGATGACGCGATAGTTGAGTTCAGATCGTCCGCCGAAAATACCGCCACATAATCATCTCCGTGCTTTTCGATATTTTCAACCTTTGCGGTTATCTCGGACTGATCTGCACCGACAATTATCTGCACGTTTGTGTTCTCGGTAAGAACGGCGGCTTGTCCTTCGGTGAATGTTGCCGCAAGCTTCCACTTATAGTCCTCAATCATCTTACCGATAATATCTCCGGATGCAGACGCCGTCTTCGGATTCTTTACCGTTTCGGCGATTTCGGCAGGAGTAATCGTTCCGATATTGTCATAGGTTATCTTGCTTTCATATCCGTCGATACTGCTTACAAAATAGCCGGTCTCTTCCGACAATACACTTGCCGGCTCGGCTGATATTCTCGACTCCAGCGTCTTTATCCTTGCATTGAGCGATGAGATCACAGATGAATAATCCGTCACCTTACCCTTGACCATATCACGCTTACTCTGAAGATTGAGCAGTTCGTACTTTATATCGGCAACAGCAGAATAATCTCCGCTGTTTATAGCCCGGATAAGCTTGCTGTGCTTTTCGGTTATCAGCTTATCAAACGCTTCTATCTGTGAATTGTCAGTACCTGCAAGGCTCTGCGCATCGGTAAGTGTATCTATCCTTTTCTGCAGATTTTTGATATCCGCAGTAAGCGTGATATCCGACGCCGAGCTGTAGGTATTTGCGATAACGCTGTTCTTTCCGACCTTAGAGCCGTCCTCGTGCGCATACTGAATGATACCGTTTGTACTGCGGCTTACCGTATGCTCGTTACGGGCAAACACGCCGTAGAACTCTATGGTATCCTGCGAATCGTACCTCAGAGCCACTTCTGTCCTGTATGAATGCTCAGTGCCGACAAAGAACTGACTCACAACTGTTACAAGCAGAAAAATCGCAAGAACGATCGTTATGAGCTTTGTCGTTAATGTCCTGTCCATATGACCTTATTCTTTTGCTTCGTCACCGTCCGCCTTGTCAAACGCGTCAAGGATCGATACGGCTCTGAGAGGTGTTATTGTCGAGATAGCGTGCTTGTATATCAGGTTCTGCTTTCCGTCTGTATCAAGGATAACAGTGTAATTGTCAAAGCCTCTTACAAGTCCCTTGAACTGAAAGCCGTTTGTGATGTAGATAGTTACAGGTATCTTCTCTTTTCTCGCCTGATTTAAAAATACGTCCTGTAAATTGAGTTCCTTTGCCATTTTGATTACGTCCTTTCTTTTTCTCCGCATTTTTGCGGAACATAAAATAAAATAAAATCATAACTGTTTTTGTGATAAATCACAGCTACAGATAGCTTAACTTATATTGTAACACATATTGATTGAAAATTCCATAGCTTTGTGACAGTTTGGGAAGATTTTTTCGACAGACGGGAATATCACTTGCTTTTGTTTCTTACACTGCCGATATAATCTATTGCCTCGTCAACAATCTGCGAAAAGTTCTTTCCTCCGTCAGCCTTGATATAATGGATTCTTTCGTCACGGCGGAACCATGTAAGCTGACGCTTTGCGTATTTTCTGGTTTCCTGCTTCAGCCGCTCTACGCAAGGCGTAAGCTCACTTTCGCCTTTAAGATACGGCATAAGCTCCTTATAGCCTATCGCCTGTGCCGCAGTGGGATAATCAGACTGTTTCATAAACTGCCTTGCCTCGTCTATAAGCCCTTCGGCAAGCATTATGTCAACACGTCTGTTTATGCGGTCGTACAGCGTTTCCCTGTCATAATCAAGCTGTATCATACACGGGTCATACGGCGAAGGAGCAAGCCTTGAAAGACGCTGTTGTTCGCTCATTGTCTTTCCCGTAGTCTTGTAGACCTCAAGCGCTCTTATTATCCTGTTGAGATTGTTCTCGTGAAGCTTATCCGCCGTTTCGGGATCAATTTCACGGAGCATTCCAAGCAGAAAGCCGTTGCCCTTTTCCTGCGCCAGCTTACGCAGTTCGTCACGGTATGCGTAGTCGCACTCGGTTTCCTCAAAGCTGAGATTGTCGATAAGAGAGCTAATATAAAGTCCTGTGCCGCCGGTTATTATCGGGAGCTTTCCTCTTGCCGCTATATCTGCGATAATCCCGTGCGCCGCCTTAACATAGTCGGCAACCGAAAAGCTGTCGTGCGGGTCGAGAAAATCCATAAGGTAGTGCGGTATGCCCTGCTTTTCCTCCTCTGTGGGCTTTGCGGTGGCTATATCCATACCCTTGTATATCTGCATTGAATCGGCTGAGATTATCTCGCCCGAAAGCCTTTTTGCAAGCTCTACCGAAAGGGCGGTCTTGCCGGACGCTGTAGGTCCGCATACCACTACGATAAACTGTTTATCCATAACTCAACTCCTGTTGAAGAAGTGTTCTATCCTGTATTTTGAAAGCGAGGTCATAACCGGTCTGCCGTGCGGGCAGAAGCGTATTGTCCTGTCATTCATCACTCTTTCGGCAAGCGCCTGCAATTCGAGAATATCCGTATCATCGTGCGCCTTTATCGCCGATTTGCAAGCCATCGTATGAAGCATATCGTCAAAGAGAGCGCCTTTCTGGTCAGTGGCTGTATTCATAAGCCTTTGTGCGACATCGGCTACTATTTCCTGCGGCGAGCATTTCACTACGGACGGCATTGCGGTTATCTGCACTGTGCTGTCGTCGCAGAAAACAAGCTCTATGCCGCTTTGCTCCACATATTCGTAATACTCGTGCAGTGCTTCATATTCGGCAGGTGAAAGTTTAAGCTCCGTCTTGTCTATAAGAAGCTGTGAGGTGGTGATAAACTCCTCTTTCAGCTTTTCAAATCTGATACGCTCATGGGCGGCGTGCTTGTCGATTATTATAAGCTCTTCACCGACCTCGCACAGTATATAGGTCTTTAAAAATTCTCCGATAACACGGACGTTAATTTTTTCGGGCTTCGGCTCGTCTATCCTTTCAACCGTTACCGGCTTTGCGTTTATAAATCTGAAGCCTTCTTCCTTTACGGGAGGCGCTTCGGACAGGGGCATATCATCTGTATTTTCCGCATGGATACTACCTATGTCATCATCGTCCACCGCTACTACGACCTTACCGCTTACAGCTGTGAATGCAGGTGCTGTCGGCGGCTCTTCGGGAAGCGGTATATCATCGGACTTATCCGTGTTCGTTTCTGCCGGCTTTGCGATATATTCCGAATGACTGCTGTGAAGCGATGCGGATCTGACCTGCGCCGATCCATATATTGTTTCAGCCTTTACCGTTTCGGTCGGTTCTTCAGGCTTTATATCAACGACCGGACGTTCCTCAGACAAAAGCGGAAGCGTTACGGGAATATTAGTGAGCGTCTGCTGTTCACGCTTTATTATTTCGGGGTTGTGTCTGAAATAATCGTCTGCGTTATCGTATTTCTTCGGTTTTTCGAGCTCTATCTGCCGTTTATCGTCTGCGGCGTTCACCAGTGCGTTCTTTACCGCAAAATACACTGCATCAAACACAGGCTTTTCATAAGCGAAGCGTATCTCGGTCTTTGCGGGGTGTACGTTTACATCGACAGTTTCAGGAGAAAGCGTTATATCCAGTATGCAGGCAGGAAATTTTCCGACCATCATACTGTTACGGTACGCCTCCTCAAGCGCCGCCATACAGGTGGTGCTCTTTATGTATCTTGTGTTCACGAAAAACGTCTGCATACTTCTGCTGTTACGGCAGAAAAGCGGAGATGAAACATAGCCGCTTACATCTATGCCGTTAAGGGAAAAGTCAACGGGTATAAGGCTGTCGGCAAACTGTCTGCCAAATACCGCCTTTGCCGCAGATAAAAGCGAGCCGTCGCCCGATGTCATTCTGACGCTTTTGTTATCTCTTATGAATCTGAAGGAAATATCGGGGTGGGAAAGGGCAAGTCTGTCGACCGTCGCCGCTATGAAATTGCCCTCGGATATGTCTTTTTTGAGAAATTTAAGTCGTGCGGGAGTGTTGTAGAAAAGCTCCTTTATCACGATAGTAGTGCCTGTGGGACAGCCGCAGGATTCGTGCTCCTTTTCCTCGCCGCCTTCGATAATGTAACGTCCGCCGAGTTCATCGCCGTCCTGCCGTGACATCATCTCTATCTTTGCGACCGCCGCAACGGACGCTAATGCTTCTCCTCTGAAGCCCATCGTCATAATGCCCGTAAGGTCATCACCTGTGCGTATCTTGCTTGTGGCATGGCGCAGAAAGGCTGTCGGCATCTGATCGTAAGCTATGCCGCAACCGTCGTCCGTTATACGCATATAGCTGATACCGCCGTGTTTTATCTCAACGGTGATATGCCGTGCGCCTGCGTCTATTGAATTTTCCACAAGCTCCTTTATTACGGAGGACGGACGTTCTATGACCTCGCCTGCCGCAATAAGTTCTGCTACGCTTTTATCAAGCAGTCTGATTTCGGGCATTGGTTTTCCTTTTCTTTATAACATTGCTTTTAGTTCTTCGAGCTTTGCATAAGCCTCTCTCGGCGTCATATCGTCAAGGTCGAGGTTTTTTATCTCGGCTATGACATTCTGCCTGCCTGTTGCCTCAAAGTCTATCTGGCTTTCGGATTCCTCCTCGGCTCTGAGTTCAAACTCACGCTGTATTTTCGGTGCTTTTTCAAGTTCGGCAAGCAGTTGTTTTGCTCTGTCGGTGACTTTCTTCGGAAGTCCGGCAAGACGTGCTACTTCTATGCCGTAACTGTCGTCCGTGCCGCCCTCGACTATCTTGTGCAGGAACTTTATATCCTCGCCGCTGCGCTTTACCTTTACGCTGTAGTTACGCACACCGTCAAGCTCGTTTTCAAGCGAAATAAGCTCGTGGTAATGCGTTGCGAAAAGCGTCTTGCAGCCGATAGCCTTTGAACTTATGTACTCGGCTACCGCTTTTGCTATTGATACGCCGTCGTAGGTCGATGTTCCTCTGCCTATCTCGTCAAGGATAACGAGTGAGTTTTTAGTCGCTTCGTTAAGGATAGTTGCAACCTCGGTCATCTCGACCATAAAGGTGGACTGACCTGCGGACAAATCATCGCTTGCGCCGACACGGGTGAATATCCTGTCCACTACTCCGAGCCTTGCGTAGCTTGCAGGCACAAAGCAGCCTATCTGCGCCATAAGGACTATCACGGCCACCTGCCGCATAAACGTTGATTTACCCGACATATTCGGGCCTGTGATTATCATCAGGCGGTTGCTTTTAACATCAAGGTAAACGTCATTCGGGGTGAAAAGTATCTCGTTGACCATCTTCTCGACAACGGGGTGTCTTCCGTCCTTTATCTCTATGACGCTGTCATTTGCCATCATCGGACGGCAGTAGTTGTTTTCTATGGATACAACTGCGTAACTGCACAGCACATCAAGTGCCGCTACAGATTCGGCGGTCTGCTGGATAAGATCGAGCCGCTGTGCGATAAATTCACGCACCTCGGCAAATATTGCCGCCTCAAGCGCAAGTATCTTATCGTTTGCGCCGAGTATCTCACTTTCTATCTTCTTAAGCTCATCGGTAATGTATCTTTCACCGTTGGTGAGCGTCTGTTTTCTTACATATCTGTCGGGCACCATAGACACGTTGCCCTTTGAAACCTCGATATAATAGCCGAACACACGGTTATAGCCGACACGCAGATTCTTTATGCCGGTAGCTTCTTTTTCCTGCTGTTCTATCTGAGCGAGCAGATCCTTGCCGCCGCCCGTGATATTTCTCAGGCGGTCAAGTTCCTCGTTGAAGCCGTTCTTTATATAACCGCCGTCCTTCATCAGTGCGGGCGGTTCATCGGCTATCGCTCTTTCTACTAAATCCGCAATATCGTCAAGAGGGCTTATCTTCTTATCAAGGCTTCTTGTAAGCTGAGTGCTTATCTGCGACAGGTCGCTTTTAAGCTGAGGAAGAATCCTGCAGGTAGCACCGAGCGCCTTAACATCCTTTGCGTTTGCCGCCTTGTATATAATCCTTGTCATAAGACGTTCAAGGTCATAGACTTTTGCAAGGTCGGTCTTTATATCATACAGCGCCGCGGAATTGTTTATGAGCGCTTCTACCGCATCGTGTCTGCGTATGATAGCCGCCGTATCTGTAAGCGGCTGCTCTATGCACTGTCTTAGCTTTCTTCTTCCCATTGAGGTATCGGTCTTATCAAGTACCCACAGAAGCGAGCCTTTCTTTTCGCCGCTTCTCATTGTCGATGTCAGCTCAAGGTTTCTTCTTGTGGCAAGTCCAAGCTGCATAAATTCGCCGCTGCTGTGTACGTTCAGCTTTACAAAACGTTTTGCTCCGCTTCTTTGTGCCTTATACAAATAGCGCAGCAAAGCGCATAAAGCTCTTAATGCGTTGTCCTTTCCAGCAAGGCCTATTTCATCTGCCGTGCCGCCGAACTGTGCGGTTATCTCGGATACGTCATCTATGGAAAAATCCTCATCGGAAAGCTGTTCCGCAGAGCATTTTCCGTAACGGTTCCTTATAAAAGTATATGCCTGTTTTTGATTCAGAAACTCCGCATTGAACAACAACTCAACGGGGGTATACTGCGAGAACTGTGCTATTATATCCTCGTCGGTCTTTTTTGAATTTGCCTTTTCGACTGCGTGTACCTCGCCCGTTGAAATATCGGCAAACACCATACCTGTGCCGTTTTCTCCGACATAGATACAGGAAATATAGTTATTCGAGCCGTCCTCAAGCATTGACGCTTCTATGACCGTGCCTGCGCTGACAAGCCTTACTATATCACGCTCTACAAGTCCCTTTGATAACGCAGGGTCGGTCGTCTGCTCGCAGATAGCTACCTTGAAGCCTTTATCTATCAGCTTTTTTATGTAGCCCTCCGCAGAATGATGCGGTACGCCGCACATGGGCGTACCCGCTCTTGATGTCAGCGTCAGCTCAAGCTCCTTTGACGCTACCATTGCGTCCTCGTTGAACATTTCATAGAAATCGCCCAGACGATAGAATAATATATAATCCTTGTAATTTGCCTTGATCTCAACATACTGCTGCATCATAGGCGTGAGCTTTTCTCCGCTGTTTCCTGCTTTCAAGAGTTTCATTCCTTTCGGTTTTATTGATTATTCTTACAATGCCATATAGTCAAGGCGATTAGTGGCATCCTCCGCAGGTCGAGCATGAGCCTGAGCAGCCGCCTGTCTGAACCTCGCAGGTATCGGGGTCTTCACCGTCACAGCACAGTGCGATAATGCCGTTGATTTCGTTTAACAGTTTATCCATATCAGCCTTTGCCATTGTGAAATCAGCCATATGCTCGTTCTGCATAACGAGAGTGTATAATCTCTGCATCTCCTTGTTCTGTGTGTCGAGCTTTTCCTTGTTCTGCTCTTCCTTTGACTTGCTCATTTCAAGCGCTACATTCTGACGTGCAAGGTTGAATTCACCTATAAGTTCCTGAAGCTCCATATCGGCATCATTCGCCTTCATTGCCTCGTTATAACGTACATAACGCTCGTCTGCCTGTATAGCCTTGCCGAGCTCTCTTGCTGCTTTGATTGCATCCATTTTATTTTTCCTTTCTTTCCGCTTTATGCGGCTGTTAAAAATATATATCTGACGGGGATTCCCGACCGATTGCTAAAATTCAGTCATTCACGCTTACAAGCTCGCCTGTGACTGCCCAGGGCAGAGCCTTTTGTATTCTTACCGTGACGTACTTTCCTATCATATCCCTTGTGCCGTTGAAATCAACGATAACTCCGTGGCGGGAATGGCCTGTCATAAGTCCGTCAGCCGTTCTGCCGATACCCTCGCACAGAACCTCGACCTCATCTCCGACAAAGCGTTCATAAGCCTTTTCACCGATGGAATTCTGTACATCAAGAAGCTGTCTGAACCACTTTCCCTTATCCTCGTCGCTTATGGGGTCTGGCATAGCCGCCGCCTTTGTTCCCTCACGCTTGCTGTAGATAAAGGTGTATGCGGAATCATAGCGTACCTTCTTCATAAGCTCCACAGTGCCGAGAAAATCCTCATAAGTTTCGCCGGGGAAGCCTACTATTATATCGGTAGTGAGCGCTACCTTCGGTATGCGTTTTTTTGCATATTCGATAAGTTCAAGATAATGCGCCGTGTCATAGTGGCGGTTCATTTCCTTTAAAATTCTGTCGCTTCCGCACTGTACGGGCAGGTGCAGATGATATGATATATGCCTGCTATCCGCTATCGTATCTATAAGTTCGTGCGTGCAGTCCTTAGGGTGAGATGTCATAAAGCTGAGCTTATATTTTCCGGGTATCTTATCAAGCTCGGAAAGCAGCTTTGCAAAGCCGAAATCATACTCCTTGCCGTATGAATTCACATTCTGTCCGAGCAGTAGTATTTCCTTGTATCCGTCATTTATAAGCCCTTTTACTTCGGCTATGACCTCTTCGGGTCTGCGTGAACGCTCCCTGCCTCTTACAAAGGGAACTATGCAATAGGTGCAGAAGTTGTTGCAGCCGTACATTATCGGCACGCTTGCCTTTACCTTGCTTTCTCTTATAACAGGAAGTCCCTCGGCAATAACACCGTCACTTTCGGGGATAGACAGCGTTCTGCGGTTCTCGCTGAGTTTTTCGTATATCATCTGCGGTAAGGTATGCATAACGTGAGTGCCGAAAATTATATCGACCTGCGGGAACGATTTTCTCATTCTCTGCGCTATATGCTCCTGCTGTACCATACAGCCGCCGACCGCAATTATGAGATTTCTGTTCTTCTCTTTCAGCTTTTTGAGTGCGCCTATATTGCCGAAAACTCTGTCCTCTGCGTTTTCTCTTACTGCGCATGTATTGAAAAGGATAAGATCCGCAAATGCGGTTTCGGGCGTGAAGCCGTAACCCATCTGTGCAAGCATACCCTTTATTTTTTCTCCGTCGCTCACGTTCTGCTGACAGCCGAAGCTGTGGACGTGCGCCAGCGGCATCTGCTCACGCTTTGCGTTTATCGCTTTTACTTTTTCTATATATTCCTGCTGAACAAGCAGTTCTTCCTTGTTTATCTCTTTAGTCAAGCTGTTTCTCCGTTCCTTATCCAAAGTCCTGTTGCAAAGACAGTATACCATAGTAGATTATAACATTATTTTAATCCGCCGTCAAGGCGAAACGGCGGATTAAAATAATGTTAAAACGTTCTCGGACGGTTGCGTGAGCAACGCCGCATTCCTATGCGGCAAAATCGGCTACAGACGATTTTTAGTCCGAGGTTGTTATAACACACCACTTATGTCCGCAGTCAAGGTAAACGGCGGATTAAAATAATGTTAAAACGTTCTCAACCATTGCGTAGCAAAGCCGCATAAAAAAGAGCCTTGCGGCTCGGGGGGTATAGGAAAAGGAGCGACCGGGTGGGTGCTCCTTTAGTGTAATAAACTGCTCGATAAATAGGAATTTAACGTTTATTCGAAGATTAAAGTTTCCCGATGAGAAAAAACCAATTTGATATTTTTCTTTGGATTCATCAACAACATTAAAGTACCTTGTTCTTTTGTTCCCATTTGTGTTGTCATAGCCAAAGAACGATATGGTTTAAAGCCGCATTTTTCCTGAACTCGTTTAGAGCGTTCATTAAAGTTATAATAACCGCAAAGCAGAAAATCATAATCCAATTCATTGAACAAATAATCTATTACTGCATTTACAGCTTCGGGTACAAGCCCGTTTCCCCAATAGTCTTTACTCAAAACATAACCTAATTCTCTGCCGTAGTAATCCTTGAATTCTGTTAAAGCATCTTCTAACCCATACTTTTCTATGCCAACAGTACCGATTACTTTATTGTTTTCCTTCAAGCAAATTGCAAATATTTTATCATTGCTGATAAATGAATTCATAATACTCTGAGATTCGGCAATACTTTCATGGTGTTTCCAGCCTGCCATCTCACCAACGCCTTCGACGGACGCATATTCATAAAAATCTTCCAAATCGGTTTGGCTGAATGGTCTAAGAATGAGCCTTTCTGTTTCTATCACTTTTCCGTTTATTCTGAAATCAGCGTTCATATTTTCACCTACTACATTAAATTCCGATTTGTCGGGCAGATTATCCGCCCTTATAAACCCATTATACCACACATTTCCACTTTTTTCAACCACATTTTCAAAGTAAGTCTGCTTGAATCGCACAAAATCATTGACAAAATCGAACGATTGATGTATAATGTAAATAGAAAAACGGATACTAAATACAAGCTACTAAAAGCAGGAGGTGCATTTTTATGTCAATTACAGCAACCGAACTTAAGATGAATTTAGGAAAATATCTTATGCTTGCCGAAACGGAAGATGTGTTTATCACCAAAAACGGAAAGGTAATTGCAAAGCTCACCAATCCTAATGCTGACAGAGTTGAAATGGCTAAATCGCTGTTTGGCGTAATTCCTGCCGATGTCACCGTTGAAGAAGCCCGTGACGAAAGGCTGGATAATATATGACCGCCGTAATAGACACCTGTATTGTCATTGACGCTCTTCAAAGCCGTGAGCCTTTTTCGGCAGACGCTCAGAAGCTGTTCTTAGCTGTTTCTAACAGGCAGTTTGACGGTATTCTTACCGCCAAGTCAATTACAGATATATTCTATATTCTTCGCAGAAGTCTGCACAATGACGCTCTTACCAAAGAATGCATACATAAACTGTTCGTGCTATTTGATATTGCCGATACATTTGCGGTCGACTGCCGGATTGCGCTCGGTGCGCAAACAAAGGATTATGAAGATGCGGTAATGATCGAAACCGCAAAAAGAATAGGCGCAGATTGCATTATAACAAGAAATCTCAAGGATTACACAGCCACCGGGATTCCTGTTTATTCGCCTACGGATTTTCTGAGCAGATTAACCGAAAACGAATAGAATTTCAGCCCTGCCGTTATAGCAGGGCTGTCAGTTTGTAAAAAAAGTCTGTTATTTCAAAAAAAGTGCTTGTTCTCAATCCCTATCCCCAAACCCCTTTCCCCGGGAAAGGGGCTGAATGTGGGGCTGCCGCCCTCACCCCGCTTGGGGCTACGCCCCAAACCCCATTTTTAAAGTTATGTAGGTTTTTCGACAGTCTGTCAGCCCTGCCGTTATAGCAGGGCTGTTCCTATTTCAGAACATAATATCAGAAATTTTCTTTCTGCCCATCCACTGTCTGCTTGTTACCTCATAGCCGAGTTTATTGTACCACGCTACACGCTCGACATATAAAAGCTGAATATCCTTGCAGTTCTTTTTGTAAAGCGACAGACTGCCCTCGGCTGTCATAGCAAGTCCTATTCCTCGTCTGCGGTATTTATGAGTAACGCCGACACAGCCTATCATGCTGTGCTTTTCATTGTCGGAAAAGAACATTCCGCCGTACTCCTCGACCATCTCAAAGCCTGCAATTTCATCTCCACAGACGGCAAGCAGGACGGGAGCATCCTTGTTCTCCTCGAATATCGGTAACCAGTCCTCCTGAGCATCTTTTACGGCGGCTAAGAGTTTTTCTCTGTCGTTATCATCTGCAAAGCGGTATGTAACTCCATCGGGGCGGGGAATTTCTTTCAGCTTTTCAACAGCTTTTTCATTAAGCTCAAGTCCCATATTGACCGATGTAAAGTCTGCGCTGTAGCCTCTTTTTTCAAAGAACGGAACACTGCTCTCTTCGTCATTGTCACACGGTACGCCTTGGAACAAGCCACCACCGCCGAGAATAACTTCATCATAATTTGCGGAAATAAAGCCCTCCGCCATTATAAGCAGATGTTTTCCGTAATTGCTGTGCCTGTATTCCTTTTTGACGCACAGGATAACTACGGAATTACCGTTCACTACGACAAAACCGATAATCGTTTTGCTGTTCTCCGCAGTGAATATCTGTGAGTTATCTCTGTGCAGAATATCCCTGAAACGCTCGTATGCCAGCGGATAGCGGGGCATCGCTTCACAGTAGATCTCGTACAGATCACGGATCGTGTATTCTTTGTTCATGGTATCACCTCGCCTTTTGTAGTATTTTAACATAAATTCCGCTGTAAAGCAACCTTGCCCGGTTGCAATCCTCCTTCATAAATGCTATAATTAATTATCCATTAAAAAACGGACGAAAGGACTTTATATGAATACATTATTTAAAGGGATAACCGCAATTCTTCCGGACAAAGAAAGCGGATTTTCCGCAAAGGTATGCGATATTGCGGTAAGCGACAGCGTTATCTCCTATATCGGTGACGATGCAGTAAAAAACGGCTTTGTTCCCGACAGGACGGTTGACGGCAAGGACAAGCTCATTACAGCAGGGCTTGTAAACAGCCACACGCACAGCTATATGTCGCTGTTCAGGAACAGTGCGGACGACCTTATGTTCCACACCTGGCTGTTCGACAGGATAATGCCGATGGAGGACAAGCTGACCGCCGAGGATATGTACTACGGCACACAGCTTGCCTGCCTTGAGATGATAAAGACGGGTACAACGGCTTTTCTGGATATGAATATCGCCCGTGACTGCATTACAAGAGCGATAAGCGAAAGCGGTCTGAAAGCGACAATTTCAAGAGGTCTTGTAGGAAACGGCAGAGATGACGAGGGCGGAAAGACAAGAATTGAGGATACGCTGTACGATATGCGTACCTACGGCGACAACAAGCGTCTTAAATTCATGATGGGGCCTCATGCTATCTATACTACCGACAGAGGCTATCTTGAGCTTGTAATGGAGAAAGCGGAAGAATACAACCTTGGTATCAATATTCATCTGTCGGAATCGGTAAAGGAAATAGAGGACAGCATAGCGCAGAACGGCTGTTCGCCTGTCAGGTATCTTGATGATATGGGAATGTTCAGGTTCCATACGGTTGCCGCTCACTGCGTACAGCTATCCGATGAGGATATTGATATTCTCGCCGAAAGAGGCGTATATGCCGCTACCAATCCTATCAGCAATGCAAAACTCGGAAACGGCTTTGCAAGAATACCCGATATGCTCGACAAGGGCGTAAAGCTGTGTATCGGCACTGACAGCGCAGGAAGCAACAATACGCTGAATATGTTCAGCGATATGAACTTCATCTGCCTTGCGCACAAGGGAAATCATCGCAGTGCTACAGCGGTTTCGGCACGTCAGGCGCTGAAAATGGCTACCGAAACGGGCGCAAAGGCTTTAGGCTTTGACAACACGGGAATACTTAAAGAAGGCTATGCGGCTGACCTTACCGTAATGGATATGAAATATCCCTCGCTCCAGCCTGTGAACGATCCTGTTGCGGCTATGTGCTACAGTGCGAGCGGATATGAGGTTGAAAGCGTTATGGTTGACGGTGAGTTCTTAATGGAAAACCGTGAGATAAAGGGAATGGACGAGGAACGCATTTACTTTGAATGCAATAAAGCGATGAAAAGAATAGACGGTTAACGGAAAGGAAAACGAAATGAGCATAATCAGAGATGAGAGCCTGTGGGAAAGCGGCGAAACAAAGATAAACTGGGTAAAGGCGAATATGCCGTTACTGCGCGGCATTGAAGAAGAATTTGCGGTATCAAAGCCGTTTGCGGGACTGAAAGTTGCGCTTTCGGTACACCTTGAAGCAAAGACAGCTTACCTTTGCCGTGTAATGGCGGCAGGCGGCGCAGAGATGTATATCACGGGCAGTAACCCGCTGTCAACGCAGGACGATGTTGCGGCGGCGCTTGTACACAGCGGACTTAACGTATTTGCGTGGCACGGTGCTACTGCGGAGGAATATCACGCACATACGGCGGAGGTTATCAAGATCGCTCCCAATGTTATCATTGATGACGGCGGCGACCTTGTAAACCTTATCCACAACGAATATCCCGACCTTATCCCGAACGTTATCGGCGGCTGTGAGGAAACCACAACGGGAATTATCCGCCTTGTAGCTATGGATAAGGCTAAACAGCTCAAGTTCCCGATGATGCTTGTAAATGACGCAGACTGCAAGCATCTGTTCGATAACCGCTACGGTACGGGTCAGTCGGTTTGGGACGGCATAAACCGCACAACGAACCTGATCGTTGCAGGAAAGAACGTTGTTGTGGCAGGCTACGGATGGTGCGGCAAGGGCGTTGCGATGAGGGCTAAGGGACTTGGCGCATCGGTAATAGTAACCGAGATAAATCCGATAAAGGCAATGGAAGCCGTTATGGACGGATTCAAGGTTATGCCTATGGTTGAGGCGGCTAAGATAGGTGACTTCTTCGTAACGGTAACAGGCTGTAACGATGTTATCGGAGAAAAGGCATTCCTTAATATGAAGGACGGGGCTATCCTTTCAAACGCAGGTCACTTTGACGTTGAGGTAAACGTTGCAAAGCTGAAGGAAATGGCTGTAGAAACGGGCGTTGCAAGAAACAACATTCAGTATTACAAGCTGGCTAACGGCAACAGGATAAACGTTATCGCTGAAGGCAGACTTGTAAACCTTGCCGCAGGCGACGGTCACCCGGCAGAAATAATGGATATGAGCTTTGCTATACAGGCTCTTTCCGCCGCTTATCTTGTCAAGAACAAAGATAAGCTGAAAGCCGGCGAAAAGATGACGGTAAACGTTCCTGCCGAGGTTGATAAGGAAGTTGCCGAGAGAAAGCTCAGATACTGGGGCATTACCATTGATAAGCTGACTGAGGAACAGGAAAAGTATCTCGGAAGCTGGGAAGTATAAAAAAGTAAATCAAAATACAAAAAGCTACCGCAATGAACTTTACGGTAGCTTTCTTTTATGCTGTTATACGAATTTTCGCCGGTTATTCGCTTACAAGCACTTTAACTATCTCGCCGACATACATCTCGTGGAAATCGCCTGCGGCATAGCACTTTTCGATAAGCGACTTGTCTATAAAAGAATCGGGGGTCATGGGCTGTCTGTACAGCTTCTTGCAGATAAGCACAAGCTTTGCCTGCTCTATATAAGCGTAATCGTCCGTTGCAGTGCCTGTAAGGTCGGTCTTTGCAAGCTTATCCTCATCTCTGCCCGAATGCGAGCCGAGATAGCTCTGCGCTTCCCTGTGTCCGTCGGGGAGGAATGACAATGTGTAATAATCGCTCTTGTCAACAAATTCCTTAGTGTATCTCTGAGGGCGGATATAAACTACTGTTGTGGGCTTGTTCCACAGTTCGCCCATCTGTCCCCAGCTTACTGTCATTGTATTATAGCCGTCCTTGTTTCCTGCCGTCAGCAGTGCCCACTCCTTACCGATGAGCGTGGAGGGATTTAATTTCAGTTCTTCTACCGATATTTCTTTCATAAACGTAATTCCTTTCGTATTTGTAATAGGTTATACTTATTTTAGCATTTTTTCGCTGTGTTGTAAAGGCATATCACCTCTTTACATTCTGCCACAAAAAACCGTGATTTTCATCCGAAAATTTTACTTGCATTTTTCCCCGTATTATACTATAATTAATTTTGTATGTTAAGCACACCGTTGATAACCAAACGGGGTTGAGGGGCGAAGCCCCCATACAGGTCGTCAGCCATTTGTACCACTGCATCTGTGCATCGACAGCCATTTGTGCCGTTGCATCGTGCAACGGCTTTGTGTGGCTGTCTTTATGCGTCCTTGCATAGTGGCTTTGTGTGGCTGACTGCAAGCATCCTTGCTTGGACGAGGGGCGGTAGCCCCCGTTAATCCCGCACCATTATCCCGAAAACCGCATACACTGAATCATACCTCCAAAAAAATTTTCAATAAAATACCCTTAACCTATTGACAAAGTAGGTTTTAGGTAGTATAATAGCATCATCGGAACAAAACCGATGTGAATTATAAGTTTTGAAACAAACGGAGGAAATACGATGTACGCTACTATTTCATCAACGCACAACAAAATAATGTGTTGCTGTATCAGCTCCCGGACAAGTAAAATGGCATTTGGGTGCAGCGGCATTGTTGTCATACAGCCGTAAAAGCACTGCGGCGACTGCCATTTGTCCGGGAGCGTAACAGCCCCGGCTTTTATTTTGCCGTCGGCTCAGTAAATTGAAAGGATGTGACGGTATGGATCTTAACGCTATCGCTGAGTACCTGCCGCTGTTCGGGGAAGCCGCACTGCTGACCGTAAAGCTCGGTGTTCTTGGTATAATATTCTCGATCATCATAGGGCTTATATGCGCAGTGGTTCAGTACTACAAGGTACCGGTTATCCGCCGTATAGTTTCCGTCTACATTGAAATCAGCCGCAATACACCGCTTTTAGTACAGCTTTTTTTCATCTATTACGGACTGCCTAAAGTCGGCATACCGACCGACGCCGAAACCTGCGGTATCGCAGGACTTGCCTTCCTCGGAGGAAGCTACATGGCGGAGGCTTTCAGGAGCGGACTTGAATCGGTAGACAAGATACAGACAGAAAGCGCCTATTCTCTCGGAATGAACAAAATGCAGGCAATGCGTTATGTGATACTTCCGCAGGCAATGTCGGTAAGTATCCCGGCATTTGTCGCAAACGTGATATTCCTTATGAAGGAAACGAGCGTATTCAGTGCGATAAGCCTGCTTGACCTTATGTTTATGGCAAAGGATCTTATGGGAATGTACAACGATACCACCGAGGCTCTGTGCCTGCTGGTCGGCTTCTATCTCATAATACTTCTTCCGATCTCAATCGTCGGAACGATAGTTGAAAGGAGGGTGCGCCGTGCAGGATTTGGCGGTTAATCTCGGAATAGACGTTCTGTTCAAGGGTACGAACTTCATAAGACTTCTCGGAGGGCTGTGGACGGCGCTCTGGATAAGCCTTGTATCCGTTGCGATAAGCATACCGCTCGGCATCGGAATGGGCGTACTTATGACAAAGAAGAACAGGATATTGAAAGCCGTTCTTCGTGTGTATCTTGAATTTATAAGAATAATGCCGCAGCTCGTGCTTCTTTTCATAATGTTCTTCGGAACGACAAGAGCTTTCGGCTGGGATCTTTCGGGCGAAGCGGCCTCTATAATAGTATTCGTATTATGGGGCACTGCCGAAATGGGCGACCTTGTAAGAGGCGCACTTATCTCAATACCGAAGCATCAGTATGAAAGCAGTGAGGCTCTCGGACTTACGAATACACAGACTTATCTTTATGTTATCATACCGCAGACGATAAGACGGCTCATACCGCTTTCGATAAACCTGATAACAAGAATGATAAAGACGACAAGCCTTATCCTTATGATAGGCGTTGTAGAGGTTCTGAAGGTCGCACAGCAGATAATAGAAGCTAACAGAATGACAAGTCCGAATGGCGCATTCGGAGTGTATCTGACGGTATTTCTGCTATACTTCATCGCCTGCTGGCCGATAAGTATGCTTGCAAAATACCTTGAAAAGAAATGGAGCTAAAGCGTATGGCAGATGCATTATTAACAATAGACAACGTTGTAAAGCGTTTCGATGACACAACGATACTTGACGGTATCAGCTTTTCCGTCAAAAAGAGCGAGGTCATAGTAATAGTAGGGCCGAGCGGCTGCGGAAAGTCAACTCTCCTGCGCTGTATAAACGCACTTGAGCCGATACAGGAAGGCAGTATAGCGCTTGACGGCGATGTAATCGAAAGAAACAGCAAGACGCTTCCTCTTTTAAGACAGCGTATAGGAATGGTATTCCAGAGCTATGACCTGTTCCCTCACCTGACGGTGCTTGACAATATTCTTCTCGCACCGTGCAAGGTACAGAAAAGGGATAAGGAGGAAGTAAGGAAAGAGGCCATGTCGCTTCTCGAAAGAGTAGGACTTAAAGAAAAGGCTAAAAGCTACCCCAGAGAGCTTTCGGGCGGTCAGAAGCAGCGTGTGGCTATCGTCCGTGCGCTTTGTATGCACCCCGAAATACTGCTCTTTGACGAGGTAACTGCGGCACTCGATCCCGAAATGGTTCGTGAGGTACTTGACGTTATGCTCGATCTTGCAAAGCAGGGTCGCACAATGCTGATAGTAACACACGAGATGCAGTTTGCAAGAGCGATAGCAGACAGGATAATCTTCCTCGACAACGGAAAAATCGTGGAAGAAGCAACGCCCGACGAATTCTTCGACAATCCGAAGACAGAAAGGGCAAAACAATTCCTTAACACATTTGAGTTCGACTCGGTAAGAGCAAAGAAAGAACTCGCAGAATAAAGAGAGATATTTAAAGGAGATAATCACAATGAAAAAGTTAAACTTCAAGAAACTGATAGCACTCGGTCTTACGGCAGCTGCGGCAGTAGCTTCATTTACAGCGTGCAGCACAAACGCAACAAGCGGCGGCAGTGACGGCAACACAGGCTCAAAGGTTTACCGCACACTTGACGAGATAAAGGCAAGCGGTAAGATAAACATCGGCGTATTCTCAGACAAGAACCCATTCGGTTATGTAGATGAAAACGGCGAATATCAGGGCTATGACGTTTATTTTGCAAACAGACTCGGCAAGGATCTCGGCGTTGAAATAAACTATGTTTCGACAGAAGCCGCTAACCGTGTTGAATATCTTGAAACAGGCAAGGTTGATATTATCCTTGCAAACTTCACAGTAACAGAAGAAAGAGCGGAAAAGGTCGACTTTGCACTTCCCTATATGAACGTTGCACTCGGTGTTGTTTCACCCGACAGCAATGTTATCACATCGCTCGACAACTGGAAGGCTGAGGACAAGATGATCGTTATCTCGGGTACAACGGCTGAGCTTTATCTCACAAAGAACTACCCCGACATCAAGCTCCAGAAGTATGATTCTTATGCTACGGCAAAGAGCGCTATCGAAAACGGCAACGGCGTTGCGTGGGCTAACGACAACACAGAGGTTATCGCATTCGCAAAGCAGAACAAGGGCTATACTGTAGGTATTGACTCACTCGGCAGCCAGGATACTATCGCTCCCGCTGTTACAAAGGGCAACGAAACGCTCCTTAACTGGATAAACGATGAAATCAAGACACTCGGCAAGGAAAACTTCTTCCACGCAGACTATGACGCTACTCTTACAGACACATACGGTGCAGACTACAAGGAAACACTCGTTGTAGAGGGCGGCGAAGTAAAGAAAAGCTGAGAATAAAGATATATAAATACAGTTTATGAGGAGCCGAAAAGCTCCTCATAAAAACTTTAAGTGCAGGTGAGAACAATGAAAAGGATACTTTGCTTCGGCGACTCGAATACTTGGGGGCTTATCCCCGGCACTGACAGGAGATTCGCCGACGGTGTGCGCTGGACAAGCATTATAAGAAACGACCTCGAGCAAAGCGGCTATGAGATAATCGAAGAAGGGCTTTGCGGAAGAACAACGGTTTTTGAGGATCCCGACAGGATAGGCAGAGCAGGCGACAAGCTGCTCCCCGTTTTCCTTGAAAGCCACGCTCCGCTGGATATGGTCATTATAATGCTCGGAACGAACGACTGCAAGCCGGTCTATAACGCTGACGCAGAAACGATTGCGCACGGTGCGGAGCGTCTTATCGAGCAGGTAAGAGCGTATGCCGGTAATTGCCGTGTCCTGCTCATTTCACCTATAGAACTTGGGAATGACGTATGGCAGGAAAGATACGATCCACAGTTTGATGCAGGCTCGCCCGCCGTTTCACGAAATCTGAAATACACCTTTGCAAAGGTCGCAAGAAAGCACGGTACAGATATACTTGCCGCCTCCGACCACGCAAAACCAAGCAGTATAGACTGCGAACATCTTGACGAGAACGGACACAATGCGCTTGCCCGTGCGGTCGAGGACAAGATACTCAGTATTTACGGAAGGGCGGCTTCATAAACCAAATGACAAAAAAGCAACTTATCAGGCATTCTTTCATCAAGAGCCTGCCTGTACTGTGCAGTTATCTGTTTTTAGGTATGGCATACGGAATGATGATGGCGGAGGCAGGGTATCAGTGGTACTACTCGCTGTTCTCCTGTCTGTTCCTCTACTCCGGAACCTGCCAGTTCTTACTTATAACATTTTTCAGCAGCGGAGCGTCACTACTTACGGTGGCGCTCACTGTTCTGCTTGTAAACAGCAGGCAGAGCTTCTACAGTCTTACATTTCTGAAGGATTTCAGCGCTATGGGAAAGCGTAAGCTGTATATGATACATTCGATGACGGATGAAACGTATGCGGTAAACACTACGCTCGACTATATGCCGGAGGACGACAAGCACAGCACCATGTTCGGCGTTGCGCTTTTCAGCCATTTCTACTGGACGTTCTTCTCGGTACTTGGAAGCGTTATCGGACAGCTGCTCCCGTTTCAGCTTGAGGGCGTTGACTTCTGTATGACGGCGCTGTTCGTCATTATCTTTATCGACAAGTGGGAACACGCCGACAGGCACTCCCCTGCGCTTATCGGTCTTGGAGTAGGCGTGCTGTGCCTGCTTATATTCGGTCAGAACAGCTTTATGCTCCCTGCTCTGCTCTTATCCACAGCGCTTTTACTGCTGATAACAAATACAGGCATCGGCAAGAAAAAGGGCGGAAAGGATAACGATGAGATAAAAACGGCAGATGAAAAAACAGAGATAGTTACTTCTCCTGAAGACATTATCACCGACGAAAAGGAGGAGCGGAAGATATGACAACAACTCCTATGACACCTTTACAGATGGTGATAGCGATAGTTATCAGTGCTGTTATCACGTTTTCACTGCGTGCGCTTCCCTTTGTAATCTTTCACGGCAACAGGAAAATGCCAAAGTGGCTCGAACGCATAGAAAAGTCGCTACCGGCTATGATAATGTCGATACTTATAATCTACTGCCTTAAGGACATCGGCGACAATATGTTCGGCGTAGGAATTCCAAGACTTCTTGCCGTTGTTATAACGGGCGGAAGCTACAAGCTGTGGCATAACACTTTTGTGAGTATGGCGGCAGGCACGCTGTCATATATGGGTCTGCTGTACTTATTCAGCCATGTGCTGACAATGGCATAAGGAAAGGAAAATAACTTTGGAAATAACCGTAAGCGAGCTTGAAAGGCTCTCCCCTGACAGCTATATTTTATATGACACACGCAGTGAGCAGGAAAAGCTGTACGGCGTTATGGAGGGTGCTGTATCGGTTTCGGCAGACGAGCTTTTAGCCGCACCGCCTGAGGACAAAACTCAGAAGCTGATTATCTGCTGTGCAAGAGGAAAATTCAGCGTGGATACCGCAGAACAATTATCGGAAATGGGTTATGACGCTTATTCGCTTTCGGGCGGATATGCCGCATGGCTTCTTGCTGTAATGCAGAAGGAGCAGGCTGACGAGGTTTCAAAGCGTGTCGAGCAGAGCCTGCAAAAGAAGTTCCGCAAAAAGATATGGGCGGCATTCACAAAGGCTGTAAAGCAGTATGAACTTGTAAAGGAAAACGACCGTATCGCCGTATGTATTTCGGGCGGTAAGGATTCGATGCTGATGGCTAAGCTGTTCCAGGAGCTTCACCGCCACAGTGATTTTCCGTTCGAGGTGAAATTCATCGTAATGGACCCGGGCTACAGCACGGCAAACAGGAATGTTATCGAGGAGAACGCACGCAAGCTGAAAATACCGATAGAGATATTCGAGTCGGACATTTTCGATTCTGTTTATAACATTGAAAAATCTCCCTGTTATCTTTGTGCGAGGATGAGGAGAGGTCATCTGTATAACTATGCAAAGAGCCTTGGTTGTAACAAGATAGCGCTCGGACATCACTATGACGATGTGATAGAAACGATACTTATGGGTATGCTGTACGGCGCTCAGATACAAACGATGATGCCGAAGCTCCACAGCACGAACTTTGAGGGAATGGAACTTATACGTCCGCTGTACCTTGTGCGTGAGGAGGATATAAAAGCGTGGAGGGACTACAACGGTCTGCACTTTATACAGTGTGCCTGCAAATTCACGGACACCTGCACTACCTGCAACAACGAGGAGAACCGTTCAAAGCGTGTGGAGATAAAACAGCTTATTGCAAAGCTGAAGCAGACGAATCCTGAGGTTGAAAAGCATATTTTCAAGAGCGTTGAAAACGTGAATATCGATACTGTCATTGCGTGGAAAAAGGGAGGAGAAAAGCATCACTTCCTTGACAGCTATGATAAAATGATATGATATTTGCATTTTCTGTGCGGATAAGGTAAAATATAATAGCAAGCTATGCCGTCACGGTTATGAATTGTGACGGCACTTAATTTCTTAAGGGAGGCGGATAAACTGAAAAAACACAGGCTCAGGCTGAAAGAATTTATCCGCCTGTTCACGCAAAGCAAGCGTTTTCGGATAGTGCTGTACACTGCAGGCTCGCTGCCGCTGAATGTTGCCTATGCCGCATACAACGGCGTTCTCGGTCTGTTCTACGGCTCGATATGGTTTATGATACTGTGCGTGTATTACGGTCTGCTTGCCGTGATGCGTTATATGGCTGTATCGTATGAGAAAAAGCTGGACAAGGGCTTACAGGTAGTATCGGAAGTATATGTAATGCGGTTTACCGGTATGATGTTTATTGTCATGAGCGTGGTACTTATGCTTATCGAGCTGTACAGTATGATACACAATACGGCACGGCAATATGCAAGGCTTGTCATCGCAAGTATAGCTGTGTACACGGTCATAAAGCTGGCCCGTGCGATAATCAACCTTATAAAAGTGCAGAAGCACCGCTCGCCGCTTCTCAGCGCTATACGAAACATTTCTCTTGCGGACGCAGGCGTTTCCGCAGTTACTCTTATCCGCTCGCTTACGGTATATGCGATGTGGCTTAGCGAAAGCGATAAGCTGATAATAATAACCTGTTCGGGCGTTATCGTCTACCTTACCACGCTTGTACTGGGAGTTGCTATGCTTCTTCGGCATACGGACGAAAGCCGAAGCGTTGATAAAAATGCACCGATAACGGCAGATAACAGCGGTGACGCTTCAAAAATCGACACGGTAAAGGAAAGGCTTACCGAAAACTTTGTCAAGATAAGCGACAATGTGGTTGACCGGTACGATGCAATCTCGGACAAGGCAAACGAGAAAAACGAAATGCTGAAGGAGCATTTTGAAGAACATGTGCGACATATCGAGGAAAAGCGGAAGAACAATGATAATAAATACTGATTTCTTTGTAAACCGTGAATTTATTTGAATTTACCTATTGATTTTTTATTTCGTATGTGTTAAAATATCTATAGATTTCTTGAAAAAGAAGGGAGAATTTTAATATGTTTATCTCAGAAGACGTAAAATATGTCGGTGTAAACGACACCACAATTGACCTTTTTGAAGGTCAGTACAAAGTGCCTGACGGCATTTCCTACAACTCTTATGTCATTCTTGACGAAAAGACGGCGGTTATGGATACTGTCGATATAAACTTTTCGGCAATATGGCTTGAAAAGGTAAAAACGGAGCTTGGCGACAGGAAACCGGATTATCTGGTGGTTCAGCACATGGAGCCTGACCATTCGGCAAGTATTGCGGAGTTTCTGAAATTCTATCCCGATACAACGGTAGTCGGCAACGCAAAGACATTCACGATGATAAAGGGATTTTTCCCCGACCTTACCATTACAAACATGCTTACCGTAAAAGAGGGCGATACTCTGACGCTTGGCAGTCACGTTCTGACTTTTGTATTCGCTCCTATGGTACACTGGCCGGAGGTTATGGTAACGTATGACGCAAAGGACAAGATTCTGTTCTCTGCGGACGGTTTCGGCAGGTTCGGCACACCCGACAGCGAGCAGGCGTGGGATGATGAGGCACGCAGATATTATATCGGCATTGTAGGAAAGTACGGTGCGCAGGTGCAGGCGCTTCTCAAGAAGGCCGCTACGCTTGATATAGAGAAAATCTGTGCATTACACGGTCCTGTGCTGAGTGAAAACCTCGCACACTATCTCGATCTTTACAACAAGTGGTCGTCATACGTTCCCGAAAAGGACGGCGTTATGATAGCTTATGCTTCAATCTACGGCAACACAAAGAAAGCCGCAGAGCTTTTATATGACAAGCTGAAGGCAAAGAATGTTGATGTTATTATCACAGACCTTGCAAGATGCGATATGTCCAAGGCAATCTCGGACGCATTTGCTTACGGCAAGCTGATACTTGCAACACCTACCTATAATGCGGATGTGTTCCCGTTTATGAGAACGTTCATAGAGGGTCTTACCGAGAGAAACTATCAGAAGAGGACGGTTGCGTTTATCGAAAACGGTGCATGGGCGCCTATGGCGGCTAAGGTCATGGCAGGTATGTTTGAAAAGTCGAAGGAACTTAATATCCTTGACAAGACGGTCAAGATCACCTGTGCGCTGAACGATGCAAGCGTGGCACAGATTGATGAGCTGGCGGAAGAGCTGGCATAATAAATCGAATACTGAAAACCGCTCCCGACTGATACAGTCGGGAGCGTTCTAATATGTTATCAAACTTGTTGTCATTTACTAGACCGTACCTTATCTATAAGGCAGTTTAATGAAATATACAGCTAACAACGCTAGAAACGGTTTCCATACTGATAAGGCTTTAATAATTTCGTGAACGTATCAATGCAACTGTACTATCACCGACTATAAAAAAGAACGCTACTATCCTGAGATATCTGTACTAAAATGGGACTAAGTGAGCGTCAGCGACCCGCTAACACAAACTTTTCAAACCCGGTCGTTTGTGTGTCTTACATCCAACACCCTTAGCGGGGTACGGGTGTGGGTAAGGAAAGAGGGAGCCACGAGGGAGAAAACCTAAGGGATAGGGTTAGGGGCTGCAAGTCCGACTGATACAGTCGGGAGCGGTTTTATGTTCTGTTTTATTCTCTTATTCTCTGTTTTTCAGCACCTCGGCGGGTGTGATTTTGTTCAGCTTTCTTACTAGAAGAGTGTTTGTGAGAAGATAAACCAGCATAACCGCAATAAACAATGCGGGATAGAAATACCAGCCGAATTCAAGGTTTATTCCGCACGCAACGTTCGCCACAAATGCAGGGAATATTGTATTTATAACAAGCTTTGACAGCGGTAAGCAGATTATTGCCGATATTGCTATAGTGATCGCATTACCGTCAAGGTACAGCTTCTTAACGTCTTTTTTGCTGTAGCCGAAGGTTTTCAGCAGTGAAATACCAAACGAGCTTCTGTCTATCATGACGCTCATCATAAGGTACATTACCACTACGAAAATTACAGTAGCCGCACCGATAAGCGTTACGATCATTCCGGTCATAAGCTCGGAAAATACCTTTGACGAGCGCTCTACATCAGCCTTTGTCGTTACCGAATAGATCCTGCCCTCGTCAATGTCGAGCGGTTTATCCGACAGAACCATATTGTAATAATCATCGTCCTGCTTGAAAAGCTCTCTCATGCTGTCGATATCCATAAATACGGCAAGTCCTGAGGAATAATCGCTTATGCAGTCGACAGTGAAAGCATAGTTCATATCAGCCGCTTCATCAGTAAGAATGAACGTATCACCCTCGACAACTCCATATCTCTGTGCTACGGAAAGTGACGCTGTGACAATGCTCTTGCCCTTTTTCACATCAACGTTATTATAATAAGGATTATCGCTGTCTATGCCTATTACCGTAACGTCAAGAATATATCCGTCCTTTTCCTTTTCGAGCGATTCGACATAACACGCTTCGCCGCCATCGGGAACTTCGGTTGTCGGGTATTTAAGCGTATACATATACTCGTATGTTGTGCCTGCAAGCGTGTCTGTAGTGACATTCGCACACATCGAATAACAGTCAAGTCCGAGCATAAGGATAAGCATTGAAACAAACATACAAGCCGCAACCGTAATGTTCGCTCTCATCTCACGCAGGAACTGACGTATTCTGAACTTTCTTACAAAGCCGCCGCTCTTTATCTCCATACGGCTGATATTCCTTACGTTCTGCTCGTTTCTCATAAGCGACAGCGCCGGTGCGGAAAGACGTCTGTTGATAACAAGCGCATTTACTGTTGCCGCTATCACGGGAGGAATAACAACGGCATATATCACAAGGTAAAGCGGTATAACCGTCTGAAAATCCGGCAGTGAAAAATATAAGTAGCTGTCCGCAAGCTGTGACTGTATCGACATGGGTGAAAAGCCTATCGCCGAGCCGATAACGCCGCCGATGAACGCTATTATCGTGGGGAGCGTTATATAATGCCGTATAAGCGCACCCTTGGTCACACCGAGAGCGTACAATGCACCTATTACACTGCTCTCCCTGTTTATCTGATGAACAACGAATACAGAGATCACATAGGCAAACAGCGCCATAAGTATTACGCAAGCCGCAAGTCCGCCGTATTTGTTCGTTACAACATCGCCTGCCGCAGCTGCGATACGAACGTTATCCGCTCTTTTAACAAACGATGTGAGATTGGTCAGATCAAGGTCGAATGCAGCGTCAAGCAGCTTTCCGATATTGCTCTTAAGCTCGTGTATTCCGTCTGCAAGCTCACCTGCTCCGTCCTTTGCGTCTTTCGCACCGTCAGCAAGCTCCTTTGCGCCGTCTTTTGCGTCCTTAGCGCCGTTTGCAAGCTCCTTTGCGCCGTTTACCGCATCGTTTGCGCCTGTCGATAACTGCTCTGCTCCACGATTTGCACTGCTTATGCCGGATACAAGCTCAGACGAGCCGCTTTTTGCACTTTTAAGTCCTGAGGCAAGGCTGTCCGCACCGCTTACAAGAGCGTTCATCGTGGGAGGGATAAGCCCTGCGGAATCTGCTCCTGCTATTGCGCTGTTCAGCGAAGAAGCGCCGCCCGACAATTCGCCAAGACCCTTATCAAGAGCCGTTGCGCCGTCATATATGCTTGTCATACCGGTGTGAAGCTGTACTGTGCCGTCATATAAGGTCTTAAGTCCGTCATACAGCTTATCCGCACCGTCCGATAAATCGTTCATACCGTCATACAGCGTATCTGCACCGTCCGACAGATCTTTAAGTCCGTCGTGCAGCTTGTCCGCACCATCTGCTAAATCATTTATGCCGTTTTCTATTTCGGTACGCTTTTCAAGCGCTTCGTTCACCGTTTCAAGATAATACTTGTCGGTAACCTTCGTATAGTCAAAGTCGAAACCTTCGATAAGGTCTTTGAGCTTATCATCGGTCATATCGTTGCCGAGAAGATAACCGTATGTAAAGGTCTGTGCCGATTTTGAATTATCGGATACTCTTTCGTACTCGCTGTCGGTAACAAAGATCAAGCCGAAATTCTTGCTTGATACAGCCACATCGGACATATTCTGGTACGGTGCGTCATAGTCGGGAGATGCGCCTATGCCGCATACGGTGTACTCTGTACCGCCGACTGTAAGCTTACTGCCGACATCAAGGCTGTGTTCTTCCGCATATCTGCGTTCGACTGCCGCTTCGTTGTCTTTGGACGGATATTCGCCGCTTATAAGTTCGACAAGGTCGATATTTCTGCGGTTCTTCATCACTCTGACGGTTGAACCGTCCTCAGCCTTTATATCAAGGCTGTACATACGTTCAAGGGTAACGCCCTTATCGGTAATATCCTTTTCCTGCTCGTTTGTCAGAGGCAAGAACGTTGTGAACTGTCCGTCCTCAACGTGATTTGCGGCATTATGCTCGTCTGTTCTGATAATAATTGTTTCCGAACTTGCCACCATCGCTGTCACCAGATACATACAAAGCACTATCAGAAGCAGCAGTGCGATGTACTTAGGGAGATTAGACTTAAACTCCCTCGGTATTCTTTTTGAAAGCACCTTGTTCATATTAAAGATCCTCCAACTCAGCGGCAGGTATAAGCGTTTCGTTGTAATAATCCTTTTTGATAAGTCCGTCCTTGAGGATTATCACCTTGTGTACCATATTCTTTATCGCATTGTTATGCGTTACTATCAGCATAGTAGTGCCGTATTTCCTGTTTACCTGTTCGAGAAGCACAAGTATATCCCTCGAAGTTTTCGAATCAAGCGCACCCGTTGGCTCGTCGCACAGCAGAAGCTTTGGGTTCTTTATCAGCGCTCTTGCTATAGCGCATCTCTGCTGCTGACCGCCGGAAAGCTGTGAGGGAAACTTTTTTCTATGCTCTGTAAGTCCGAGCGTATCGAGAAGTTCGTTCATATCAAGCGGCTTATCGGTAAGGTACTCGCATACCTGAATATTCTCCTCGACAGTAAGATTAGGCACGAGGTTATAGAACTGGAATATAAAGCCGAGGTTTGCCTTTCTGTACTTTGCCAGAGCGTCAGCCTTTAGCCCGAATATTTCCGTGCCGTCAACCTTTACAGAGCCGCTGTCCATAATGTCAAGGCCGCCTATGCAGTTAAGGAGCGTCGATTTGCCCGAACCGCTCGTTCCCTGTATTACACACATTTCTCCCTTTTCAACGCTTGTGGTCACACCCTTCAATACCTGTGTGTAGCCTGCGTCTGAGCCGTAGCTCTTTTTTACGTCTTTTACTTCAAGATACATCTCTTTGTCCTCCCGTATCATTATTAGTTTTATCTAACTGTATTAGTTATCGCTAACATAACAGCGTTATCCTATGGTGCTTTTAATGACCGCCGTGTAAGGCGGTCGGCATTATTCATCTTTTACAAACAACAGATCAAACCACATCTTTACCATTGTGCCAATCATTTTCTCGGCATACGCAAGTCCCTTCTCTTTTTCGGGAACATGGGTAAGCAGATGTATGAACATCTCTATATCCATATGGGCGAGCCAATGGAGCATATATTCGTCAATGCGGTAACCCGGCATATTTTTAAGCAATGCCTCTGCACCTGTGCGAAAGCCCTCTTCCATAAGTGCAACGAACTCGTTAACGCAGTTCTCATAAACCGATCCCTGTGCTTTTGTAAGAAGCAGAATAAACGCATCGTAATTATCATAAAGATAACCGACCATAGTGACTGCCTCTTTATGTGTCGCTATCTGGTTTTCAACGCTCCTCGTCTGCTCGTCCTGCGAGCCTAAATACTCCTCGTCCTCACGGTTATGCTCAATCAGCATTTCTTTCAGCTTTATAAGCGGAGGTGCGACAATCGCACTGAACAAATCGTCCTTGTTTTTGAAAAAGAAGTACAAAGCGCCTGTCGTGACACCTGCGTTTGTGCAGATTTTTCTGAGCGAGGCTTTTGCGAAGCCGTTTTCGAAAAACTCTTTCTTTGCGCTGTCTATCAGCTTTTGTCTTGTTTCGTTATCGCTCATAAAGGCACTTCCTTTCCGCAGAGATTTTACATAACACTGTTATCTTAACCTATATCCGTCTTAATGTCAATACCCCTGACGCCATTTCATAGCATTGCACCAAAACAATAACATAACAGTGTTATGTTATTGTGCGTAATTACAACAAGCATTCAGTCAGACGGCATTTCAAGTATGTTTTTAGCAGCCTTGTACTATCCGTCCGTCAATTCGATAAAATTTTAACGATTTTGCCGAAATCGGTTGACAGGACTTACAATTTTTAATATAATAATATATGTATAGACAGACGGAGGAACTATATCTTCCGCACAGAAAGGCAGAACAAATGAACGGTACAATTTCTAAGCAAGCACTGAGGAGATTGCCATTCTACCTTGAATATCTGAAGAAAAAACAGACCGACGGCGTCCGCAACATTTCGGCAACGACTGTTGCAAACGACCTTAAGCTGAACGAGGTTCAGGTCCGCAAGGACTTAGCGGCGGTAAGTCTTACCGGAGGCAAGCCGAAAACGGGTTATGTTGCCGAAGAACTTATCCGTGACCTTGAGAGTTTTCTCGGATATGACAATACGAAAGAGGCAGTAATCGCAGGCGCGGGAAAGCTTGGACAGGCGCTCCTTGCGTATAAGGAGTTTGAACGCTACGGTCTTGATATAGTAGCGGCATTCGATACGGACGAGAGCATTATTGACGGTAAGCGCATACTTCCGGCAGAAAAAATGTCGGATCTATGCTCAAGACTTAAAATTCATATCGGTATAATCTGCGTTCCGCCCGAATATGCCCAGCAGGTCTGTGACGAAATGGTGACGTGCGGAATACTTGCAATATGGAACTTTACCTCCGTACATCTGTCCGTGCCATCCGGCGTAATAGTCCAGTATGAAAACCTGGCGGCTTCTCTTGCGGTGCTTTCACAAAATCTGGAGTTTGAAATCAGGGACGGTCACATTTTCTGATACGCTCCGCTTTATTTGAAAGGAAACAGTATTATGAAGAACATCAGCATCTGCGTCGGCAGCTCATGCCATCTGAAAGGCTCGTATAAAATCATCGAGCTTGCAAAGGACTACATAGCAAACCACAACATCGGAGATAAGGTAAATCTCGGTGCCGCTTTCTGTCTTGGAAGATGCACAGACGGCGTTACGATAAAAATAGACGATGAAATAATCTGCGGAGTAAACGAAAACAACTTCCAGCAGATATTTGACGAAAAGGTACTTGTCTGTCTTGACTGACGGCAGTACAAAAAAATAAACAGGAACGGTGAATTTTGAATGCTCACAACAGGATTAAAAGGAAAAGCGGAAGTTAAGGTCGATGACACCAATACGGCTGTCACAATGGGCAGCGGCTCACTCAAAGTTTTCGCTACTCCGGCGATGATCGCACTTATAGAAAAGGCTGCCTGCAAGGCGCTTGAAGGACAGCTTGAGGACGGACAGACCACTGTCGGTACAAAGCTTGACGTTGCACACGTTGCCGCTACTCCAGTCGGTATGAATGTTACAGCAGAGGCTGTCCTTACCGAAATTGACAACCGCAGACTTGTATTTGAGGTCGTTGCAAGGGATGAAAAGGATATTATCGGCAAGGGCACTCACGAGCGTTTTATTGTGAACGCGGAAAAATTCACCGCCAAGACATATGGCAAGGTGTAATCTATGAGTTATTTACGGCTGAAGAAATCCAACTGCAAAAACTGTTATAAATGTATACGGCACTGTCCGGTAAAGTCTATCCGTTTTTCTGATGGGCAGGCGAATATTGTCGAGGACGAATGTATTCTGTGCGGTATGTGCTTTGTAGCCTGTCCGCAGAACGCAAAGCAGATAAGAAACGATGTGGGCAAGGCGAAAGAGCTTATCGCCTCGGGCACTCCCGTTTATGTCAGCATTGCTCCGTCCTTTGTGGCAAACTATGACGGTATCGGCATAACCGCTTTGAACGACGCTCTTAAAAAGCTGGGCTTTGCGGGAGCGGAGGAAACCGCCGAGGGCGCACAGCTTGTTACCGAGCAGTATGAAAAGCTGGTTGCGGACGGCGAGCATAAAATAATCATAAGCTCGTGCTGTCACACGGTAAATACGCTTATACAGAAATACTACCCTCAGGCTCTCCCCTATCTTGCACAGGTGAAATCGCCCATGCTTGCACACGGAGAGATACTCAAGAAGAAATATCCCGGCTGTCACACCGTGTTCATCGGTCCGTGCCTTTCAAAAAAGGCGGAGGCTGACGCTTATGCAGGTGCTATAGACTGCGTGCTTACATTTGAGGAGCTTACAGGCTGGCTCAAAGAAGAAAACATAGAGGTCTGTCCGGTTTCGGACAATGCCGGAAGAAGCGACAGGGCAAAGACAAGGCTGTATCCCACAACATCGGGCATTCTGCGTTCTATGAACAAGGACAACCCCGAATATCTCTATATGGCGATAGACGGCGTAGAGAACTGCCGTAACGCTCTGCGTGATATTATAGACGGCAACGTGGGAAAGTGCTTTATAGAAATGTCCGCCTGCGTCAACAGCTGTATAGGCGGTCCTGCGATGGATAAAAAGCACGAGGGCGTTATACACGAAAGAAGAGCTGTGGACGAGTTTGCCGGAAGCGGCAGATTCGATACGGTCAAGCTTGCGGATATGACAAAATCGCTCCCGTTTATCAGTATGCAGAAAACCATGCCCGGAAGCAAGGCGATAGAAGAAATACTCCGCAAGATGAACAAGAGCGATCCGTCACAGGAACTTAACTGCGGAAGCTGCGGATATGATACCTGCCGTGAAAAAGCGGTAGCTATTCTGCAGGGCAAGGCGGATCTTACAATGTGTCTGCCGTATCTCAAGGAGAAAGCGGAGAGCTTCTCGGATAATATAATCAACAACACGCCCAACGGTATTATGGTACTCAGCGAGGACCTTGAAGTACAGCAGATAAACAAGGCGGCGCGTGAAATAATGAATATAAAGAGCCTGTCGGATGTTATGGGCTGTCCCGTTGTGAGGATACTCGACCCCGTATCGTATCTTGAGGTTATGAACACGGGCGAGAATATCCACAACAAGCGCACCTATCTTGCCGAATACGGAAAGTATATCGAAGAAACGATAATCTACGATAAGAGCTATCATATCATAATGTCGATAATGCGTGATATTACCGGTGAAGAGATATCAAGGGCAAAGCGTGAAAAGAACGCCGCCGAAACTATCGCAGTCACCGACAAGGTAATTGAAAAGCAGATGCGTGTCGTTCAGGAAATAGCGTCACTTCTCGGCGAAACGACCGCCGAAACAAAGGTCGCACTTACAAAGCTCAAGGAGAACCTGTCAAATGATGAACAGTAAAGCGTTCAGCTTCTGCACCGATATAGGTTATCTCAGCGTCAACAAGCACGACGAACAGCTTTGCGGCGATCATGTGGAGCTGGTCGAGCAGGACGAAAACTCAATAGTATTCGTGCTGGCAGACGGACTGGGAAGCGGTGTAAAAGCGTCAATTCTTTCAACGCTGACTTCAAAGATAATATCCACTATGATGGCAAACAATATGAGCGTTGAGGACTGCGTTGCAACTATGGCTTCTACCCTGCCCGTGTGCGAGGTGCGCAAGGTCGCATATTCGACCTTTACAATCATCAGGGTGGTAAACAACAAGGAAGCCGAGATAATACAGTACGATAATCCGCAGGTGATAATGCTGCGTGACGGCAAGAATTTTGACTATCCGAAAACCATAAATCAGATAGACGGCAAGACGATATATATTTCAAAGGTACAGCTTAAACTTGACGACACCTTTATCACCACAAGCGACGGCGCTATCTATGCAGGCGTCGGCTCGTCGCTGAATTTCGGCTGGCAGAGAGATAATATAATAGAATTCATGGAGGGCGTCTATGACAGGGAATATTCCGCAAAGGCGCTTGCTACGCTTCTGCTTGACGAATGCGTAAGGCTGTACGGCGGCTCGCCGGGCGATGATACTACCGTCGGGGTCATAAAGATCCGTGAGCGTGAACAGGTGAACCTTATGATAGGTCCGCCGTCCGATCCGAAGGATCTGAACAAGATGATGACGCTGTTCTTTTCAAAAGAAGGAAAGCATATCGTCTGCGGCGGTACGACATCTACACTTACGGGACAGTTTCTCGGAAAGCCGGTTATACCCTGCCTTGACTACATCAGTCCCGATATTCCGCCTATGGCTACCATTGAGGGTGTAGATATAGTTACAGAGGGCGTTATCACGATAAGCAAGGTGCTTGACTACGCTAAGGATTATCTGGGTGAAAACAAGCTGTACGATGACTGGACAATACTTCAGGACGGTGCATCGTGCATAGCGAGAATGCTCTTTGAGGATGCTACCGATATTAATTTCTATGTAGGCAGGGCTGTCAATGCGGCACACCAAAACCCTAATCTGCCTATCACCTTCAATATAAAGATGCAGCTTGTTGACGAGCTGAGCAAATGCCTCAGGCAAATGGGCAAGAAAATAAAAGTAAGCTATTTCTAAAGAGAAAGCTGATATAAAAAGTAGAACAAGAAGAAAAACTATGTGAAAGGAGCGGCCGCACAGCGGTCGGCGGGGAAATTCCGCAGTAAGAAAAATGGACAAGAAGTTAAGAAAGTTTGACACTAAGGTGCAGTACTTAAAGTACAAGGTTTTAAGAGAAGTCGCAAGACACGCATGGACAACAGAGGGTACTGAAAAGCCTGCTGATTCGTTCAGCTTCTTTAATGACGTTGCGAAGAAAATAGTCAAGGATAAGCCTACAATGAGATGCTGTATCTACAAGGAGAGAGCAATCGTTTCGGAACGTATAAAGATAGCTATGGGCGGCGATCCGACAAATCCCAACGTAATTGAGGTAATAGATATTGCCTGTGACGAATGTCCCGTAGGCGGCTATGACGTAACAGAGGCGTGCAGAGGCTGTATAGCGCACCGTTGCGAAGATGTCTGCCGTATGGGTGCTATCACATTTGACGAGCATCAGAAGGCGCATATTGACAAGTCAAAGTGTGTAAACTGCGGTCAGTGTGCAAAGGTTTGTCCTTACGGCGCTATTCTGGAATTCAAGCGTCCGTGTGAGAGAGCCTGCAAGATAGGCGCTATCTCAAGAGCGACAGACACAAGCTCGGCTGCGGCTCACATTGACAACGACAAGTGCATTTCGTGCGGTGCGTGCGTTTACACCTGCCCGTTCGGTGCGATAAGCGACAAGTCGTATATCGTTGACATTATAGAAACGTTAAAGGGCAGTGACAACAACAAGAATTATAAGGTTTATGCGGTTGTAGCGCCCTCGATTGCGAGCCAGTTCAGCTATGCAAAACTCGACCAGGTGGTTACGGCTATCAAACAGCTTGGCTTCCACAGCGTAGTTGAGGCGGCGCTCGGTGCGGATATGGTAGCATACAAGGAGTCAAAGGAACTTGCCGAAAAGGGCTTCCTTACAAGCTCGTGCTGTCCCGCATTCGTAATGTACATCGAGAAAGCATTCCCGACTATGGTTGACAAGGTTTCGCACAACTTCTCGCCTATGGCTGAAATAGCAAAGTTCATCAAGGACAGCGATCCCACAGCCAAGGTAGTATTCATCGGACCTTGCACAGCAAAGAAGATGGAGGTACAGTGGGATAAGGTAAAGCCTTATGTAGACTGGGCAATGACGTTTGAAGAGTTACAGGCTATCTTCGACAGCAAGGATATAGAGGTGTCCGAGCTTGAGGGAACAGAGCTTGATAACGCATCGTACTACGGCAGAATATTTGCACGTTGCGGCGGTCTTGCAGACGCAGTTGCCGAGGCTCTCAAGGAGCAGGGCAACGAGGACTTCAAGCTGAACGGACTTTCCTGCGACGGTATCGAAGAATGCAAGCGTGCGCTTATGCGTGCATCAAAGAATCTTCTGCCTAATAACTTCATTGAAGGTATGGCTTGTGTCGGCGGCTGCATCGGGGGAGCAGGTTGCCTGACACATGGCGAAAAGAACAAGGCAGAGGTTGACAAGTACGGTAAGCTCGCACACGAAAAGACTATAACAGAGGCAATACAGTCTTTTACACACGTTGAACCTAAAAAAGAAAATTAAATATATAAGGGTTATAATTTAACAGAGGTTTTTCCCTCTGTGATGAAAGGATATGGTTTTCAATGAACCTGCTGCATCTTAAATATGCGGTTGAGATCGAAAAAACCGGTTCGATCACAAAGGCGGCAAACAATTTATTCATGGGGCAGCCTAATCTCAGCAAGGCTATAAAAGAGCTGGAAAATGAAATCGGTATCACGATATTCCGCAGGACTACAAAAGGGGTTGCGCCTACGGAAAAGGGCGGCGAATTCTTAGGCTACGCAAAGGCGGTGCTTGATCAGTTTGACGAAATGGTATCGCTCTACAAGCCTAAGGTGGATGACGGTGTGCGTTTCAGCATTTCCGTTCCAAGAGCCACCTATATCACAAAGGCATTTTCAAACTTTGTGAGCCTGCTTGATACCGACAAGGAAATATCCATCAATTTCAAAGAAACAAATTCGATGGACGCTATCAACAACATCCTGAACTTCGACTTCAAGCTGGGAATAATCAGGTATCAGAATATCCACGAAAAGCAGTATTTTGCAATGCTTGACGGGAAGAATCTGAAATACCGTCCGTTATGGGAGTTTGAATACAGGCTTCTTGTGAACAAGGACAGCCCGCTTGCAAAGGAGAATCCGGACGGTATAGTGAAATATTCCGATCTGGAGGATTATATCGAGATAGTACACGGCGACCTTTCAGTGCCGTCGCTGTCATTCTCGAAGGTATCACGTTCAAGCGTTTCGGAACACCGTAAAAAGCGTATATATGTTTATGAAAGAGGAAGTCAGTTTGACCTGCTCGGAAACCTGCGCAACACTTATATGTGGGTTTCGCCCGTTCCTAAAAGCTGTCTTGACCAGCACGGAATGGTACAGCTGAAATGCGATGTTCCCTACAAGGTAAACAAGGACGTGCTTATCTTCCCGAAGGGCTACAGCTTAAGCAAGCTCGATGAGCAATTTATAGCGGAGCTTGAAAGAGTAAAGGAAAAGATAAAAATGGACGGCTTATATTAAGCCATGAAAGAAAGATGACAATGGATATTAACAGTATGCTGTGCCGTCTGTGCAGTGTTGACGGCGTTTCGGGCGATGAAAGAAGTGCGTCCGAAATTGCACTGTCAATGCTTGAAAGCTACACGGACGACTGCAGTATTGACGATTTCGGCAACGTTATAGGACATATAAAAAGCACTGGCAACAGACGTAAACTTCTGCTTGACGCACATATCGACAGGGTGGGACTTATCGTATCGTTTATTGACGATAACGGCTTTATAAAGGTCGGTGCGGTAGGCGGTCCCGACAGACGTGTGCTTGCGGCGCAGAGCGTGACGATTCACGGCAAGGAAAAGGTGAAGGGCGTTGTATCCGTTCTTCCGCCCCATGTAAAGAGCGGTGACGGAGTGCCTGAAATCGGAGAAATCGTTATAGACACGGGCTACACAAAGCAGGAGCTTGAAAGCCGTATTGAGCTTGGCGACAGGATAACATTCGACTGTGAGCCTGTGGCTATGCTCGGCACAAGATACTGTGCAGGTGCGCTTGACGACAGGTGCGGAGTGGCTTCTATACTGGTTGCTCTCGAAATGCTTAAAAATAAGGAACTTGCGTTTGACCTTGACGTATCGTTCACCGCTCAGGAAGAAACCGGTGAAAGCGGTGCGAAAATAGCCGTGTATGACCTTGACCCCGACTATATTCTTGAAATGGACGTCAGCTTTGCGAAAACTCCCGACAGCGACAGGGCGAAATGCGCCGATATGTCGAAGGGCGTTATGATAGGCATTGCGCCGTCGCTTTCAAGAGAACTGTCAGGCAGGCTCATATCACTTGCAAAATCGGAAAATATTCCTTATCAGCTTGAGGTCATGGGCGGAAAAACAGGCACAAATGCCGACACGATGAGCGTGAACAAGTCTGGCGCAAAGGCGTGCACGCTGTCCATTCCGCTTAAATTCATGCACACTCCTGCCGAGATCATCGACACAGACGATGTTATATCCACAGCAAAGCTGATTACGGCTTTTGCCACGAAGGGCGGTGCCGAAAATGGCTGAATTGTTTGAGAATATAAAAAGGCTGTGTCTTGCCGACGGTACAAGCGGTGACGAGAGCGATGTAACAAAGCTGATACTTTCAATGCTGCCGCAGGAGTGCGATGCAAAAATCGACCCGCTTGGCAACATCATAGTAAATAAAAAGGGTACTACGACCCCGAAAAACAAGGTTATGCTTGCCGCTCATCAGGACGAGGTCGGATTTATCGTGACCTACATCACCGATGACGGAAATCTTAAATTTACAACTGTCGGCGGTATCAATCCAGAAGTAGTTATCGGCAGACAGCTTCACTTCAAAAACGGCACTGTCGGAGTAGTCGGCGGCAAGGCGGTACACCAGCAGTCGCCCAAAGAGCGTGACGAACCGGTAAAGCTTGACACGCTGACAATAGACATCGGCGCTTCATCAAAGGCGGAAGCGGAAAAATACGTTTCTCCCGGTGACTGCGCATATTTCAAAAGCGATTATACCGAACTTGGCAACGGCTATCTGCGTGAGAAAGCGCTTGATGACAGGATAGGCTGTGCCATAATGGTAGATATACTGAATAAGAATCTGCCATATGACGTTACCTGCGTGTTTACTGTGCAGGAGGAGATAGGTACGAGAGGCGCAAAGGTCGCCGCTTATACGGTAAAACCGGATTATGCTATCGTCCTTGAAACCACCACAGCCTGCGACTTTTCGGGCAATGACGGTGAAAAGCGTGTATGCGAACTTGGCAAGGGCTGTGTAGTAAGCTATATGGACAGAAGTACGATATATGACCGTGAACTGTATCGGCTCGGCTTTGAAAAAGCAAAGGAGATAAACGTTCCCTGCCAGACAAAGACGCTTGTAGCAGGCGGTAACGACAGCGGAGCAATCCATTCATCTGTCGGCGGTATCAGAACGGTTGCACTATCCGTTCCGTGCAGGTATCTGCACTCGCCGTCGTGTATGATAAAGAAAAGCGATGTGCAAAGTACCGCTGAGCTTGCGTATGCAATGTATCTTGCACTTGCGGAAAAATGATAAGAAGAATATACGGCGCACTGCCGCCCGATTATCCGTCAGACAACGTGATAGTCGGGCGGATAAATGCGTATTACAGGGCTTACGGAACGGGGTACGACTTCTGCACGTTCTATGAGGGCGATACCGACGATAATATGCTTGCCCTTTATTACGGCGGTGAACTTTATGTTCACTGCAACGAAAACGGCGACTTACAAAGCATTATAACGTTTTCGGAAATGCTCGGTGCAAAAGCCGTAATGTCGGATATCAAGCTGTCGGAAGAATCCGAAACGCTTTATATAATGACATCGGGACAAATGCCTGCCGTGTGTAACAATCGGCTGAAAGCGGAATTTACCGAGGACTACCGCACTGTATTTGAGATACTTAAAAGCGGATTTTCACTTTCCGACTATCAGTTTGACGAATGGTATGCAGACACCTGCCACCGTGTACGTCACGGTATATCAAGGCTTATCGTAATGTATTACGGGAGCGAACCCGTTGCAACGGCGACAGTGCTTTTTGATGATGATAAAAGTTGTTTTCTGTCGCACATAGCAGTAAGACGGGATATGCAGAAAAACGGCATAGGAACAGCACTGCTTTCCTGTACGGCTAATTTACTTGATAACAGAAAAATAACGCTTATCTGCAAGGAAAACGTACAGCGGTTTTATATAAACTGCGGATTTACGGTTGCAGGTACAGCGTATGAAATAGCAAGAGGATAAAAATGGAATTTTTCAATATTGACGGCAGACTGCTCGAAACGGCAAAGAAAGCCGAAGAAATGGCAAGCGAACAGTTTGCGAAAATCAGCGAAACCGCAGAGTACAACGGAAACAAGGTACTCTCCGCATTTATAAACAACCGTGTCAGCGAAATGCATCTTAAAGGCACTATCGGCTACGGCTACAACGATGACGGCAGAGATAAGCTTGATATGGTATATGCCGAGGTTTTTCGCACGGAGGACGCACTTGTCCGTCACAGCTTTGTAAACGGTACGCACGCACTCTCCACTGCCCTGTTCGGCGTGCTTCGTCCCGGTGACACACTGCTGTGTGTAACAGGCGCACCGTATGACACATTAACGGAGGTCATAAACGGCGAACACGGCGGATCGCTGAAGGAGTTCGGCGTAAAGTATGCGCAGGTTGATCTTCTCCCTGACGGCACACCCGACCTTGAGGGTATAAAGGCGGCTGTCGCTAAGGGCTGTAAGGTGGCATATATCCAGCGTTCGAGGGGTTATTCGCTCCGTGATTCGCTGTCAATAAGCAAGATAGGCGAGATAATCAGCGCTGTAAAGAGCGTAAACAGTGACGCAATTATAATGGTTGATAACTGCTACGGTGAATTTGTCGAAAAGCGTGAGCCTACCGAGGTCGGCGCAGATCTTATAATCGGCAGTCTTATCAAGAATCCCGGCGGCGCTATTGCCCGCACAGGCGGCTACATAGCAGGCAGAAAGGATCTGGTCGAGCTGTGCAGCTACCGTCTGACTACTGTCGGAACGGGCAAAGAGGTAGGATGTTCGCTGGACGAAAACAGGGGTATGTATCTCGGCTTCTTCTTAGCTCCGCAGATAGTTGAAAGTGCTGTAAAGACATCTGTTTTTGCGTGTGCATTCTTCTCACTGCTCGGCTATGAAACGTTCCCTAAGTACGATCAAAACAGGACGGATATAATCGCCGCAATAAAACTCGGCACACCCGATGCTCTCTGTGCATTCTGCAAGGGTATACAGAACGGCTCGCCGGTTGACTCTATGGCGACACCTGAGCCATGGGATATGCCCGGATATGACAGCAAGGTCATAATGGCGGCAGGCGCATTTACAATGGGAGCAAGCATAGAGCTTTCAGCAGACGCACCGCTTAGAGAGCCGTTTGCGGTATGGCTACAGGGCGGTATCACCTATCCGTCGGGAAAAACAGGAATATTACTTGCCGCACAATCAATGCTTGAAAGCGGCGAACTGAAAATATAATATATATAAATGGGGTTTGGGGCGTAGCTCCCCAACAGAGAAATATAAAAACAGAAAGGATACCCACTATGATAAGAAGTATGACGGGTTTCGGCAGAGAACAGGCTGTAATAAACGGCAGAGAAATCATTGCCGAAATCAGAAGTGTCAATCACAAGTTCTTTGAATTTTCGTCAAAGCTCCCACGCAACTACCAGTACCTTGAGCCTAAGCTGAAAACAATGCTCAAGGAAAAGATAACAAGAGGTAAGGTCGAGCTGTCGCTCCTCGTTTACAACATAGACGTAAAGGACACCTCGGTAAAGGTAAACGAGCAGGTAGCCTCACAGTACATAGAAGCTATCCGCACTATCGCTCCCGACCTCGGCATAACGGACGATCTTTCCGCATCCGACCTTTTCAGAATACCCGATGTATTCACGGTGATAAAGGAAGAAACAGACGAGGAACAGCTTTGGGCTGATATTTCATCGGTCGTAAGCTCGGCACTCGACAAGTTTATTACAATGCGTGAAACAGAGGGTGCGGCACTCAAGGCTGATGTACTCGAAAAGGCTGATGTAATAGAGGATATGGTAAGCAAGGTTGAAATTTACTCACCCGAAAGCACCGCCGCATACCGTAAGAAATTAGAGGACAAACTCAAAGAGATACTCGGCTCATCGGATATTGACGAGCAGAGAATACTCACCGAGGCGGCTATATTCTCGGAAAAGACAGCCGTTGACGAAGAAACGGTACGTCTGCACTCCCACCTTTCACAGCTGCGCTCAATGCTCGACAGCGACAAGGAGATAGGCAGAAAGCTTGATTTTCTGGTGCAGGAGATCAACAGGGAAACCAACACTATCGGCTCAAAGGCGGCAGATATACGCATAACAAGACTTGTTGTGGATATGAAGAGCGAGATTGAGAAGATAAGGGAACAGATACAGAATATCGAGTAAGCGGCTGTTTGAGTTTTGCTATACTTACGTTACGGCGGATGTTGACGATAGTTTAATTAGCAGTAATTATTTTAGCGCAAACAGAATATAATAATATCACATATTTACCGCTTGACAATTTTGTTGTAAAGTGATATAATATGTGTAGTGATCGAGTTACAGAAACCTGTGAGGCCTGTGACCGGGGGAGTTTCTGCGGAAGCTCCCTTTTTTACTTTTTGGGGGATTAATAAAATGCCAAAGCCTTTTCTTACTTACACACAACAGATTGACAAACTTAGAAATGAAATAATTATGCGGTGGTAAAACGAGATTGATTCATCTGATATTTCACAGCCCTGTATAAAGATGATAAAGTGGTAAAATAATGGTTATTTACCGTGCCTCCAATACTTCCTGTCAAGACTTCTGAAATTTAAAGCCGCAGATATATCCTGCCGCCTTATTATCTCGCCTCCCGCAAGGTCTGCGCATGTGCGCGCGACTTTAAGTATCCTGTCATATGCTCTTGCGGACAGTTTCATTTTATCAAAGCAGTCGGAGAGTATTTGCTTTGCGTTTTCGTCCAACGGGCACATTTCGTGCAGGTATGAGATTTGTTGAATTTTTATAACCCCATTAAAGAACCAATTTTGTTATAGCTATACAGTTTTTCATCAACAACATTATATGTAATATATTTATTTTCGATATATCCTATTAAAACGACATCGATTCTATAATTATAAACCTCTATTATAGTGTTATCTCCCATAATGACTGCTAGCCATGACCAAACATCATCATAGTCAGAACTTTTATCAACGGTAACAAATGCTATTTCGCCTCTATCTATATATTCCTTTACCTGTGTGAAATCTGAAACATCTATGCCTGCGGTTTTATACTCGAAATAGCTTATATTGTTGTCATCTAATATTTTCATCGTATAATATTCTTCGTTGCCAGTATTGGTGAAGGTGTTATCTTCTCTTTTCGTTCTTGGGTCGATAAGCAAATATCCAGGATCTAAATTAGGACCTTTTTTAATACCATCTTCTTCATACCAATCACTAGGATCATAAAACTTAACGTATTTCTCAAATATTACCTGCTGAGATACATTACAACCTTTAAAAGCAGCCATTATCTGTGCCAACGTAATAGCTTCGCCATATGGAAATTCTGGCTCATTAGCATAAAGTGGTACCTCGCCAATTATATGCTGTTCATTACTTTTATCCTCGACAGTGTAAGTAACCCCGTCAACCACCTTAACCTTTATTTTATCAACCACATTTCCGTCTTCATCATACACATCTCTTTCTTCAATCTTTTCTTCTTTCATAGGGATTGAAGATGTTGTGTCAGCTACAGAAGTTTCCGGTGATTCCGTTATGGTGCTTTCATCGTTAGCGTTATCATTTCCTGATGACGTTTCCTCTACAGATTCTGTACTTGTATGTTCGTCTACCGAAGAAGGAACGCTGTTTGTTATATCCGATGTATTTTTATCCGCACTGCTTGCCTGCTCATTGCCTGTGCCTGCGCAGGCTGTCAACGAAATCACAAGTGCTACTGCTATAGCAACCGCTAAGAATTTCTTCGCTTTCATATTTTCATATTCCTTTCTAAAATAAAAAAGTGCGCAGCCGAAGCCACGCACCGAAAAATGCACAACTCCGATTGCTGCGACACAATTCATATCCTGTACAAGTATACGAAAATAGAGCATGCACTTTTACCAAAGTAAAAATGAATACTTGTACAGTTTAAATATTGAATTGTGTCGCAGTTTTATTTTAGCACAGGAATGTGGTATTGTCAACCGATTCCAAGAATATTTTTTGTAAGCCGACTTTTGCTCACGCTGTGTTCGCACCCTCTTGACAATCCCACCACGCAATGCTATAATAAACCCGTAATAAAGGGAATGATGTTCTCCCGGGGCTTATGCCCGAACCGCTTTCAATTTATAGATTTTAAGCTGATGACTTCTGCATTTTACGCAGTAGCTGTCGGCTTTTTTATTTTGCCGTTCTACTGCAAAAGGAGATATTTCTATGTTATTTTCGCTCGCCCTTATTTTTCTGCTCGGCTTTCTTGCAGGAGAACTGTGCAAAAAACTGCACCTTCCTGCCCTTATCGGTATGCTCGGTGTCGGAATATTGCTCGGCCCTCACGTTTTCTCGCTGATAGACAACTCCGTGCTTGATATTTCGTCACAGCTGCGCAAAATTGCCCTCGTGATTATCCTTATGCGAGCAGGACTTTCACTGAACCTCGCCGACCTGAAAAAAGTCGGCAGGCCTGCCGTGCTGATGTGCTTTGTGCCTGCCTGCTTTGAGATACTCGGAATGACTCTGCTTGCCCCTGCCCTGCTCGGAATATCACTTACCGATGCGCTTGTAATGGGCTCAGTTGTCGGTGCGGTATCGCCCGCCGTAATCGTCCCCAAAATGCTGAAGCTTATGGAAGAAAAACGTGGTCAGAAGTACAGCATACCCCAGCTTATCTTAGCGGGCGCATCGGTAGACGATGTATTTGTAATAGTGATGTTCTCCGTGTTCACAGGGCTTGCGCAGAGCGGCACGGTAAACGCTCTCGACTTTGCAAAAATACCCGTGTCATTGATACTTGGCATCGCCGCAGGAATACTTGTCGGATTTATTCTCGGCAAATTGATGAAAAGAATACATATCCGTGACACCGCAAAACTGCTTATACTTGTAAGCGTTTCGTTCCTGCTGTGTACTGTAGAAGATACGTTCGGTGCGGTAGTGCCGTTCTCGTCACTTGTAGCGGTAATGGCAAGCGGAATAACGATTAATAAGATACGCCCCGAAGCCGCCGAACGTCTTTCTGCCCGCTTCGGTCGTATCTGGGTAGCCGCAGAGATCGTACTGTTCGTGCTTGTCGGTGCGGCAGTGGATATAAACTATGCCGTCAGTGCAGGAATATCCGCAGTGATACTGATTTTCGCCGTTCTGCTGTTTCGAATGGCAGGTGTTGCGGTTTGCCTTATCAGAACGAAAATTCCGTTCAAGCAGAGGTTATTCTGCTGTCTTGCATATCTTCCTAAAGCCACAGTTCAGGCGGCAATCGGCGGAGTTCCGCTTGCAATGGGGCTTTCCTGCGGAAATATCGTACTGACTGTAGCCGTGCTGTCAATAATTATCACCGCTCCGCTGGGCGCATTCCTTATTGATTTGACGTATAAGAAATTGCTTGATTAAAAAGAAAAGAGCTTTGATTTAATACTATCAAAGCTCTTTTCTATTCAGTTATTGACATATAAAGACAATATATGCTATAATTCTTACCGAGGGAAACCTTGGACGATAGGCGGTCAAATTCATCTCCCGAAAGTGCGTTAAGCACTCTGAAAGGAGGTGAAGCTGTGTACATAACTCTGGACAACTTGATTCAGATTGGTATTTTCCTAACAGGATTTACCGTTATGATATTCAGTATCATTTCTTTTGTTATAAATTTTACAAATAAAAAGAAATAACCGCCCATAGCGACCAAACTAAAGCGGTTATTTCTGAACTACTTTAAATGGGAGCGACCGTCTGTCGTTTCCCTCTTTATTTGTATTATAACACGATTTTAATGTGCCGTCAAGGCACATAGCGGCAAATGCCGTAAATTTTGCCTATCAGGCAAAACAAAATCGTGTTTCAACGTTCTCAGACAAGCGGTACGCCGCAAGCCGTGCTTTTGCACGGAAAAATCCGCTATAAGCGGATTTTATGTCTGAGGTTGTTATAACACGATTTTAATGTGCCGTCAAGGCACATAGCGGCAAATGCCGCAAATTTTGCCCATCAGGCAAAACAAAATCTACGTCAACTTAAACTCACCACGGCTTTACCGTGCCTACAATATCGCTTATCTTCTCTATTTTCTGTTCGGCGAGGAACTTTTCCATACCCTCGCATACCTTTATCGGTGCATAAGGATCGTTAAAGATAGCCGTACCCATCTGTACAGCAGACGCACCTGCCATCATCATCTCTATAGCGTCCTCAGCCGTTGCGATGCCTCCCATACCGATAACGGGTATCTTGACAGCATTCGCCACCTGCCATACCATTCTTACTGCAACAGGGAACACAGCAGGACCCGAAAGTCCGCCGACATTGTTGTGCAGGATAGGCCGTCTTGTTCTTATATCAATTCTCATACCGAGCAGAGTATTTATCAGCGAAACGCTGTCTGCACCCTCAGCTTCAACAGCCTTTGCGATTTCTGTGATGTTCGTTACATTCGGCGTCAGCTTTACGATAACGGGCTTCTTTGTAGCATTCCTTACCGCTCTTGTAACGCTTGCAGCACCCTCGCAGGTAACGCCCCATGTAGCGCCGCCCTGCTTTACGTTAGGGCAGGAAATGTTCAACTCTATCATATCAACATCGGTAGCGTCCAGCTTTTCTGCAACAGCTATATAATCGTCAATTACCGCACCTGCGATATTTGCGATAACCACAGTATCCTGCCTTCTGAGTCTTGGCAGATAGTAATTTATAAACCTGTCAACGCCGGGATTCTGAAGTCCGACGGAGTTTAATATTCCGCTCGGAGTTTCCGCTATTCTCGGAGGGATGTTGCCGTCCTTCTTGTTTAAGGTCGTACCCTTGCAGGAAATACCGCCGAGCGCCGACAGCGGATAAAGGTCGGTATAATCCTCGCCGAAGCCGTATGCGCCGGAAGCGGCTATTACAGGATTTTTAAAATGCTTACCGCATACATCTACAGAAATATCAGGCTTGAAACTCATAACACTACCTCCTCACCGCTGAACACAGGACCGTCCTTGCACACTCTGAGTACCTTTTCTTCTCCGTCACGGATAACTGTGCAGGCGCAGACAACGCACGCACCGACACCGCAGCCCATACGCTGCTCAAGAGAAACCTCCGAGTATACCCCTGCCTGCTTTGCCGCCGCAACGACCGCTTTCAGCATAGGAGTAGGGCCGCAGGCATATACCGCCGCTACATCGCCCTTTGCAAGTTCATCTGCAAGCGGCTGTGCTATCGTACCGTGTACTCCCGTGCTTCCGTCGTCGGTACATACTATAACGTTTGCACCTGCAAGCGAATAATCCTTGTCAAGTATAACCTTGTCAAAGCTCCTGAAGCCGAGTATAGCCGTACATCTGTCGCCGTACATCTTTGCAATGTCAAGCAGAGGTGGCGTGCCTATACCGCCGCCCACAACTATTACCCTGCCGTCCTTCTTTGCAGGAACGGTAAAGCCGTTGCCGAGCGGAGCGATAACGTCCATAAGATCCCCCTTGTTAAGCTCGGAGATCTTATCCGTACCCTTGCCCCTTACTTCAAAAACGAGCCTCATAGTGCCGTTTTCCTTATCTACCGAGCATATAGAGATAGGTCTGCGGAGCATATATCCCTCCGCCTTTATCTGAACGAACTGTCCGATACGGGCGTTTTCGGCAACTTCCGGACATTTCAGCGTATATGAATATATCCCCTCGCCGAGCGCTTTTTTATCAACTATCGGATATGAATCACAAAAAAAGCTCATATATTTTCCTTTCCTGCGGTTTTGCCGCTGTGTAAAAATCAAGGCAACACGTTATTTCTATTGTGTTGCCTTGCTTGTTGCATAATCAACTGCGCATTATTGTATTGTCATCCTTGACAATTTTCACCTTAGCCGTAAGCGCTTCATCATCGCTTTCACTTTGTTTAGGCTTTATCACGTTGCCCTTCTTCCTGTCTGCAGGCTTCGCTATCGCCTTCAGTCTGCCGTACATAAAGTATACAACGAGCGACCCCACTATAACGTCAAGCACTGTCTGTAGGCTGAACCACGACTCTCCGGCATACAACAGGTTGCTCTGCGAAATATAGGTATAGTCCCACAGTGCAAGAAACGCAAGTATTCGCAGAAGACTGTTTGTAATCATAAGATTGTCGTAATACTTCTGTGCGTTTTCCGCTGTTATAGTAAGCGTTCTTGACTTATGCGGTATGAACATATAAACAACTGAGAACACAAGCACAACAAGTGCGATAAACGGGACTATGCCGCCGAGTATCCATCTGTCAAGCGGCACACCGTTCGGATAAACGTTGTTTATCACCTGATCGGGGTGAATAAACTTATCATAGTATGCGTATGTCGTCTGATATATGAGCAGAGCCATAACCAGACCGAAAGCGTCTATAAATCCCCTCAATATCGTGTAATTGAATTTTACTTTATATTCGCCTGTTCTCAATATCGCACCTCATTATATCTTTGTTATATCTACCATTTCAAGATCGTCTACAGTCTTGTCCATAGCGATACACTTTACAAGAGCGTTTGCCGTATCGACCGATGTAAGACAAGCGATAGAACGCTCAACCGACTTACGTCTTATCTTAACACTGTCGAGTGCAGGCTTTCTGCCTGTTTCGGACGTTGAGATAACGTAATTTATCTTGCCGCTTTCAAGCAGGCTTATTACGTTAGGCTCTTTGTCCTCGTGTATACGATAGGTAAAGTTTGTAGCTATCATATTTCTGTTCAGCATTGATGCCGTACCGCTTGTGGCGTACAGCTCAAAGCCAAGCTTTTCAAACTTCTCCGCCAGCGGTACTATCTCGGGCTTGTCTGCATTCTTGACGGTGAACATTACTCCGCCCTTCTTGAATATCTTGAAGCCTGCCGCTATAAGTCCCTTGTAAAGAGCCTCCTCAAATGTCTTTGCTATACCGAGCGCCTCGCCCGTTGACTTCATCTCAGGACCAAGCTGTGTATCAACATCGTGGAGCTTTTCAAAGCTGAATACGGGAACCTTAACCGCAACATAGTCGCCAACAGGATAAAGTCCGCTGTGATAGCCCTGCTCCTTGAGAGTTTCGCCGAGCATTATCTTTGTTGCAATATCGACCATCTGAACGCCCGTAACCTTGCTGATATAAGGAACGGTTCTTGATGATCTCGGGTTTACCTCGATAACGTAAACCTCGTTGTTATATACAACATACTGGATATTTACAAGACCGATTACGTTCAGTGCCTTTGCAAGACGCTCCGTGTATGTTACGATAGTGCTCTTTATCTTGTCGGATAATGTCTGTGCGGGATATACCGAGATACTGTCGCCCGAATGAACTCCGGCACGCTCGATATGCTCCATAATACCGGGGATAAGGAAGTCCGTACCGTCGCAGATAGCGTCGACCTCGACCTCTGTACCCATAAGGTACTTGTCTATCAGCACAGGGTTTTCAAGCTCTGTAGCCGTTATAATCGTCATATATTCGGTAACATCGCTGTCGCAGTGAGCGATTATCATATTCTGACCGCCCAGAACGTATGACGGACGGAGCAGAACAGGATAGCCAAGGTCGTTTGCGGCTTTGAGCGCTTCCTCGGTCGTGAATACCGTATGTCCCTTAGGACGAGGAATTTCACACTTTTCAAGCAGTTCGTCGAACTTTTCTCTGTCCTCTGCGTCATCAATGCTTTCAGCCGAAGTACCGAGTATTCTGACACCGCTCTCCTGTAAGTGCTTTGTCAGCTTTATAGCCGTCTGACCGCCGAACTGTACTACAACGCCGTAAGGCTTTTCGGTAGCTATCAGCGAGTCAACATCTTCAAATGTCAGCGGATCGAAATAAAGTCTGTCGCCCGTATCAAAGTCGGTCGAAACTGTTTCGGGGTTATTGTTGCAGATAATTGCCTCATAACCCATTTCCTTGAGCGCCCATACGCAGTGTACCGAGCAGTAGTCGAACTCAATACCCTGACCTATTCTGATAGGACCTGAACCGAAAACTATTATCTTCTTTTTATCTGTCGGGTGCTGCTCGATAAATTCTGCGGCCTCGTTTTCATCGTCATAAGTGCTGTAGAAGTAGGGCGTTTCAGCCGAGAACTCTGCGGCACAGGTATCAACCATCTTGTATACTGCGTGACGTGTCTTTATGCCCTTGTCAGCAAGCTTCTGACCTGACAGCTTTTCGATAGTCCTGTCAAGATAGCTGTACTTCTTCGCAAGGTCGTATTTCTCCTGCGTAAGCTCGCCGTCCTCAAGCCACAGCTCAAGCTCTGCAAGGTTCTTCAGCTTTGTGATAAACCACTTGTCGATAGTGGTTATATCGTGTATCTCCTGAACGCTGAAGCCTCTTCTCAGTGCCTCGAATACGCAGAACGAACGGTCAACATCGACATCGTGGAGCTTTGCTCTTACTTCTTCGTCTGTCAGCTTCTTGAAAGCCTTTTTACGCATTGTGTCCATACCAAGCTCGATTGAACGTACAGCCTTCATCATAGCCTCTTCAAAGCTCGTTCCTATAGCCATTATCTCGCCGGTGGCCTTCATCTGCGTGCCAAGCGTTTTCTTTGCGTATACGAACTTATCAAACGGCCACTTCGGGAACTTTACTACAACGTAGTCAAGCGCAGGCTCAAAGCAGGCGTAGGTCTTGCCTGTTACCTGGTTTACTATCTCGTCAAGAGAATATCCTATCGCAATCTTTGTTGCAACCTTTGCTATAGGATAGCCTGTAGCCTTTGACGCAAGCGCAGATGAACGTGAAACTCTGGGGTTTACCTCGATTACCGAGTATTCAAAGCTGTCGGGCTTTAATGCAAACTGACAGTTACAGCCGCCCTCGACCTTCAGCGCCTGTATAATGTTCAGCGCCGCTGTTCTCAGCATCTGATATTCCTTGTCGGCAAGCGTAACGGCAGGAGCGATAACGATACTGTCGCCCGTGTGAACGCCGACAGGGTCGAAGTTTTCCATCGAGCAGACGGTGATAACGTTACCCTTTGCGTCACGGATAACCTCGAACTCGATTTCCTTCCAGCCCGAAATACACTTTTCAACAAGTATCTGTGTGATAGGCGAAAGACGCAGACCGTTTGTTGCGATCTCGTGTAATTCGTCCTTGCTATATGCAATACCACCGCCAGTGCCGCCGAGCGTGAACGCAGGACGTACAATTACGGGATAGTGTATAACCTCGGCAAAATCCAAAGCGTCCTCAACGGTTTCAACTACCTTTGAGGGAATACACGGCTCGCCTATAGCCTCCATAGTATCCTTGAACGCCTGTCTGTCCTCTGCCTTGTGTATAGTTTCGGGATTTGCACCGAGCAGCTTTACACCGTTCTCAGCAAGGAAGCCTTCCTCAGCAAGCTGCATTGAAAGGGTAAGACCCGTCTGACCGCCGAGCGTTGACAGAATGCTGTCAGGCTTTTCTATCTTGATTATCTTCTTTACTACATCAAGCGTCAGCGGTTCAATGTATATCTTGTCCGCCATGTGCTTGTCCGTCATGATGGTAGCGGGGTTTGAGTTTATAAGTACGACCTCAAGACCCTCTGCTTTAAGCGCACGGCACGCCTGCGTTCCCGCATAGTCAAATTCAGCAGCCTGTCCGATTACGATAGGACCCGAGCCTATAACGAGAACTTTCTTTATATCACTTCTTAACGGCATTTCTTATTCTCCTCCATCAGACTGATAAATTTATCGAACAGATACGCAGTGTCATGCGGACCGCCGCACGCTTCGGGGTGGAACTGCACAGTGAATGCAGGCGCATTCGTGTACATAACGCCCTCACAGGTCTTGTCGTTTCCGTTGATATGGCTTACCTTGCCTGCACTTTCGGGAAGGCTGTCGCTTACGACCGCATAACCGTGGTTCTGCGATGTGATGAATGTTCTGTCGACAGTAACATCGGTTACAGGCTGGTTTCCGCCTCTGTGACCGTATTTCAGCTTGACAGTGGTAGCCCCGTTTGCAAGCGCTAAAAGCTGATGACCGAGGCAGATGCCGAATGTGGGTATCTTGTGAGGGATAAGTTCCTTCAGCGTATTTATAGATACCGTGTTATCCTGAGGGTCGCCCGGTCCGTTTGAAAGCATTATGCCGTCCGGAGCAAATTTCAGTATTTCCTCTGCACTTGTGTCGTAGGGGAATACCGTAACGTCACAGCCTCTTTTTACAAGCTCACGTCTTATATTGAACTTATAGCCGTAGTCCATAAGTGCAACCTTGTATTTGCCGTTTTCGGCGCTGAACTTCTCAGGCTGCTTTACGCTTACCTTCGGCACAACAGGACCTACAACATAAGCCCTTATCCTTTCAAGCGCCTGTGCCTTGAATTCGTCAGTCGGCTCGCTTGTTGTGATCATGCCGTTCATAACACCTGTTTCACGGATTATTCTTGTAAGCCTTCTTGTATCTATGCCGAACAATCCGATGATGTTGTGCTTTTTCAGAAAACCGTCTATGTCGCCTTCACAGCGGAAGTTTGACGGCACCTCGCAGTATTCACGCACGATATAACCGCTTACCACGCTTGTCTTTGACTCGTAATCCTCGTCATTCACGCCGTAGTTTCCGATAAGAGGGAATGTCTGCGTTACGATCTGTCCGCAGTAGCTGGGGTCTGTCAGCGTTTCTTCATAGCCTGTCATTGCCGTTGTGAAGACTATCTCGCCTACGACCTCGCCCTCACAGCCGAAGCTCTTGCCCGTGAACACCGTTCCGTCTGCAAGTATCAGATATGCGGTCTTTGCTTTGTTAGCTTTTAAGTCCATTTAATTCGTTCCTTTCATATATTTTCTTTTTTGTTCTATCACTTAAGGGAGCTGTATCTTTCCTACAAAGCCCATTATCTCATCTCTCATACGCAGTGCCTCTCTGAATGCCGCACCTGCGAAATCATGCTCGTCACAGCCTTCTTTTTTATATGCTGTCATTATTCCTCTCGAGCTGTTTACTATACCGCCAAGACCGTTCGTATCGAATGCGGCGGCAATGTCCTTGGCTGTTGCACCCTGCGCGCCGTATCCGGGAATAAGGAAGAATGTGTGAGGGAGCTTTTTACGGAGCTCGGCGATCTGTTCGGGATATGTCGCACCTACTACTGCGCCTACGCCCGAATAGCCGTACTTGCCGGGGAGCTCCTCTCCCCACTTTTCGCACATATTGCCCATTCTTTCATATACGGGAACACCGTCTATCAGCAGATCCTGAAGCTCGCCGCTTGAAGGATTAGATGTCTTTACCAGTACGAAAATGCCCTTGTCGTTTTCCTTGCACACCTTGATAAGAGGATTGATACCGTCGCTTCCGAGGTATCCGTTAACCGTCAGAGCGTCGCCCATAAAAGGCTCGTATTCCTCGTTTCCTACCTTTACCTTGCCCAGATGCGCTGCGGCATACGCTTCCATAGTTGTGCCTATATCGTTACGCTTGCCGTCAGTGATAACATACATACCTCTGCTTCTTGCATATTCCTGCGTCTTGTACAGCGTTTTCATTCCTGCCGTACCGTACATTTCATAATAAGCCGCCTGAGGCTTTATTGCAGGAACTACCTCGTGGAGAGCGTCTATAAGGCACTTGTTGAATTCAAGTATCGCCTTTGCCGCACCCTTGAGCGTTTCGCCGTACTTGTTGAAAGCCTTGTCCTTTATGTACTGAGGCACATAGTCGAGCTTGGGATCAAGTCCTGCTACTGTGGGGTTCTGCTTTTCGCAGATTGCACGAAGAAGATTATCCATTGACATTTTCGTATCCATCCTTTTTATTTATTTCAAGTATATCGGAGCTTACTTGTCCTCGTATACTATTTTTCCGTTTACCAGTGTGTACTTTACCCTGCCCTTAAGAGTCATTCCCTTGAAGCAGGTGTTCTTAGACTTCGAGTGGAGCTTTTCGGGGTCTACCGTCCAGCTTTCGTCAGCGTCGAATATCGCAATGTCCGCAATATCGCCTATGCCGAGCGAGCCTCCCTCTATGCCCAGTATCTTTCTTGGGTTGACGCACATAAGTCTTACTATGTGCATAAGGCTTATCGTACCCGTGTGATAAAGTCCCGTCAGGGTCGCCGCAAGCGATGTTTCCATTCCCACAACGCCGTTCGGAGCTTTCTCGAAGTCCGCCTTTTCCTCTGCGCTGTGCGGAGCGTGGTCGGTAACAATGCAGTCGATAGTGCCGTCTGCTATAGCGGCGGTTATCGCCATAACATCGTCCTCCTCACGAAGCGGAGGATTCATTCTGTAGTCCGCATCTCTTGACAACAGCTTTTCGTCCGTCATCATAAAGTAGTGCGGAGCGGTTTCGCAGGTACACATAACACCGATATGGGTATTTCCTCTTATCGTGTTCACACTGCCCTTTGTCGAAACGTGCGCAATGTGTATCGGCATCTGCGTATCCTGTGCTATAGCAAGCTCTCTTGCCGTGATTATATCCTCGCTCAGCCTGCTCATACCCTTTACGCCGAGCTGCTGAGAGATCTTTCCCTTGTTGATTATACCGCCGTCTATTATCTCAAGATCCTCGCAGTGCGAAATTACCTTCAGTCCGGCATAGTGCGCCTTGACCATCGCCTGCGCCATCATATTCGCTGATTCAACGGGTCTGCCGTCGTCGCTCACCGCAACACAGCCTGCCGCCTTAAGCTCGGCATAGTCGCACAGTTCCTTGCCCTGCATACCCTTTGTGATACAGCCGACAGGATAAACCTTAGCCTTTGCTTTCTTTGCCTTGTCGAGAATATATTTTACCGTTTCCTTGTTGTCAACGGGCGGTTTCGTGTTCGGCATACACGCAAGCGCCGTAACACCGCCGGCGACAGCCGCCTCACAGCCTGTAATAATATCCTCTTTATATGTCTGTCCGGGATCTCTCAGATGAACGTGCATATCGCATATACCCGGTATCACCGTAAGCCCGTTGCAATCTACCACCCTTGCGTTCTTATCGTCGCATTCAAGGTTATCGCCAAGCGCACGGATAAAGCCGTCCTTTATAAGTATGTCCTTTTTGCCTTCAAAACCGTTCACATAATCAACAACGTGACCGTTTTTCAGTAAAATTGTCATTATAGCACCTCGCAATTCTGCACAAAAGCCGTGTCTTTCTTCCTTGACGATGAAAAACACGGCTTTAATTCATATCCGCCCTAAGCAGATAAAAGATCCCATTTTACGAAAGATATGCTAATATCTGTATCGCACACCCTCGCCTATTTCCATAGTCATTTTATTATACTATATTTTCTGCCGTTTGTCTACAAGTTTACGAAATTTTTTTAATTTTTTATTTCACTTACCGATACTTTATCTGCGTCCTCGTTTCTGAGTGCAATTACCGCGCCTCTTACAAGATATGCCTTTATTCCGCTACCGCACAACACGCAGGTGACTGTTGTTCCTTTTGTAAAGCCGAGATCCATAAGCCTTCTTTTCATATCTCCTGCAAGTAACAGCCGTTCTACCCTGCATTTTTCATCTCTTTCAAGCTGTGCCAGACTTCTCACATAAATGCCTCCTTCATTTCTTCGCTTATTGCCAGTTTATGAAAGAAGGCCGCAGGCGGTTAACCTGCATTTTACCCGAGCATCACGCAAAAGCCTTTTTCGGAATCTCCGTACAATGACAACGTTTTACTCCTTGCTAAGCCTCACCGTCTTATCCTTCATAGATATTTTCTCAGCCCTGTACCCGTAGCTGTCAAGTTCTTTCTTATACGTCAGAAAGGAATGATCTATCGGCACACCGCAGATTTTTTCTATCTCTTCATAGCTTAGCGTTATTTCACGCTCGCCGCACTTCACGATATATTCCCACAAAGAATCGTACTTGCTCATATATCTCCTTACAAAAGCCTCATCATCTTGCATTGCTCAAGCCCTGCGCTCCAGAACTCAGACAGCGGCAGATTCTTTACCCTGCATACAATGCTTGCGTTCATCGCACCGTGTCCGACTATCAGAATATCCTTGCCCTCTTTTATCTGCGGATAGATTACCTCGTCAAGAAATTCACCCGTTCTGCCAAACAGCTCGTCAAATGTTTCCGCCCCGCCTATAGAGCTTGTATACTGCTCGGGGTGGAAAAACAGTAAGTTTATCGGACAGTCGGGAATACTGAAGCTGTTCTCGATACCTTCATATTCCCCGAAGCACATTTCCTTCAGCCTGTCGTCCGTTACTATCGGCACATTTCTGCCTTCGAGCAATATCCCGGCTGTTGTCCTTGCACGGATAAGCGGCGAACAGTAGCAAACATCAAGATGCACGTCCTTATATTCCTCCCGTGCCTTTTCAGCCATTTCTATTCCCTCACGGCACAGCGGAATATCCGTCCTGCCCTGCAATTTTTTCTTTTTATTCCACTCGGTTTTACCGTGTCGCATTATGTATAGCATTAAAATCCTCCGTGTAACGCTTTATCAGAAAAGATCCAGCATACTGTCAAGATATATTTCTTCTCTTACTTTCAGCCGGTATTCCGGCTTTGTCATATAGTACAGCAGAAATTCAAGCACTACCGCACTGCCAAGCCCCCTGCCCTCTATCTTGAACTGGTTGAATCCCATCGGCAGATAGATATTCTTAATATCGTCCGTTCCGATAAACGCAGGGTTTTCCATAGCCTTTGAAAACTTGTACCCCTCGTTGCCGCCGGGAGAATGGCAGATAAAATCCTCACAATCCTCACATAGACTTTTACGGCTGACATTTTCATAACAGCTTTTCCTGTCGGTACAGCCGAAATAACAGCATTCGTTGCATAGAAATTCCACCTTGCTTTTCTGCTTTTCGGTAAGCGTACTCAGCCTGTCAAAAGCCTTGTTAAGTCTGAAATCCGGCACAACAAAGCGGAAATCCTCACGGCAAAGCTCTCTTTCAAGCTGTATAAAATCCGTCAGAACCTTTGTAGTCGATGACACAAAATACAGATCCGGATAATTCTTCCCGATATATTCAAGCAACAGATCCGAACAGATTATAACGCCGTTTCGCACCGCTGTGCTTTCGCTGAACATCTCGCACAGCCTGTTGCACTTCCTGTCCGAAAGATGCTCTTGCTTTATAAGAGAATTGCTGAACGTGAGCCTTGCGGAAATGCCGTACTTCTGCGTAAGCCGAAGCACCTTTTCAGCCTCATCATCACCGAACCCCACACGTCCGCCGCCCCACAGACAATCCGCAGGTGCGCCGTATATCGAGCCTATCTCGCACCAATCGTAAAAATACTCCCTGTGATTATAGAATAAAGGCAGAAACAGGCTGTACAGCCCGTAAAACTCAAACAGACCGGGGAGGTGGAAATACGCCACAGCACCGTCACATTTTTCGTGAATTTCCTGTGTCACATCTCTGCCCCCTTTTATAAATTTCTATATTAAAAGTATCTTTTCAAGCGTCTTTATCAGCTTTTCATTATCATCGTGTGTTCTTATTGCCACACGGCAATACTCGTTGCCAAGCCCGTAAAAACGCGAACAATCTCTGACCTTTATGCCGTTTTCGTATAACTTCCTGCGTAAATTCTCATTGCCTTTCAAAAGCAGGAAATTCGCTGTGGGCGGATATATTTCAAGCGGAAGCCTTTTCAGCTTATCAAAAAGCCAATCACGCTCGGCTGAAATAACCTCGTGCGTTTTCTGCATATATTCTTTATCTGCAAGTGCGGATATCCCTGCAAGCTGTGCCGGCACAGACACAGCAAAATCCGCACCGTATCGCCGCATACCGTCAAGCAGTTCTGCATTGCCGGAAACACAGAAGCCAAGCCTGAATCCCGCAAGAGAATAAGTCTTTGTGAATGCGTCGATCACTATAATATTGCCGCTCTGTAAGGCAATTTTCTTTACTGAATATTTCTCCCATACGGGCAGAAATTCCATAAAACATTCGTCAACAACAAGCAGAATATGTTTGTCATGGCAATGCCTTATGATCTTTGCCATAAGTTCGGGTTTTACAAGCTGACCCGTCGGATTGTTCGGATTGCAAAGGAACGCTATATCGCAGTTTTCATCAAGCACCGACAGCACATCTTCACTCAGAGTAAAGCTATTCTCCGCCTTAAGTGTGTAGTGTTGTATCTCACAACCAACCAAATCAAGCACACGGTCGTATTCCTCATAAGTCGGCTCTATGACAACGGCATGCTTCGGCTTTACCGCAAATACAAGGCGGTACAAAAGGTCGTCCGCTCCGTTGCCGCACAAGATACGCCCTGTATCTATACGGTATTTTTCCGCAAGCAGTGAACAAAGATATCTGCAATCCGGGTCGGGATACGCACCTGAAAGCTCCGCCGCTCTTGCAAACTGCCGTTTCACCGTGTCCGGAACACCGAGCGGATTTATATTGACCGAAAAATCAATATATCTTTCTCCGACGCTTTCGGTTATTGAATTAATCAAAGAATTTTCCGCCATGTTCTCCGTATTTATCACCTGCACCTTATATCTGAAATCCCCGAAACCGCCCTGAATCACTTCTTAAAAAAGTGGAAATCACAGCAATCTCCGCTGTAACCCAGCGTTTTTGTCCTTGTAAAGCCTATTTTCTTAAGTCCGCCGTATGTAACATCGTCAACATCGCAGAACAGTCTGCACAGCTCCTCACAGCCGTTTTCAACGCAAGCCGTATGCCACAGGCACTTTGTAATGGTAACATCATAGAAATCCTTGCCGCTGTTTTGCGTGCTTACCTGCAGGTCGGTAGTTTTCATAATTTTAAGGAACGTCTTGCTGTATATTGAGTAAAAGCCGGGAACTATTTCCATTTTCGCCGTAGATGAATGTTTCTTTGCCGCCACTATATCAAGCATATACTTTTGCATATACCGATATACTTCCTCTTCTGAAAAGCCGTTTTTCTGCAATGCTTTGTATAATGCTATACGGGGAAGAATCGTCCCTGTAAGCATCTTCATCTGATTTTCCGTCTTTCCTTTTGTATTTTCTATGATTGTGTTCAGTATTTCCGACTGACTGTCAAATAACGCTTTGCCCTTTTCTTCTCCGAGTTCTGCGGTAAGATACGATTTTATCTGTTTTTGCTGTTTTATGTTCATAATTCCGATACTCCGTTCTTATTGTTCAGAAGTCATATCTGTATACATAGTCATCCATGTAAAAGCCGTTGCCTATGCTGTTTTTCTCCGACCTTACTATTTTAAAGCCCAGCTTTTCATACGCCCGACAAGCATCGTTTTCTTTGTTGACGTTCAGCTCAATGCCTTTTAACCCCTGCTCTTTCGCATTTGACTCAACAAATTTCATCATACTGCGTGAATGCCCTTTTCCACGCTCGGATTTATACAGATAGAACTTGCTCAGATACATAACATCTTTTTTCGGATAAAATGCAAGATAGCCGATATTTCTGCCGTCATTGCGAACGAAAAAATATCTGTACCCGTCTTCAAGCTGTTTCTTTATTGCTTCCTTTGTCTGAAACAGTTTCAGCATATAGTCGTTCTGCGCCTTGCCTATTATCGGGTCAAAGTGCTCTCTGACTATCTCGGTCGCCATTTCTGACATTTCGCCGATTTTCACTTCATCATCTGCAAATAGTTCTGTATATTCCATTTTTGCTTTTCCTTCTGTCTGTAAATTCAAAGACTTTTGAAACGGAATTTAACGTTTTCTTATCGGATAAGAAACATAAACCTGTTAGTTCATTTTGTAAAAAAGCCACCGCAAAAGCGGTGGCTCAAAAAATTATTTACCTAAAACCTTTTTAACGGTATTAGCAATATTATCCGCACATAAGCCGAATTCTTCAAGCAATGCTGCCGCAGGACCCGAATGACCGAATGTATCCATAACACCGATCTTTGTAACGGGAACGGGATAATTCTCACAAAGAACATCGCAAACGGCACTTCCTAAACCGCCGATTATGCTGTGTTCTTCAACAGTAACTATCTTTCCTGTTTCCTTTGCCGCCTTGATTATAATATCCTTGTCAATGGGCTTTATCGTGTGTATGTTTATCACACGGGCATTGATACCCTGACCCTTGAGTGCGTCAGCCGCCTCAAGTGCCTGAGCTACCATAAGACCTGTAGCAACGATCGTTATATCATCACCGTCACGAAGCTGTACGCCCTTGCCAAGTTCAAACTTATATGTGTCCTTATCGTTGAAGATAGGAGCGGCAAGTCTGCCGAATCTCATATAGGTAGGTCCTACATAGTCTGCCATAGCGAGTACAGCCGCCTTAGCCTCAACATCATCGGCAGGGTTGATTACCGTCATACCGGGTATTGTACGCATAAGCGCTATATCCTCGTTGCACTGGTGTGTTGCACCGTCCTCACCGACGGAAATACCTGCGTGTGTTGCGCCGATTTTAACGTTCAGATGAGGATAGCCTATGCTGTTTCTGAGTATTTCATAAGCTCTGCCTGCCGCAAACATAGCAAATGTGCTTGCGAATACGAGCTTGCCTGTAGTAGCGATACCTGCGGCAACGCCCATCATATTTGCTTCTGCTATACCGCAGTCAAAGAAGCGGTCGGGATATGCCTTCTTGAATATACCTGTCTTTGTTGCAGCCGCAAGGTCTGCGTCTAAAACTACGAGATCGTTTCTCTTTTCAGCGAGCATTACAAGAGCTTCGCCGTAGCTTTCACGGGTTGCTTTTTTCTCCATTTTAATACGTTTCCTTTCCGATTACTTTTCAAGCTCGGCAAGATGAGCCTTGAGTTCTGTCATAGCCTGGTTGTACTGTTCTTCGTTGGGAGCAGTGCCGTGCCATGATACCTGATCCTCCATAAAGGAAACGCCCTTGCCCTTTATGCTTCTCTGTATAATTACCGTAGGCTGTCCCGAGATCTTTTCAGCTTCGGCGAAAGCCTTTTCGATTGCGTCAAAATCGTGTGCGTCAATAGAAATAACGTGCCAGCCGAAAGCCTTGAACTTCTCGTCTATCGGATAGGGTGACATAACATCGCTGATTCTGCCGTCTATCTGAAGTCCGTTGTTGTCAACTACGGCTACAAGGTTGTCAAGCTGATAGTGTGCCGCAAACATAGCAGCCTCCCATACCTGACCTTCTTCTATCTCGCCGTCGCCGAGTACAGCGTATACCTTGTAAAATTCATTTGACAGCTTGCCCGAAAGAGCCATACCGCAAGCGGCTGAAATGCCCTGACCGAGTGAGCCTGTACTCATATCAACACCGGGAACCTTGTTCATAACAGGGTGTCCCTGGAGCTTTGAGCCTATATGACGGAGTGTCTTTAAATCTTCCACAGGGAAAAATCCACGGTTAGCAAGTACAGAGTACAGTGCGGGGGCTGTGTGTCCCTTTGACAGTACAAGTCTGTCACGCTCGGGCATCTGAGGATTTTTCGGATCTACATTCATCTTTGCAAAGTAGAGATATGTCAGTACATCGGCTACCGAAAGCGATCCGCCGGGATGTCCCGACTTAGCGTTGTAAACGCCCTCGATAACACCCATTCTGACCTTGGTGGCAGTTATCTCAAGCTGCTTTTTTAAAGTTGCGTCCATTTTTAAGGTCCTTTCCGGGCAAAGCCGTGCCTTGCCTTTTTCGTTTAGTCGTTCTTAAATATTATATTACATTATTCGCAATAAGTCAAGTATACCGACAGCTCAGAACAGCTGTGAATAAAACAAAAATATTTGACTTTTTTTCGGATAAGTTATATCATTATCGGCAGAATATGCTTTATCGCCGCTTCGTTTTCAACTGGAGGTTCTATGGACGAAAAAACACTTGTACTTGTGCAGAAGAATAAATTATTCGGCAATATGTCGGAAGAAAATACCGAGCTTTGCGTAAAATTGCTTTCGGGCAGGACAGTCGCCGCAAAATCGGGTGAAATTATCATGAGCGAGGGTGAACCTGCCGACCGTATAGGAATAGTTCTTTCAGGCAGCGTTCAGGTCATCCGGGAGGATTATTACGGAAACCGTGACCTTGCCGCCCTGATAAGACAGGGCGGAAGCTTTGCCGAAGTATTCGCCTGCTCCGCCGTAAAACTCCTCCCTGTGACTGTAGAAGCCGCAGGCGACTGTACCGTAATGCTCCTTGATTACGGAAAGCTGTCCTCGCTGTCGTTATATCCGTTCTATCCGCAGTTTGTAATAAACCTGCTGACAGTAATTTCCGATAATGCTCTTATGCTCAACCGCAAGGTCGAGATTATCTCAAAGCGCACCACCAAGGAAAAGATAATGGCGTACTTAAGCCACGAAGCCAAGAAAGCCGGAAGCGACACCTTCACTGTGCCGCTTGACCGCCGCTCTATGGCAGATTATCTCGGTGTAGAACGCAGTGCGATGTCAGCCAGGCTGTCCGAGCTTGTGAAGGAAGGTCGTATAATGGTTGACAAAAACACCTTCACCGTTCTTAAATGCCACTGCGGACTTGATAAGATCAATAAGTTCTGAAACTCAGCATATAGATCTGTTCCGGCATCCACAGTTCAAACACCGCAGGCTTGTCCCTGTCGATCCCGGCAAGCACAGCCTTGTCAAACTGTGCAGTCACCGTATCAAATTCGGTAACATCTACCGTTGGCTTCACCTCAGCCTCGCACAATGTCTTTCCGCCGTAACGCACGGTTATTTTGCCCGTATTGACACGGCTTCCGCACACTATCTCTATACTGTCGGCATCACCGAGTACACAGTTGTTGTAGATAAGTCCGCCGCCGAGCATATAGTGCTGTTCGAGCTTTTTGCTGTATTTCATTTTCGTATTATACTTACCGTCGTAGTTCTTTGCAAATATACCCTTGCAAAGCTCTCTCGGCGGTATTTTTTCGCCGCTTACCTCAATCGTTTTTGTAAGCCTTATATCCTCGCTTGAAGCGCCTGCCATGAATGTGTATCTTCCCTGCTCCACGGCAAAACGTTCACGGCTGACATCATAGAAACGCAGTTCCGACTTGCTGATATCAAACTCTATATGCTGTGTCTGTCCGCACTCGATATGCACACGGGCAAATGCTGTAAGCTGTTTCAGCGGACGCTTGACCGACGGATCTTCCGCACGGAAATATACCTGAACGACTTCATCGCCGTCAATATCCGATACATTTCTGACATCGAACGAAATATTTATGCTGTCGTCATATCCGGTCACTTCAAGATCCGAATATTCAAACCTTGCATAGCTCAGCCCATATCCGAACGGATAAAGCGGCTTACCTTTATAATATAGATAAGTCATATCGTTTTCTATAATGTCATAGCTCTCTATCGGCGCAAGTTCGTATTCACTCTTGTACCACGTCTGCGCCAGTCTGCCCGCAGGCGAATATTCACCGCTGATAACTTTTGCAAATGCATTGCCAAGCTCCGGACCTGCGTGAGTGGTGTAGATTATCGCAGGCATATATTCCTGCTCATCGCATATTGAGAACGGATAGCTTGAAACAAGCGTCAGCACGCAGCGGTTGTTGACATTATAAACCTCTCTCGCAAGCGCTGTATCGTGTGCGGGGAGCGCAAGCGTTTTTCTGTCATACATTTCACGGGCTACTATCATAGGATCATTGCCTATGCAGACTATCGCATAATCCGCCTTTTCTGCAAGCTCAACCGCACGTCTTATACCGTCCGAAACGATCTCTTCACTAAACATCTTGTCGTTGCTCAGTCCGAACTGTTTTACAAGCGTCAGCTTACCGCTTTCATCAACGCCGAGCGCCTTTCCGAAATAGGTGCGGTACAGTACCTTATCTCCGTGTTTCTGCGGTTTCATTATTTCCTGCGAATACCAGCGGTAAGTGCTTTCGCTGTCGCACTTGCAGGTATTTTCGGTTATATACTTTTTATTGTAAAGCGAGCGATACGTTGTTTCATCGTGACCGTATTCAGCTTTTTCAAAAAGCGCCCTCGGATCGTCCTTTTCGTAAATCGCACTCACCGTATCATCATCGGATACGCCGAGATACTTTCCCGTAAGTTCGGATTTTATAACCACACGGTCGCAACCGTTGTCGTACATCGCACCGGCAAATTTTCCGCTTACGCCGTCAAGTATAGTCGTATTGTATGACGAATAACCCGTGTACCAGTCCATCAGATTACAGTTGCCGTTAAGACCTATCACAGCAACGCTCTTATTTGTATCAAGCGGCAGTATACCGTTATTTTTAAGCAATACCGTCTGTTCCAGTGCCGCACGGTGGTTGAGCTTTTTATGCTCATCGCAATCAAGCACACTTTCGTCAATATCCGAGAACGGGTGCTTTTCATCAAACTCACCGAGTCTGAATCTTGCAAGCATACTGTTGTAAAGTGCCTTGTCTATATCCTTTTCAGATACAAGTCCGCTCTTTACCGCTTCAAGCACCGATGCAACAACAACATCCTCGCAGTCTGTCATAACGTCCGTACCGTTCTTTATCGCAAGCGCTATCGTTTCTGCGTGGGAATTGCTGTATTCGTGGAACGTTACGTTCTGTGAAAAATCTCCGCCGTCAGTTACGACAAAACCAAGTCCCCACTTATCTTTAAGAACTTTCTGTATATCCGGGTTTATTACCGCAGGCACACCTGACAGCTCGTTGTACGCCGCCATTACAGAGTATGCTCCGCCGCAGGTTATCGGACGTTCAAATGCCGCATAGTAATATTCGCTCAGCGTCCTCGGCTCAATATCGGAAGATGCCGTTCCCCGTTCATTTTCGGTATTGTTGGCACAGAAATGTTTCAGCGTCGGTATCGATTGCATATATTCACCTTGCCGGTCTGCAAGTCCTTTTGTATACGCCGCCGACATTTCACCCGTTAAAAACGGATCTTCGCCGTAGCCCTCTTCATTTCTTCCCCAGAGCGGATTTCTGCACAGGTCGACGGTAGGTCCCCACAGCATCAGATGCCCGCTCGGGTGGCGTTTGTTCAGCACCCGTGCCTCCTTACCTGCCGTAAGTCCGGCTTTTTCCATCAGCTCTGTATCAAACGTTCCGGACAGCCCTATAGGTTGCGGAAATACGGTCGTCGGCTCTTCGGGATTTCTTGAAACATATCCCCTTGCGACCTCCGCACCGACATACCACTCTCCTATATCAAGGCGAGGCACTGCCGCCATATGGCTTGACATCAGACCTGCCTTTTCCTTGATTGTCAGCCTTGATAAAAGATCCTTTACACGCTCGTCAAACGACAGCGAGCTATCCCTGAATCTATACTTGTTCTCCATGTTCTCCTCCGTCTTGCAGTTGTTGACTTTTTACGCAAACCGCAATATACATCATCGCTATCATAGCATATGTAATCGTTTTCGTCAATAGCATTTTGTGCATTTTTGCAAAATAACGCAGTGCCGTTTTAAAAGCGTATCTGCGTTATTCCGTATTCATTTCAAGTCGGATTTTTACTCGATTTTCGGCATCCATTTACCCTTCCATGTATACAGTGCCATAAGCACGACGCCTATCACCCACGAAACAGGGTACAGCAGATAAACGCCGTCAATGGTCGGGAAAAGCGGCACAATGAGCCATATCCAGAATATTCTGAAAATACACATTGCGAACAGCAGTATCAGCATCGGCGGAATGCTCTTTCCCGTGCCTCTTACAGCCCCCGCAAGCACATTCATTATTGCAAGCAGGAAGTAGAACGGGCAGAAGTATTTCATTGCGGTTTCGCCGCAGGCGGCCACTGCATCATCGTTTGCGAAAAGCCTTATAATCGGGTCGGCAAACACAAGCAGCAGGATGCCTGTTATGACAGTGTAAACAATGCCCATACCGAGCGCCGTCCACATACCCTTTTTAACACGTTCGGGCTTATTTGCACCGTAGTTCTGACCGACAAAGGTAGTCACCGCCATACTTATACTAAGCACCGGCAGGATGTTGAAGCCGTCCACCTTAAGATATGCGCCGAAGCCTGCTACCGCATCCGAGCCAAAGCTGTTGACGCTTGCCTGTACAAGCACGTTTGAAAAGGAGATGACCATATTCTGAATGCCTGTAGGCAGACCTATCTTTATTATCCTTATAGCCATATCCCTGTGTACCTTTATCTGACGGATAAACAGCTTATAATCCGCATTTACCCTCACCATATAGATTATAGCCATAACGCAGGAAACAAGCTGGCTTGCGTCGGTCGCTATCGCCGCACCCTCTACGCCCATACCGAAGCCTTGTATCAGTATAAGGTCGAGCGCTATATTGACAACTGACGCCGCTCCGAGATATAACAGCGGTCTTTTTGAATTTCCCGCCGCATTGAATATTCCGGCACACATATTATAAAGCACGTTGAACAGCAATCCGCCGCAGTATATCTGCAAATAGAGCGATGCGCCGTCAAGGATATTTCCGGGCGTCTGCATCCATACGAGGAACAGTCTGCTCATAAATACGCCCGTGACTGTCAGCACAAGACCGATTATAACTGCGATTGCCATAGCCGTATGTACCGCTCTTTTCACATCGTCCTTACGCTTTGCACCCATATATTGTGATATGATAACGCCTGCGCCGACCGATGCGCCCTGGCTGAACGCTATCAGCAGATTGACGATAGAGCCGGTTGCGCCTACCGCCGCCAGAGCCTCCTTGCCCACGCAGTTTCCTACTATTATTGAATCTACCGTGCTGTATAACTGCTGTAACAGGTTGCCCAGTATCAGCGGCACGGAAAATATAAGCAGTTTCTTCCAGATAGAGCCCTCTGTCATAAGGACCGTTCCGGATTTTCTTTTTTCTTTTATATCTGCACTCAAGTTAAACTTCCTTTCTTCGTCCATAAATATTATACTCATTTAAAAAAAATCTGTCAACTTCCGTTATCACTGACGTTTTGTGCCACAGCATATTGAACTGTGCTACAGATTGTGATAAAATGTAAATAGCAGAAAATACGCCGAAAGGATATGATAAATATGACAGACGAAAAGAAAAAAGCTCCCGAACAGCCCGATGATAAAGGCGACTACAGACAGTCTGCCGACAAAGAGGAGGCTATATGGGATATGAAGCAGGAGCTTGAGGATTATATCGAGGATCAAGGCATTTATATAAGGCAGTAAAATACAGAATAACCCGATTTGCCCTTTCGGGATCGCTATGCGATAAGAAAAGGCTGTTACCGGTGTCGAAAGCGGATACAGATAACATGAAGCTGTATATATCCGTATTCCGCCCGATATTTCAAAAACGCACCCGATGACATAAGAGAATTCATACGGGCGGCTGAAGAAACGCTAAAATAAGCTTGACAAAGCACTTTAACTGTGATAAAATCATTTTTTGTGAGTTCGCAATATCCTCACTTTCCGTCAAAAGACGGATAAATCAAAACTACGAAAGGACAATTCAATATGCGAAACAAAAAAGTCCTGTTTATCACACAGGGAGCCGTTATCGCCGCAATCTATGTAGTGCTGACCTATATTGTCAGCCTGCTGGGGCTTACAAACGGCGTAATTCAGGTGCGTCTTTCCGAGGCGCTCACTATCCTGCCGGTATTTACTCCGGCGGCAATTCCGGGACTGGTTGTAGGCTGTGTCATCTCAAACATACTGACCGGTGCTGTAATATGGGATGTTATCTTCGGAAGCCTTGCCACACTCATAGGAGCGGTAGGCACTTATCTTCTGAGAAAGCATCACAGGATACTGTACCCCCTTCCGCCCATAATTGCCAATACTGTTATAGTACCGCTTGTACTGACCTATGCTTACGGTGTGCCGGACGCATTATGGTTCTCGGCGCTGACGGTATGTGCAGGTGAGGTCATCTCCTGCGGAGTTCTCGGTCTGCTCCTGTATCACGGACTGGACAACAAATATTGCAGACGTTTGTTTACCGCAAAGGTTTAACAAACAAAACAGTTTGAGCCGCTATGAGTATATCATGGCGGCTCAGTTTGTAGAAAAACCTCTATCATTATCAAAATGGGGTTTGGGGCGTAGCCCCAAGCGGGGTGAGGGCGGCAGGGTAGATTGTCAAGTCAAGTGCAACACTTTTTAGACAAAAATTCGAGAGGGGAAAGATAGCCAAGACATT
>PPYF01129299.1_pt1 | contig 75002 bp, 66 predicted proteins | sample 1559871 | NCBI WGS metagenome assembly PPYF01 (sample SAMN08240021, study PRJNA423297) | Human gut metagenome, whole genome shotgun sequencing project.
AATAACGAAATGAATTTGTAGGTGAGAGTATGAAGAAGAATAGAAAATACAAAAAGATAAAGATAATAATGGTTTTTACAACAGTCTTGCTTATAGCGTTTGTAGCAGTAGTTGGATTATATAAAACAGGGATTTATCGTTTTGATTTTTTTAAGGATGTGTATAAAAAAATCGATTTTCAACTGAGTACAAATGAGCTTAACATTCCTCAGGACGCTCTTTCGTTTTCTGTTTATGATATTGAACAGGGTGAATATTTATTTTACGAGGGAGATAGCCAATTGCCCACAGTAGCAAGTTTGGCAAAACTATTTGTCATTGACTATGCTTTGACAAAAGTTAACTTGGAAGATGTTATTGAAGTAAATCAAGAGGTATTGGATCTTGTGCCGGCTGGGTCATCTTTAGCAAATCTAAAAGTTGGGAAGTACACAGTAAAAGAAATAATGGAAGCTATGCTTGTTCCTTCGGGAAACGATGCTGCCTATTCGTTGGCATATTATATTGCTAAAAATGAATTAGGAGAGGGCTATACAGCAACGGAATATATAAATTATTTTACGACAGAGCTAAGTGAGTATTTAATTGAAGAAGGCTATTCTAAAACAAATTTGTATAATGATCCGAGCGGGGCATCTATGTCAGCCGATACACATTTGGATGATATTAATCGTGTAGCCTTGAAGCTTTATAATTATGATTTTGTTAAAGAATGTGTAGGGAAAAGCACTTTCTCAATTCAAACTCCACAAGGTGAATTTACTTGGAAAAATACCAATAAGTTTTTAGATAAAAAGTCACCGTACTATAATGAAAATGTAAAAGGAATAAAAACAGGAACTATGGCATCTTCCTATAATATTGTTGTTCTTTATAAAAAAGATGGCAAGGAATATTTGATTACCTGCTTGGCATCATTATCAGATGAAGGAAGATATAAAGCAGTGCAGTCCGCTATAAATACAATTATTAAATGATGTCGAAATATCTTTTAATTAAAGCGTTAAAGTGTCGTGGACAAGATAAAGATTAGTTTGGTGAAACAACAATAGTTGAAGTACGAAAAACATCGTAGAAATACGGTGTTTTTTGTTACCCCAAACCCTACAATTTTATACATAACCACAGGTTAGTACAAATACCTTGTGTGATTTTTTGAAAGGCTTAGAAAGGCAATTTTGCCCGATTTTCGCCCCGAGAAATGACAGAAACAAGGCGAAACATTCTTATTCGCAACGTATAGGAAAAACGACATTTATCGTAAATGTAAAGCAGTCCGAAAGTGCCAAAAAGCCCTTGAATACGGTGTTTCAGGATATATGCAAACACGAGGTATTGGGCGGCTTCTTTACGGACAAATCGTTTAATTTAGAAAATCCACAAAAAGTATCTTGACAAACTCAATCCCGAGGGATTAAGCGGTGCGATACTGCACTCGCTACGAAACAGTCCCCCGGACTGTTTCTCCCAAATGCTAACGCATTTGGAGCCTCGTGTCTCTTGCACTGCGTGCAATTCACTCATCGCACCCTACAATTTTTTACAAATACACGCCTACTCTTATTTCCCCCGCCGTGCGGCCAAGGCAAATTTGGACCGGTACGCCCCGGCGGCGGCGCGGGCCAACACGGCGTCCGGTGCAATGGACGAAAACACCCACCAACAGGAAGTGCCGCCCAGCGGCGAATGCTCCGTCTGCCAGCCCTGCTGCAAATGGTAGCGGGCCAGGTGCACATTCCGGGGCAGGCAAAGCCCGTCCGCATACAAAATGCCCAAGGCATAATCCGCTGCGGGCAGCGCTGGGCACCACCGCTCCAACCGACCGAAAATATCAACCCCCGGTGCCGGTGCCAAGCCATACGCCCACACCGGCGCCATATAGGCACAACTGATCGGGTCTGCGGCAACTGCCTGCCACACTCCACGATGGGTGACCAACCGAGCCAGCCCGGCAAAATCACTCTCGGCCACGCCGTCCCTGACCCTTTGGCGCAGGGCGGACAGGCTGCTGCTTTTTTCCATCTCACTTTGCATTATTTCACCAACTTATTCGCTGCATCGTAGCACTAATGGGTACTATAATAGAAGATTAGCAAATTTTTATGCTAAAGTCAATAGTACCAATCAGTAGTGCGGAGGTGGCGTTGTGTATTTTAGAAGGCTGCGGGATCTGCGAGAGGACAGAGACCTGAAGCAAACGGATGTGGCCGCCTTGCTGGGCATTCGCCAAACCGTCTATTCCCGCTACGAGCGGGGCTACCAAAATCTGCCGCTGGAGCACCTGCTGGCACTGGCGGACTACTACGGCGTATCTACCGACTACATTCTTGGCCGCACAAACGATCCGACTATCCAAAAATAAATATAAACACGGCAAAACGCCATCGAGTGTACCAAGGCTCGATGGCGTTTTTCCTTTTTATATCTCCCGCTGACCGCTGTACTTGGCTACGGCATAAAGGGCATACGTTCGCGCGTTGCGCTCACACAGCTGGTCGGCATAGCTGTCATAGCTTGCAAAGTAGCCCTTGTAGTGGCAAAACTCCCGGGCGTAGGCAGCCGCAGTCTGCATATTCTCCGCCTGTTGCAAGTTGGGCGACAGATGGGTATAAACATCCACCTGCTGATGCTGGTAAGCGTGGTACGCCTCGTGGCACAGGCTATCCAAATTCTCCGCTCCGTCATACGCCTCCAACGCACTTAGGCTGATGGCAATGGTGTGGGTGCGATGGTTGTACTGCGCCAACGAACGTTCCGGCAGGGTGGTCAGCGCCACATTCAGTTCAAAATCCAACCCCAGCGCCGCCTGCTGGTCGTTGGCAGCCAGCTGCAGCTGCTCCAATTTTTGGGCCGCGGTAAGGGTGGGCCAGTCGGCGGTAAAGGCGACCATATCCACCGCCGCCGGGGTGTCCCGCGTGGGCGGCACTCGGCTCAGCACCATAGAATTGCCGAACACACTGCATACCAACAGCGCCACCGACAACGCCCCCACGCCAAAAGACGCCAAAAGGGGCACATGGGCAGCGCCGCAGCGCAACCGGTGCGCCACGGTACGGCCACCCGGGCGAACGCCACCGGCAGGCACCAGTGCCAACGCCGCAAAGTAGCCCATCACCGCTGCCAGGCTGATCCCGGCGCCAATGGCAACGCCCACCGGCAGATCTCGCCAAAAGGCCAACATACTGTAAATGCCTAAGGGCAGGATCAAATCTGCCGCCATGTGGAGCGTGTTCCGTTGGCGGCGGCAGGTGCACAGACAGCAAACCAGTAAAGAAACCAAAACCACCACCCAAAACACCAACTTGGAGACGGTGAAACTCTGCCCCGGCAGGGTGCGAAACAGCAGCTGACGATAGAGAAACAGCGCCAAAACGCCCCAAATCAAATGCTCCCGCACATACTGACCGCAGGTCATGGAATTGTGCTTTGCACTGCGCTTTTTCATACGGCAGTCCTCCCTTCAAAGGCAATGCGCTCCGGCTCCATGGTCAACAACGCCTGTTCCGCCGGGGTAAAAGGGTAGCTTTTATAAATCATTACCCGCGGACTAAACAGCATATCGCCGTAACGGAGAAAGCGGGGGTGGGGCAAACGGCGAACCGCCCGCTCCTGCTCCGTCGCCCACTGATGGTCGCTGCGGAATGCACAGCGGTCCCACTCGGTAGCGGTAGTCGGCGTTTCCGGCCGACTAAGGCCAAAGGTAAAATCCGCGTGCATCGGCGCCCGGCCGGGCAGAAAAAGCAAGTTCCAGGCGTGGGAACCACGATCCCACAGCGTACCTGCAGTGCCGCGCACATAGCGGCAAGGGAACCCCAATCGGGGCAATACCATCAAGGTGAGCGCAGCAAACGCCTGGCAAACGCCGTGGCCGTTCATCACCAGGTGATAGGCACTGTAATCGGCAGCGGCGCCGGTTTGGCGATAAGTAAAATGCGCCCGCAAGGTCTGCTGGTAAGCCCGGATCAATCGCCCCGGGTCATCCCCGGGCAGCGCCCCAGCGCGGCGAGCCGTTTCTTTGGCCAAACGGGCGGCTCGGCGGTGCAGTTCCACCGCCCGGTCCGGGGTAAAAAAGCATTCGTTCTTCACCGTCAGGTACAGCAGGTCCTCGCCGGGCAGATACGCCAACCGGGTTCGGTAACCCCTGCTCTGGCAATCCGCCAAATCGCCGGTGCCCATCATCTTTTGCAGTGCCGCATAGGATCGCCGCTTAGGATCGGCACCAAAAATCGCCTTGGCGCTTTTGCAAATCACCTGATACCGGGGCAAAAACGCTCCCTTGGCCAGCTCCACAGCCGACACAAAGCCCGTGGGTGTATCTACCGAAAAAACGATCATCCCAAAAACCTCCTACCAGATCACACGCACCCGCACCCGAGCACCGTTGGGCACACCTCGCAGCTGGTGGCGAATGGATGAGCCGCTGCCACGATTATCACCCCGGGGAATATAGGCCACATCTGCCCCGGCGCCCTCCCGAAAGACGGCGCAAGGGTATTCGTCCCGGTCATATTCCCGCCGAGGCGGCTTATGGCGCAGGTTGCCGGTGCGGTTGCTTCTAACGGTACTACGATCCAGGGTGACCGTTTCCGGGGTCCCCATATTTACCGCCGCTGTAATATGCTGCGCACTGGCCGGGTGACGGCGGGCATCTACCACAACCACCCGGGGCGGCCCGTTTGCCGGGCGGGGCAAAGCGTTTAGCTTTCGGGCGTATTCCGCCGTATGGCGCAAGGCGGAGGCGCTCCCCTCCCGGCAGCGACCATACAGCACCGCCAGCTGCTGCTCCAGGTCAGGCAGGCGGGCCGCCAATTCCATCTGCAAGGCGCCCAGGGCTTCTATCCGCCGGGCAACCAAGCGCAAGGCGTCGTCATTCTCCGACCCCTCTAAGGCGGAGAGCCGCTGCCCGGCAGCCCACAGGGCACGCTGCACCGCCTGATCCAAAGAGCGCAGCACAAAAGCCAAGTGCGCCCGCACATCTTCCAGCTCCCGCTGATAGGCAGTCAAAGCGTCCAGCGCCTGATCGGTGGCAGTCAGCAGCGCCTGTACCTGACTCACAATTCACGCAGCCGCGCCACCAGGGCAGCAATGTACGCACCGGCGCTCTCCAGCTCCTCCAGCTGGCTGCGGGCACCGGCGGCATAGCTCTCCACCCGCTGCCGTAGGTCTCTGTACTGGGGATCCTGCCAGTTGCTCTCCTGATCCGCCACGCTGCCCAACAGGGCGTCATACTGGGCGGCCAGGTCTTGCCCCCGCTGGCACAAACTTTGGCCAAAGGCCTCTAAATAATCAATATCGTGTACGATCACACTTTGATAAGCCATCTTCTTCTCCTTATTGCTCCAGACGGCGATCCACTTCCGCCGCCAGCTGTTCGATCTCCGCCGCAAGACGCACCAGCCGGGCGGTGTCCCCTTGCAGCGGTTCTATGGTGTCCCGGTCGATCTGCTGCCGCCGATCGTCCTGCCAACCGGCGGCGGTAGCGCTCCATTGCCGCAAAGCCGCCAGCAGAGCGCTGCAATCGGTCATTCGCCTGCACCACCCAGGTGCACATTGTGGCTGATAAACAGCGGGTGGGGGAACATACGGGCGTTCTCGCCGCCCAGTTCCGTCTTATTACTATTGCAGATTAGCGTATATTCCGTTAGGTCGTCCAGCACCCGGGTGGTAAATTCCGGGTTGCGGCGGTTCAGCAAATCCAGCGCCACCTTGACCCCCACCAAAGTCACAAAGTTCAGATCCACCGCCGTGCCCAGCTCAAAGCGCAGCAGCTCCTGCTCCTCCCGTGTGGCAAAATAATGGCTGTGGGCGTCTCGGTTCTCCGTCTCCAGCGCCTTGGCCTCTGCGAGCAAGCCCGCAAAGGCTACATGGTACATGGGGGTTTTGCCCTCCGGCGACCAAAAGAACACCTCCCCGGCGTGGCAGCGGCTCCAGCAGCCGATGGCCACACAAGGCACTTTCAGATATGCCGCCACCCGGTTGGCGGCGGCATTGGCAAGGCGGCTGTCTGCGGTGCCTACCACAATGCCGTCTGTGCCCAGGGCTTCCAGTTCTGTCAAAGCCACCTGCTCCAGCTTGCCTACAAAGGTTTGTACCCGGGCTGCCGGGTTGATGTTGCGAATATCATCGGCAACCGCATCCACCTTGTAGCGTCCCAGGTCCCGCAGTCCCAGCTGGTGGCGGCAAACATTGTGCAGCTTCAGCACATCGTCGTCCACCAGATAAAAGCGCCCCACGCCGGCGTGGGCCAGTTCCCGCGCCACCAGAGAGCCTACACTGCCGCAGCCCACGATCAGGGCGTACTGCTGCTGCATGGCGCCGCTCTCAAACAGCCCGGCATTGCGGCTGAATAAATTGTCAATCAAGCTGAAAGTCTGCACCGTCAGAGGCGTACCGTCCGGGGCAGAGAAGCACCAGCCGCCGCTGCGGTAAGTGCCCACCCAGGCATAGCCGGTAACGGTCACATCGGCAGTGACTCGGTCAAACAGCGCCGGGGTCAGCACCAGTCCATAGGCGGTGTATTCCGGATTTTCCGCCGCGTCAAAGCCGTTTTTGGAAAAGACAAAATGATAGCCTGTGTCCGGACGGCTAATGCCGCACACCTCGCCGATATAGTCCGTGTCTGCCGCCACCGTTTCTGCCAGCTGCACCAGCTGGGCAGTGGTGGTGCCATTTTCCGGCAGCACCTGTTCCGCAGCTTCGCCGGCACAAGCGGCAGCGCTGTCCAACACGCCGCCGGAAAGCAGGTCCGCCTCCAACCGAGAAGCCGTTTCCTCGTCCATCTCCTGTGCCGTATCGGCAGACACCGCATCAGGCGCGGGGGGCAGCTGCTTTGCCAGCAAGCGGCGCAGCGCCGCCGTCTTGTCCGTCTCTTTCTCCAGCGCACGGTGCAGCAACCGGCGATCCAGCAAATACTTGTCCATTCTTGATCTCTCCTTTGTTAAATTGCCGCAGCTCCTGTTGCAGCTGGGGCTGCTTGCGGTGCAGGTCCGCCGGGGTGTTCAGCGCCAAAAATGTCGTACCTGCAAAGGCACTGTCGCCGATTTCCACCGGGGTCTTATGATACAGCCCGTCCTGCCGGTCTAAAAAGTAGCAGGTGAGCCGCTCCGTAGGGTCCATATTTACCAAAATGCTTACGCAACCGGGGCCGATGTCCCGGGCGAACACCGCATTGGAGCGGTCGTCCACCCCGGAGAATTTGTCCAGACTGCCCGGATGGCGGTGCCAAAAGCCCAGTACAAACAGATCGTGCCGATACAGGCGGCTGAGCACCGGGTACAAGTGGTTGTAATACTCCGGGTCCATCTCGTGATAGCAAGGGGTGTGCACGGTCTTGCCCGGGTAGCCCGGGTCTGAGGCCTCCACCACATACCAGGTGCCCCGGCGCACCTGGCCAAAAAGAATGCCCCCGGTTTCCTGGCTGCCCCAGCTGAGCACCTCCGCCAAAACAGAAAGATACGCCCGGTCGCTGAGTACCACCCGGCGGCAGCGGGGAGAGGGCTTGTCCGTATAGCTAAACGGTCGGCGCCCTTTGCGGGGGCGCACCTGTATATTCTTCATCATCGGTCAAATCTCGCCTTCTGTGTGGAATTTGCGCCAAGTGGACGGGTGGCGCAGCCCCAGTTCAAAAATGGTCAGCCAACGGTGAGCGTAGCGAAAGCTGGTGACCGCGCTGGTCACACCCTTGCGCTTATCGGTAGAGACCTTGGCGGTCTCTGTGGTACAAAGGTAGCGATTGCCGCCGTAGCTCACCGTGTGGGGAATGGTCTTAGGGGTGGCGGCGGAGCGGTTCACCCGCGCCTGCATCTCCCGAAAGCCGGGAGACAGCGGGGTCACATGCACGCTGGTGCCATACATGGCCCGAGGGTGGTCCTTGTCATACACCAGCGCCAGGGTATAGGTGGGGCACCGGTAGCCGGGGCCCAGATTGGGGGTGTCGTTGATCAGCCAGTACATGGTGCCGTCCTCCATAAAATGGGGGCGCATGGTCGGATTGCCAAACTCTCGGCGCATGGCAGCGATCTCCGCCTGCATCAGCTGGGGATCCCGCTCATACCATTGGCCGTTTGCGGCAGTGGTGGTTTTGGGGATGGTCTTTTTCTCTGTCGGCGACCAGCTGTCCACCGGTTCCTCCGCCTCCGTACCCAGGGTGCCGTCATTATGCAGCACCAGCGGCTCGTTGCCGCTGAGCATGTCGCTGAGCCGATCCAGATCGTCCTCTGCGGCCACGCTCACCGGGGGCACCACTTTCTTGCCCTCCGCCGGCTGATCAGGCGCAGAGACAAAGGGGTCCTCTTCCGGATCAGACAACAAGTCGGCCAGATCGTCGTCGGCTGCCACATTCACCGGAGACACCACTTTTTTACCTCCACCCATCGGCGTGGAAAAGTCCGTCTCCGGCACCTGCTCCGCACCAAATGCGCCGTCCGGTGCAGCGCTGCCGTTCTCCAGCTCTCTAAGCAGGTCCTCCACTGTATCGGCAGCGGTCCATGCCTTGTGTATAACCGTCTTTCTCATATTCGATTGCTCCTTTACATTGTATTTGGACCTTTTGTGTCCACTGGTTCAACGAACCGGCGGCGCCGTTCCCCTAAAAATAAAAATGCAGGCGGCAAGGCATAAGCCAAGCCGTCTGCGCGCTTTACCGGGCAGGGTACAGTCGTACCTTGCCCCATTTTTCTGTATTGGCGTCCGCATAATATGCCCGCACCGCGTCCGGCACCGGGGCGTCAAAGCCGGTGGGGGTCAGCCGTGCGCTCTCGCCCACAGTGGCCCGCAGGTCGTTGCTGTCGCCCACGGCGCACAGCCGCAGGGGCAGGCAGCCGGGTGCATAAGGCAGGCACTCCCGCAGGGCACGCGCCTTTTGCTCCACCACCAGCCAAAAGCCATTACCGGGACTGCGCAACGCCTGTTCCAGTGCGGTGCTCTCCGGCGCCGGGTGCAGGGCGCTGAAGCTGCAGTGCAAATGGGGCTGTGCCGACGGATACAGCAACAAAACTGCGCCTGTATCCTCCCTTTCCATCACCCGGCGTTGCGCCTCCGGGTCGCTGCACAAAGTAATATCCGAGGCGGTAAGAAAATCCGGCAACGGCGTACACTCCGGCGCAAGTACCGTTAGGGACTTGCCCGCTGCACGCAGACGGCGCAAAAGCGCTGCCGCCGCACTGTGCCACACCCGATCGTCCGTACCGGTAACCAACAAACTGTGGGCGGTATCGTCCAACCACACGGTGCCCCGGTCATGGAGGGGGCTTTGGCAAGGCGTGCCGGTATCCTTAAACAGACACAGAGAAGCGCCCAGATCCAACTGCGACGGATTCGGCGCAGGCACCTCACCTAAAGTGCCCGGCTGCTCCGTAGTACCGGGGCCGTTCATCTCTTGCAGGCGATGGGTCACCCACTGCAAGGCGCTGTCATCTGCATAACTCACCTGCACCGTGACCGTGCCGGCCTGGCACTGGCCGCTGCCGGTGTTCAGCACCGCTTGGCCGGGGATCAGCAGCGGCGCTGCGGCAATGCCGGTATGCTCTCGCCCGGTGTCCGCCGCCCGGTCGCTAAAGAGGGTGCGGGCCACCTGTTGGGGACACCGAAAGGCAATGCGGGCGGTAAAGTAGCTTTTCAGCTCCCCGCTAAAGCAGTTATGAGGGTCGTCGCTCACCGCCCGCTGGGAAGCAAAGATCAGGTGCACGCCGTAGGTGCGGCCCTTACGCACCAGCTCGTCCAGCAGCGGCGCCGTGGCCGCCGTGCGCTGAAACAGGGTTTGGAACTCATCCACCAGCAGCACCAGCCGAGGCAGTGCCGGCACACCGGCGCCGCTGTCTCGCCGCACTCGACAGTAGGACTCATAATTGCGCACCGGCTGCCCGGCACGCTGCTCTAAGGTGCGGCAGCAATCCCGACGGGCGTGCATCGCCGCCACATAGTAGGCCAAAAAAGCACGCAGGCCATCCGGATCCTCTTCGCTAACCACCGCCTGCACCCCACGCACCGGGCAAGGGGCGGCATAGCGGCTAAACTCCGTGCCCTCCTTAAAATCGCCGATGGCCACCTGCACCTGCTCCGGGCCATAGCGGGTGAGCAGTTGGAGCAAAATCGTATGCAGCAGGCTGCTTTTGCCGCTGCCCACATCACCGGCGATCAGGGCGTAAGGGTGGTTCTGATCCAAAGACAAGGTCACCACCCGACCGCTGTCGTCCTTGCCCAGGGGGATATGCAGACCATCTGCGCTGTCCTCCGTCTGCCACTGACGGGGCAGCATCTTCGCAAGGGGCAGCACGCGGCTGCGACTGCGCAGCTTCTCCGTGACCAAAGCCAAACGGCGAGGATCCATCTGCCCGGACAGCTGCAACCGGCAACGGGGGCTAAAGGAGAGCACCCCCCGACGAAAGGGCAAACTCTCCATCCCCATAGGGCAAAAGGCCGCCGCCTCGTCTGCCAAAATGCCAATGTTACCCTTTGCCGCATTCTGCCACAGCCGGTCAAAATCGTTTTCCATATTCTTGGGCACATTGGCGCGCAGCCCGCAGATCAGCAGATACACCGGCGCCGGATTGCCGCCTTGCCCCACCCGGCGGCAAAGGGCGGCGATTCCCGCCTGCACCGCCGCCTCTGTGGACCAGATCTCCACGCTGCCGGTCTCTGCCAGCGGCGCAAGCACCCGGTAGCGACTGCCCAGTCCTTGCAGATCTGCCAGGTACACCTTGGCCTCCGGCTGATGGGCCAGCAGCTCCGGCACAAGAGCGGCAAAGTAGGGGGCAGTGTTCTCCTTCTCGCACCGGGACAGCAGCACACTGCCCACTGGCGCCTTGCACCGCAGTTCAAAAGCGGCAGTTTTGGACCCAACGGCAGCCACGCCCGGCAGAGACTGCAATGCCTCGGCCGCACCCGGGTGCAAAAGCAAGCGCACCTTACAAAGCCGGGCGCCGCTGCCGCCGGTAAGGGCAGCAAAGGGCGCCAGCGCCCCGGTCAACTGCTCCAGTTGGGCACGGCGATGGGTTTGCTCCTGCCGGGTAATGGCTTCCAGCGCCGCCCGATAGCGCCGGGTGGCTGCGTTGTCCCCGGACAGGACCGCAGCCTGCTGCACCAGTGCCGTCTTGGTGCGGCGGCACAGGGCGTTCAGCGCCTTTTGGTCCGCCGTCAATGCCTGCCAAACCCGGGCAATCTGGGCATAGGCACCCTTGCGAAAGCCCGGCAGCATCCGTCCGGCCACATCGGCCACACTGCGGGGCAAAAAAGCATTGTCCAGCTTGCCTACGCAAAAGCGCAGGTACTGCAAATTCTGCTCCATACGCTGCACGTAGTCCTGCACATGGGTCAGCGCAGGCTGGGGCGGGCAGGGACTTTGCAAATAGCTGGCCCTTTGGCGCACCCAGTTCGGGTCCTTGCGTGCCAGTCGTTCCATGGTGCGCTCCATCTGCGCTTGCAGGGTACGCAGGCGGCTCTCTGCCTGGTGCACAGCCATTTGCCGCTCCACCAAAGCATGGCGCGCCGCTGCCGTTTCCGCCTCCAGCTTGGCCTGCGCCCGGTGGGCCAACTCTATCCTGCGGCGGCGCAGATCTACCGCCTGCTGCCGATCGACATCTATGGTGTTTTCCAGCGCCTGCAGCTGCCGGGCCGTCTCTGCAAAAGTCATTTTAATTGCCTCCAATCGTGCCGATCACCACGGCCAAAATCACAAGTCCCAGCAAAATGTATGCCAGCACACCTAAGATCAAGGTTAAGGCAGCCATGGCCAGTCCGGCTACTACCATACCCCCTGCGGCGCACAGGGGCGAGGCGAGAAACGCCCACAAATTGTACCGCCACTTCTCCGCCGGATACAGGTTAAATGCGCCCAGCGCCGCGGCGCCGCCGCCAAACAGGAGCACAACGCGCACCTTACAAAAGAAGTTCCAAATATGGCCAAAGGCATTGTCCGTCCCCTCTACCGGCTGAAAAATCTCTTGCCCCAAAAAGGCGTACAGCAGTGCCAGCGCGCCCACACCCACCGACAGCGAAAAGAGCCAAAAGGCCACCTTGCGCCCGGTAGATACCGGCACCGACACTGCGCCGAAATAGCCGGTACCGGCCGATTGGGTCTGCACCCGGGTATTGGCGCGGGGTACCGGGGTCACAGCGGAACCCGCCCGCCAGCGCAGGGTACCGTCCGACTGTACTTCATACATACACACTCACCTCCTTTCCCTCGTTAAGTGGCAAAGCCAAGGGTGGTCTTTTTCTCCCGGCGCAGACCCTCCGGCTGGGCAAAAAGATCCGCGTCCAGCTGGAACAGCACCTGATCGGACAGGGTCTTCAGATTGGCACTTTCCAGCGCCAGCGCCTTATTGTACCGCCCCTCCTGCATCAGGTTGCGCACAAAGCGCCCGCCGCCGAAGTCCTTATCCCCCATCACTCGGTTGCAAATATCGCCGATTTTTTCCACCGCAGCGGGGGTCAAGCTGTATCCGGCGTCTGCCGCCATCTTCTCTGCAATGGCACACAGCTGGGGTCGGGTATAATCCGCAAAATGCAGCACCCAGGGCACGCGACTGCGCAGCCCGGCGTTGCTTTGGAGCAAATTTTCCATCTCACTCGGGTAGCCGGCCAGCACCACCACCAGGTCTTGGCGATGGTTTTCCATCTCCTGCACCAGGGTGTCAATGGCCTCCCGGCCGTAATCCTTCTCGCAGGTAGAAACAAGAGAATAGGCCTCGTCCACAAAAAGCACACCGCCCAGCGCCCGCTTGACCACCTCTTTGGTGCGGATTGCCGTGCTACCCACATATTCGCCGCAAAGTTCGCTGCGACCCACCTCCACCAGGTTGTCCTTAGGCAGCAGACCCTGCTCATAGAAAATGCGCGCCAAAATGCGGGCAAAGGTGGTCTTGGCCGTGCCCGGATTGCCTAAAAACGCCATGTGATTGCTTTCCAGCGCAGAGGGCTTGCCACGGCGCACCGCCTCCCGGTTCAGCTTTTGGAACGCCAGCATTTTGTAGACCATGGCCTTGGCGCTGTCCAGACCGATCAGCGCTTCCATTTGGGCAAGGCCGGTCTGTTTCCGGGCGGCTGGCTTGGCAGGCGCGGCCGTGCTGGTTGCCCGCTGCACCTGCTGCCCCTGTTTTGCCAGGCGCAGTACCTGGCGCACCTGGGCGTCGGTCATTTCTAACAGCTGCTGTTTTTCACGGCTGATCTTGCTGGTATCCATCTTTTGTCCTCCTTGGGGAATGATCCCCTGCCGCTACTCGGGGCAACGGCAGGGGCGTGGGTATGGGTATGCTTTACGCCACCGGGCGATCCTCGTCGTCGGCCTCATCTGCCGGGTCTGTATCGTTCGGGTTTTCATCGTCCGCCGGATCTGCGTTGTGGTCAGTCTCCGGTTCTTCCGGCAGGTCCGGCAAGTCCACTTCAACTTCGTCCGGATCCAAAAGACCCGGCAGGCTGAACAGCCCGTTAAAGCACTGGGCATCGTCCGAGTCTTTTGCCGGATCATCCAGGCGCCAGCTCCTGTCAAATGCGCGCAGGTGCGCCTGCTCCTCCTGGGTTGCACGGCCGCAGGCCAGCCGCAGCATATCCCGATCCATCTCCTTCAGCAGATGGACCATCAGCGCCTCCTGCTCTTCCATACTTTTGCCGGAGACGGCGCCCTCTGCGGTGCAAAGGTTCACCTTGACCCCGCAACGGTTGCCCATGCTGTAAAAGCCCACTTTCTTTTCGTCACTCAGCTTGTTCAGGAACCAGGCGGCCCGCATCTGGTAAGCCGGCTCCACGCAAATGCCCGCCGTGCCACAAAACAGCCACAAGGTCAGGAATGCACCCTGGCGGTGCACCTCCAGCGTATAACGACTGGTGCGCACCAGGATCTCACTGGTGAAAGGCACCCGGGCATCCGTATCACCCAGCCCGATGATGTTATGGCCGCTGTCCTCCTGCAAATAGCTGCCAATGGCCGCCACATTCTCCGCATCAAAGTCGCCCCTCGCCATATTCTGCATGGACCAGTCCGATTCTGTCTCCGGCACCGGATAACCCTTCGCCAGCGCCCGCAGCAGGGACAGCACCGGGACAATCCCGTCCCGGGCAGCGCTCTCCAGTGCGCGCATGGTCCCACCGCCGCAGGCGTAGTCCTCAAAGGGGGTCTCGCAGTGGAAGTATACCTCGCCGCATTCCTCTTCCAGCTGTAAAGAGCCAACCTCCGGCGTATGGGTCTGGCAAAACAGCGCCAGTGCGTAGCGGTACTCCGGCTCCACGGCGCGCACACCCGGATACGCCTCAAAAATCAAATACTCCAGGCGCTCGTCCACCCGCAAATTCACATGCATCGGGGGCAAGCCGTCCTCGGCAGGCATGGTGTACACAAAGCCCCGGCTGGAACTCTTGTCTGCTTTTTCCTGCCAATCCTCACCGGTCTCCTCCAGGTAGGTACGGATCTTGTCCATGGTTTCTTCAAAATAGCTCATCGCAAAATTCTCCTTGCAAATTTTTTTGGCTTTCGCCTTGTAAGGGTATAACGAACCGGTTCGCCATTTCCCCAAAATAAAAAATCGGCACCGATAAACGGTGCCGACAGGCCGGTGTGTATGGAATTTTATTCTTCATCCTGCTGGTCCTTTTGCGCAGCCAGCAAACCGCTCCGCATCAGCTGCGGATCCGGCTGGGAATACTCGTGGTCAATCAATGGCTGGTCAATGGGGTTGCGAGAATTCTGGCGGATAAACAGATACCGCTGCGCCGACTTTTTTCGCCGGTTAGGCGTGGCGCTGTCAAAGGCGTTTTGATACCAAGCCAGGGCTTCCTTTACCTTGTCCCGATTGTCAAAGCCGCTGGCCACCACCTGGGCGTCCTTGGCCAGGGCGATGCGATAGACAAAGTAGCCGAATTTCGCACTGTCCTCATCCGTGGCCGTGGCGATCAACCCCTTGGTGGCCACCTTGATGATCAGATCATAATCATTGCTGCTTTTCAGCAATTCTTCCAAGTAAGTAACGCAGCACTGGGGTGCCAAAATGAGTTTGCCGTTGGCACTTTCTGTATTGAAAATGGCATTTTGCAACACCTGCTTGGCATCGTCCATACGATTAACGGAAATCAGTACCTCGGCCTTTAGATTATACGCCCGATCTTCCATAGGAAAGTCGGCAATAAAAGTGTCGCACAGTTGTAAGATACGCTCCACCAGTTGGTCCCGCTCCGAGCCTGCCACCTGGCTCATCTCTGCCCGCAGCATATCCACCGCATAGGTATAAGTGGACCAGTTCCAGTATTTGCGGTCGATTTTTTGCATTTGCTGCAAAAAGGCCTCTGCCTTATCGAAATCCCCGGCCTTGCCGGAAACCCGCACCGCAAACGCCAGCAGGTCTACATTATATGGATACTTTGCCAAACCGATCTCTGCAATGCGCACAGCAGAAAGATAATCGCTGCTTTCAAACGCTGCGCCCATCAAGCGATAGTAGTCGTCTGCCTCGCCGGTGACCTCATTCTCCGGGTCGGCGATCCACTCCACCATGTGACGGCAAAGCCGCGAGTGCAGCACATTGTCATTGTCTTTCCACCGCTTTTTGGCCGCATCGATGGTGGTCACCTCATAACTGTGCATCAGGTTGTGCACCGCTTCTTCTGCCTTACTCATTTTATTTTCCTCCCCTTATTCATCCACTTTATTACATAAAATACCGATACCCCGGTCCGGCGAACAAATCCGCAAAGCATATAGGTCCCAGCAGACCAGCCAGCAGCACAATGGCTACACCTCGCTCCGGGTAGCCGTCTGCCTCGCTGAGAAACAGTGCCCGCTCTACCGGCACATAGGCGTCATTTTCGGCAGTCACCCACCGAACCAGATCAATCAGCTCCTGTGCCAGACCATGGGTCTCCACCTCTCGCTGCAGCAGCGTGCGGCAATTTTTGACAAGCTCCTCCACAGAATAGTAGTTGTCCGTTTGGATCTGGCACCGAGCGTCCCACCAGCCCATGCGGTTTTCGCCCTGCAAAAGCTCTGTCTGCTGCTGTGCAGATAATCGCTGCCATGCCTCCAGCAAAAATGTTGGCAAAACCGCTGTCATAAAGTCCGTTTTGGCCACCGCCCGCTGGGGCACCTTCGGCGCTCGATGCAAAACAGCCCGGCGTTGCGCCTCGCTGCCGTATAGCAAATCCAAAACCTGCTGGGGTGCAAGCGTGCGCGGCGCTTCTGTTTTCGGCGGGTCATTGGGTGCGGCCGGCGAATCGTCCTCCGGCTTGGACAGTTCGGTCTGCATCGTGGGCGGAGCGCCGTCCACTCTGGGCGGCACTGCCGGAATAGCAGCTACCTTTTCCAAATAATCCAGCCGGTAGCCCACGCCTGATAAGGACTGGATCACATCGGGCAGGCCATATTTTTTGCCCAAACTTTTTTTCAGTTGAATTAGATTGGTGGCTAAATTCTCTTTTTCGTACACATCTTCGCCATAGGTGCGCCGACCCAAGACCTCATACTTCAGCACCTGACCTCGGTTTTCCACCAGCGCCTGCAAAAAATCAAAGCACTTGGCCGAAATATTAAAATCCTGTTTGCAATTTCCGTCCGCATCCAGCACATAGGCGTGCCGCGCCGCCGGATCTATATAATAGGTATCTGAAAACTTCCAAATCTCCATTTTTTCTCCCTTTTTCGGCAATTTTTTCGCCCGATCACCAAAGTATCACCGAACGATCACTAAAAACACACTGCCCGATCACTTCCGTGCTTTATATTACAGACAACAACGGCAGCGCCGTTGAATTTGCAAAGGAAGTGTATCTTATGAAGTCCTACAACAACACCTACGATCAAACCGCCGCATTCTCCCCCCGCCGAAACGCCAAGGCCGCCGCAGCGGCAGAAGCCAACCTGCGCACCCTGCGCCACACCTTGGAGGAGCAGAACATCCACACAGTTGCCGCCCTGCAAAAGAACAAGGTACTGTACAACGACTTTCAAACCGCTTTATACGAATACATTATAACAGACTTGGCCGTGGGTTACAAGAACAGTAATGCCGTTGCCAGGCTGGTAAAAACCTACGGCGGCGCGGCCAACGATCACCTGGAGTTTGCCCACCGGGCATACATCAGCCTCTTTTCAGAACTTAAGAAGGGCGAGAACAAAAGCCGGCTGAGACTGGATACTTTCCTCGACAAGCCGGAGGCTCTATTCATTCCCACCATTGCGGCTTTCTATTCCAACGCCATTTTGAAAGACCCGTTTAAAAAAGCGGTGCACCAATCCACCGACCAGACTTTAACAGAAGACGAGGACATTACACTGGGCGATTTGATTGAGGACAAAAACGCCTGCACTGCCGCCGTGTTTGAGGAGAAATATGTGCGCCGCACCGCCATTGAGCTGGTGCTGGATCTGCTTGGCGACCCCAAAGATGTGATTATCTACGGTTTCGCACTGGAAAACGACGGCCGCCTGCCGGCAGCGCAGGTGGCAGCCGACCTGCATACATACGGCACCGCCGCCGTGTTTGAGGAGGCGCTGGACAAGCTGGAAGACGCCGCCGGCGCTGCGCTGAACAAGGCATTTTACCGCCAAAAGTTCTGCAACTTCTCCCAGGCGGACAAGCTGGCAACAGAAACCGCAAAAGCCGCTGCCGCTGCCCTGTCCCGCTCCTTCGATAAAGTAAAACCCATCGTACGCACCGACCCCCGCCTCCGCGCCCTGCGATAAGGCACATCATTTACAAAAAGGAGCAATCCAACAATGGAATTGCTCCTTTTTTCCTATTATGTTATGTATTACCGAAAGCGCGCCTTTTCAGCCGTGCAGGCGGGCGTACAGATGGAGAAAATCCTGCTCCACCCGATCAAAGGGCAACTGCGTCCAATCCGGGGTGCGTTGCAGGGGCGGGGCATTCGTGGGGATCACCTCGCCGGTAAAATGCAAAAATTCCGCCGACAGCATGGCGTTGTCGATCTCCGTGACCGTCTGCCACTGCGCCGGAGTAGGCCGAGCCTCTACCAAGGTGTCAAACAGCAGCGCCAGCAGCCGTTCCTCTGCCCGGACGAATTCCGGCAGCCGGGCCTTCACCGGCCGGGTTACATCGCTCATATACGCCTCTGCGCCGTCATGAAGCAGGCAAAACAGTGCCGTTTGGTTCGCTTCACCCCGCACCAGCGCCTCTCGGGCGCAAGCCAAAGAGTGCTGCCCCACGGAGTAAAATGCCGGGAAATGGCCGTTGGCGCGGGTCATCAGAGACTGGGCGTGGGCAATATCCCGCACATCCAGATCCGCAGCCACCGCGTGGTACGGGTCAAAATGCCGCCCGGTGTAGGTAGAAATCGGTTTGTACATACCGTCGCCTCCGGTCTAAGTTTATATTATGCAGTAGGACAAGGAACCGTCCCCTGTTTTATTGAAATTATATTTTTTTCCATAGTACAAGTTCTGCATTTTCGCCATTACAACCATATTTATATACAGCAATAAACTTTTCATTAGCAGCTACACCATAACATTTATCGCTTCCTTCAATATCAATCTGTTTTGCATAGTATTGTGTATCGTTATCAAGAATTTTAGTTTTATCCCCATTAGGAAGTGTACATTCTATATTCAAGTAATTTCCATCCATAAGATTTAAAGAATTAAAATTCTCAAATTCTTTTATCCCAAGTTTCTTAATTTTTTCAAGTAAAATCTGTTCCATAAAATTCATCCTTTTTTATTTTACCAAACACAAAACAGGGGACAGTTCCCTGTTCTATACTTAGGCTCCCTTGCAAAGGGTGACTCCCCGCAGTGCGGGGAGATGTGGCGCAGCGACAGAGGGGACGGGCACCGGTTAGGTGCTGTCAGCGCAGCTGACTGAGGGATTGCACCGGAGGTGAAAATGCAGAGTGCTTTTACCGTATAATCCCTCCACCGCCTACGGCGGTCCCCCTCCCTTTACACGGGAGGCATAACTTTATAAAACACCCGACGCAACCGCCCGCTGCAAATCATTATAACACAAGAAAGCACCGCTGGAAAGCTGAATTTTGGTGAACATTGACAAAAGTGGAAATTCCGCTTGATTATTTGGCAAAAGCGGTATAAAATAAAGACTGCAATACAAGGGCGCATAGCGCCCGGGTAAATTCAAATATTTTTCGGAGGTAATTCCAAATGGTAAGAGTTGCTATCAATGGTTTCGGCCGTATCGGCCGTCTGGCTTTCCGTCAGATGTTCGGCGCAGAAGGCTATGAAGTGGTTGCCATCAACGACCTGACTTCTCCCAAAATGCTGGCTCACCTGCTGAAGTACGATTCTTCTCAGGGCAAGTACGCACTGGCTGACACCGTGTCCGCTACCGATGACTCCATCATCGTAGACGGCAAAGAGATCAAGATTTATGCAAAGGCTGACGCTTCTGAGCTGCCCTGGGGCGAGCTGAAGGTAGACGTAGTGCTGGAGTGCACCGGTTTCTACACTTCCAAGGAGAAGGCTTCTGCTCACATTAAGGCCGGTGCCCGCAAGGTTGTTATTTCTGCTCCCGCAGGCAACGATCTGCCCACCATCGTATACAATGTAAACCACGAGACCCTGAAGGCTGAGGACACCGTGATCTCCGCCGCTTCCTGCACCACCAACTGCCTGGCTCCCATGGCAAAGGCCCTGAACGACTTTGCTCCCATCCAGAGCGGTATTATGTGCACCATCCACGCTTACACCGGCGACCAGATGACTCTGGACGGCCCGCAGAGAAAGGGCGACCTGCGTCGTTCTCGTGCCGCTGCCGTGAACATCGTGCCCAACAGCACCGGTGCTGCTAAGGCTATCGGCCTGGTTATCCCCGAGCTGAACGGCAAGCTGATCGGCTCTGCACAGCGTGTTCCCACCCCCACCGGTTCCACCACCATCCTGACCGCTGTCATCAAGACCGACAAGGAAGTGACCGTTGAGGCCATCAACGCTGCTATGAAGGCTGAGACCACCGAGTCCTTCGGTTACAACACCGATGAGATCGTATCCTCCGATATCGTGGGTATGCGTTACGGTTCTCTGTTCGATGCTACCCAGACCATGGTGCTGAAGGTTGCTGACGACACCTATGAGGTTCAGGTTGTTTCTTGGTATGATAACGAGAACTCCTACACCTCTCAGATGGTTCGCACCATCAAATACTTCTCCGAGTTGGGCTAATCCCTCTCGATACAGAGAAAACCAAAGACCGACAGGTTCGCCTGCCGGTCTTTTTCTTTTGCTAAACTATAGATAAAAAGAGAACACCTTGCAGTGGGTGTTCTCTTTCATATATTTTATTCGCCCTCTTGAAAGATCACGGCAAACAGTTCCTCAATCCGCTCCGTTTGGCCGGTTAGGTACAGGTAGCCGAACAGTGCCTCCACCCCGGTGGCGCAGTGATACTCGCCAACGGTAGCGCTCTTGGGCTGGTGGCCGGTCTTGGCATTGCGCCCCCGCTTAAACACCGCCAGTTCTTCCTCTGTCAGCAGTGGCTCCATGCGGGCAAAGGCCGCCGTTTGGGCCTTGGCGCTGACGAACTTCACGCTCTCCCGGTGCAGGTCGTTCACCGGCCGATTGGCCAGCGCCACCAGATGGCAGCGCACCTGCATCTCATACACGCAGTCGCCGATAAAGGCCAAATTCAACGGGCTTAGCTGCCGCGGATCTGTGTTCAACACTTCCATACTTGCTCCTTACGGAATGTACTCAAACTCAATATCATACAGGCTGACAATATCGCCCTCCTGGATCCCCCGCTGCCGCAGCGCCTCAAACACGCCGCTCTTCTCCAGCACCCGCTGCATGTATTGCAGCGCCTCGTAGTCCTCCACATCAATGCCCTTAAGCACCTTGGGAAACCAGGGAGCCTCTACCAGGTAGTAGCCCGGCTCCGGATTGGTGATGGTAAAGCCGGTACTGTTTTGCACCAGTAGCTCCGTGGGGATCTCCTCCGGCTCGTACTCCTTCACCGGGGGCAGCGTTTGCAGCCGGTTCCACACTGCGTTCATCAACTCCCGGGTGCCCTCCTGAATGGGCGCACAAATGGAGTAGTAGTCGTAGCCCTTGGCCTCTACATAAGCTTTCAGCCGTTCAATTTGCTCCGGCTCCGCCATGTCGATTTTATTGCCCGCCACAATCTGGGGCGCCTTGGCCAGCTCCGGGTTGAACTTCTCCAGCTCCCGGTTGATGGCGTCAAAATCCTCGATCGGGTCTCGTCCCTCGTGACCGCTTACATCCACCAGGTGCACCAGCAACCGGCAGCGCTCCACATGGCGCAAAAAGTCATGACCCAGGCCCACGCCGTCTGACGCGCCCTCGATCAACCCGGGAATATCCGCCAGCACAAAGCTGTTGCCCGCGCCCATGGACACCACGCCCAAATTGGGCACCAGGGTGGTAAAGTGGTAGTCGCCGATTTTGGGCTTGGCCTGGCTGACCACGGAGATCAGGCTGCTTTTGCCCACACTGGGAAAGCCGATCAGCCCCACATCCGCAATGAGCTTCAGCTCCAGACTGACCTCCCACTCCTCGCCGGGCACGCCGGGCTTGGCAAAACGAGGCACCTGCCGGGTGGGGGTGGCAAAGTGCATATTGCCCCAGCCGCCCTTGCCGCCCTTGGCTGCAATAAACCGCTCTGTCTTGCTCATATCCGCCATAACGGCGCCGCTTTGCACCTCGCGGATCACCGTGCCCCGGGGCACGCGAATTTCCAGATCCTGGCCCTTACGGCCGTATTGCCGACCGCCACGACCCGGCTCGCCGTTCTGGGCCGCATATTTCCGTTTGTAACGAAAGTCTGCCAGGGTAGCCAAATTATCGTCTACCACAAAGACCACATCGCCGCCCTTGCCGCCGTCACCGCCGTCCGGGCCGCCGGCAGCCACATACTTCTCTCGATGAAAGGCCACTGCGCCGGCACCGCCGTCGCCGCCTTTGATTTTGATTTTCGCAATATCTGCAAACACAGGGTATCCCTTCCTTTCTGTGTTGTTTTTTCAATAGTACCATAAAAACGCGGGAATTACAACAAAAGTTCGTGGAAAATGCCGCCGCCCGCTCCCTTGCGCCCCGCCGGGGACTATGATAAAATAAGAGTGTACAAAAAAGAGAACAGCAAGGCCCTAAGAAGGAGGTTCCACGATGAACATTTGGCATGACATCAGCCCCAAGCGAATCCGCAAAGACCGCTTTTACGCCGTGATTGAAATTCAAAAAGGCGGCAAAAACAAGTACGAATTGGACAAGGAGACCGGAATGCTCAAGCTGGACCGGGTGCTCTTTACCTCTACTCACTATCCGGCCAACTACGGCTTTATCCCCCGCACCTACGCCAGCGACAAGGACCCGCTGGATGTGCTGGTCCTGTGCAGCGAGCAAATTCAGCCCATGACCATCGTGGAGTGCGCCCCCATTGGCGTACTGATGATGGAGGACGGCGGCGCCAAGGACGAAAAGATCATCGCCGTGCCGGTAAACGACCCCAACTACAACTGCTACACCAACATTGACCAGCTGCCCGCCCACTATTTTGAGGAGATCAAGCACTTTTTTGAGGTGTATAAGACCCTGGAAGTGAGCAAGAGCACCTCTGTGCTGGAAGTGGATGACCGGGCAAAGGCGGAAGAAATCATCCAGTCCTGCATGGATGAGTATATCCGCAAATTCCAAATGTAATCCAAACGCCCATAAAAACCGCGGTGCCCTTATAGAAAAGGGCACCGTTTTTGTTTTTATAATCGGTTAACCATGGGAGCGGTTCGTATCCGCCCGCTAAATTCCCGCTGCGGCTTTCCGCTTCTTCCCAAACACCAAGCACAGCACCAGCAGCAAGGGAAAGACGATCCCCGCCAAAATTCCTCGGCGCATATTGCCGTCGCACACCCGGGCAACCATACCCGCCAGGGTGGGTCCGGCACTGCACCCCAGGTCACCGGCCAGCGCAAACAGGGCAAACATCACCGTACCGCCCTTGGGAATGGCGGCAGCGCCTTTGCTAAAGGTGCCCGGCCACAGAATACCCACCGAAAAGCCGCACACGGCGCAGCCCACCAGCGCCAGCCGTGGATCCGGAACCAGCGCGATTGCCAAATACGCTGCCACACACAGCAGGCTACTGCCCAGCATACACTTCTCCAAATGCAGCTTGTGACCCCACTTACCGTAAATCAGCCGTGCGGTACCCATCAGCGCCGCAAAAGCCATGGGTCCTGCCAGGTCACCTACGGTTTTGGTGACCCCCAGCCCTTCCTCTGCAAAAGCGGACGCCCACTGGCTAACGGTATTCTCCGCCGCACCGGCGCCCAGCATCATCAGCATGAGCAGCCAAAACACCTTGTTGCGGCACAGTTCCTTTAAGGTTAGACCCGCGCCGCCCTCCGGATTCAAAGGATAAATCGGCGCGGTGGCAAAAAGCACGCCGTTTAAGATGGGCACCGCCGCCCACACCAGCGCCAGCGCTTTCCAGTTGGCGATACCAAAGACGGAAAAGAACAGGGTGGACAGCAGCACCACACCCATCTGCCCCCAGCAATAGAACGAATGGAGCAGGCTCATGGCAGAGGCTTTGTTATCCGTTGGGCAGGCCTCCAAAATGGGGCTGACCAGCACCTCCAACAGCCCGCCGCCCAGCGCGTACACCACCACTGCCAGCAAAATACCCACAAACGGATCGGCAGTGCGATCCGGCAAAATCGTCAGCAAGATCAGCCCGGCAGCTGCAAAGCCGTGGGCCAGCAGAACAGACGCCCGGTAGCCAATCCGGTCAATGAACCCGGCAGACAGCAGATCTACACATAGCTGAATGAGAAAATTCACAGTGATCAGCAGGGTAATCTTTTGCAGCGGCACCCGGTAGTCGGTCTGGAAGGTGACAAACAGCAGGGGCACAAAGTTGTTTACAATGGCCTGCACAATATAGCCGATAAAGCAGGCATACATGGTCTTTTGATAGGGCTTTTTCATCTTTTTTCTCCTTGAGGAGCAGCGCACTGCCGGTAGAAATCCAGTGTATTATAGCACGGCAACGGGGCTGCTGCAAGTGGCCGTTGACAAAGGACCGCTTTTTTGCTTATAATGAAGAAAAATGCACGGAGGTGCCCCCTATGGCAATGAAAGACAGAATGCACACCGGTGCGCTGTACCTGCCCGGCGATGATGAAATTATGGACCGGCAGCGGCTGTGCCTGGACCGTCTGTATGAATTCAACCACACACGACCCTCAGAAACGGACAAACGCCAGGCGCTGATGAAAGAAATGTTTGCCGAGCTGGGCGAGAACTGCTATATTGAGCCCCCGTTTTATTCTAACTTCGGCGGCGCCCATGTGCATTTAGGCAACCATGTGTACTGCAACTTTGCCGTTACCATGGTGGACGACACCCATATTTATATCGGCGACAACACCATGATCGCCCCCAATGTGACCATCGCCACCGCCGGCCATCCGGTGCTGCCGGAGCTGCGGGAGCACGACTACCAATACAATATGCCGGTGCACATTGGCCGTACCTGCTGGATCGGCGCCGGAGCAGTCATCCTGCCCGGGGTCACCGTCGGTGACAACACGGTCATCGGCGCCGGGTCCGTCGTTACCAAAGACATTCCCGCCAATGTAGTGGCGGTGGGCAACCCCTGCCGGGTGCTGCGCCCCATCAGTGATCGGGACAAAAAATACTACTTCCGGGATCACCCCATTGACCATGCCCAAATCGCTCAGGATTTGGAGAAAAACAAATAAGCACAAAACAAACCCCGCAGGCAGCCGATACGGTCGCTTGCGGGGCGATTTTCTGTATGTTTAGTCGTTGTCCAGCAGAGATTTGTAAAATTCGCAGTAATCCGTGCGGTGCTGGGCGGTAAAGTTCATGGCCTCCCGGGGGTGACGGTTCAGTTGGCCGGTGAACATATATTGCAGGTCAAAGCCCCACTGCACCCCGGCCTCCCGCAGGGGGATCATATACTTTTCAATAAAAATCAGCAGGCTGTACAAGCTGTACTTGGGGTTCTTTAAGAAGCCCAGCAGCAGCTCCATAGCGCAGTTGCCGGCGCCCCGACCCATACCCATGGCGGTGGCGTCCAGGTAGGACACACCGTAGGACAGGGTCTCAATGGTGTTGGCAAAGGCCAAGTTCTGGTTGTTGTGGGCGTGGAAGCCCACCTGTTTGCCGGCAGCAGTGGCCGCTTCTAAGTACCGCTGGGCCAGCACACCGGCATTCTCCGGGTACAGGGAGCCGTAGCTGTCTACCAGGTAGATCACATCCACCGAGGAGTTACACAGCATCTCCAGTGCCTCGCCCACCTGGCCGGAACCGGCCTGGCTGATGGCCATAATATTGCAGGTGGTCTCGTACCCCAGGTCATGGAAATACTCGATCATCTCAATGGCTGCCGGGATCTGATGAATGTAGCAGGCCACGCGCACCATGTCGATGACGCTCTCGCTCTTTGGCAGAAAGTCCGTTTTAAAATCGCAGCGGCCTACATCTGCCATCACGGAAATCTTCATATCGCTTACATTTTCGCCAACAATGGCACGAATGTCCTCTTCCTTGCAGAACTTCCACTTGCCAAAATCCGCCTCGTTGAAAAGGGTGCGGCTGGCCTTATACCCAAACTCCATATAGTCCACGCCGCTTTTGATATTGGTCTTATACAGTTCCCGCACAAATTCGTCGCTGAAGTCAAAGTTGTTGCACAGTCCGCCGTCGCGAATGGTGGCGTCCAGCACCTTAATGTCGGTGCGCACGCCCATTAAATTGCCTTTTCTGGGGGTCATGATTGGTTACTCCTGTTCCTGTTATCATTTTGCACTTGGCACTTTAGCGCTTTAAAGCCTATTAGTGCTTAGGTCGTATTATAACACCACTCGCGCCCCTTGTCAACGGCAAAAGGCAAAAGAAAAGCAAAAAAATGCAGCGCGCCCGCAAAACAAAGAACCGTCCCCTGTTCACGGGTATCTATTTTGACAAGGGGCGGCCTTTTTGTTATACTGTATCATAAAGTAGACTATCAAACTTTACGTAAAAATAAAAAGAGCGGAGAAGAAAATGGAACGGATACTCATTCGCGCCGGGGTAGCGCCCTGGGCGGAATACAACGCCCTGGATGTAATCACCGACAAGATCATCGGCAACAACACCGGGAATCTGCTGTTTGCCAACAGCATCACCCGGCTGGTGGCCACTGCGGACAGTCGGGTGGACTTTATCTCTGACCTGATGTTGGTGAAAAAGCAGATTACAGCCCAAGAGATCAATGAGAACTACGACCGGTTGATCCTGCCCATGGCCAACGCCTTTCGGGAGGACTTTGCCCGCAAGTGCTTAAAGCACTGGACGGCACTGATTCGCCAGCTGACGATTCCCGTAACGGTCACCGGCATTGGCATTCAGTTGCCCTACGAGCCACACCTGGAGCAGCCCCGGGAATTTGACGGCGCTGCCCGTGACTTTATCGCCGCCGTGCTGGATCATTCTGCCAGCGTGGGCGTGCGGGGCCAGATCACCTATGATTATCTCAAAGGACTGGGCTTTTCCCAGATCGATGTGACCGGCTGCCCCTCTTTGGCACTGAACGGCCCGGGTCTACCCCTGCGAGAGAAGCAGCCTTTGACCCCGGAATCCAAGCTTTGCTTTACCGGCTCTGTGTCCAATCCGCCGGATTTCAAAAAGTTCGCCGTGCGCTGCACCGAACGGTTCCCCAACACCTACTTTGTGCCTCAGTTTATTGACGATTTGCGGCTGATGTACCTGGGGATCCCCCACCCGGACACGGCAGACAGCCGCGTGCTGCACCCCACCAATCTGGACCACCCGGTATTTGTGGAGGACAAGGCCCGGTTCTTCATCAACCTGCCCAGTATGTTCGCCTTTAATCGAGAGATGGACTTTAACTACGGCACCCGCATTCACGGTGCCATCGGCAATATTCTGTGTGGCGTGCCCAGCCTGCTGTTCCCCACGGACGCCCGCATTCGGGAGCTGGCAGAGTATCACAACATTCCTGCCATTCCCGCCTCTGCCGTCACACCGGACACGGATCTGGCAGCGCTGTATGATCAAACCGACTTCCGCCAGGTGAACAACGGCCACGCGGAGCGGTTCTGGCACCTAATCGACTTCTTAAATGAAAACGGGGTCAAGACCATTTACGATGACCGCACAGGCACGCCTGCCCGCTCGCTGTACGACGAAAAAACGGCAGCCACTTCTTATGCTCAGCCGGTACATTCCATGCTGGTGCGTCCGCCGGAGGAGATCGCCCGCCGGGTCGACACCGCCGTGCGCCTGCAACGCAAAGAGATAGAGGACGACAGCCGCCTGGCCACGCAGCTGCGAGACAGTCAGCGCAAGGTCACCCAGCTGCAAGAGCGCAACAAAAAGCAAGCCGCGCAAATTCAGGCGCTAAAAGAAGAGCGCAAAGCCCTGAAAACAGAACTGAAAGCAACCAAAAAGCCCTTGCGCCGCCTGGCTTGGTACCAGCGCACCTCCACCTTTGGCATTGGTCTCGCCCGCCTGAAAAAGAAGCTTCGCCGATTACTGGGGAAAGAAAAATAAATGCGGTTCGCTGTAACTACCGAGCCTGCAAGATTTGGGAACAGGGGTCTGTCCCCTGTTCCCCCTGTTCGACGATGAAAAGCAACAATAAAAAAGGACAGTCCGAGGACTGTCCTTTTTGTTATGGATTTGTAAGGAGAACTTATGCGTTCTTCTCAGCGATAGCAGCCTGTGCAGCGGCCAGACGCGCGATCGGCACACGGAACGGAGAGCAGGACACATAGTCCAGACCGATCTGGTGGCAGAACTCTACGGAGCTGGGGTCACCGCCGTGCTCACCGCAGATACCGCAGTGCAGCTGGGGACGGGTAGCTTTACCGTTCTTCACAGCCATCTGCATCAGCTGGCCAACACCGTCACGATCCAGCTTGGCGAAGGGATCGTTCTCAAAGATCTTGGCGTCATAGTAAGCGTTCAGGAACTTACCGGCGTCATCACGGCTGAAGCCGTAGGTCATCTGAGTCAGGTCGTTGGTGCCGAAGCAGAAGAACTCTGCTTCCTTAGCGATCTCGCCGGCAGTCAGAGCCGCACGGGGGATCTCGATCATGGTGCCCACTTCATACTTCATATCGCTGCCGGCAGCCTTGATTTCTGCATCAGCGGTGGCAACCACGATGTCCTTTACATACTTCAGTTCCTTGGCGTCGCAAGACAGGGGGATCATGATCTCCGGAGCCACGGTCCAATCCGGATGTGCCTTCTGTACATTGATGGCAGCGCGGATCACGGCCTTGGTCTGCATCTTAGCGATTTCAGGATAAGTCACAGCCAGACGCAGGCCACGGTGACCCATCATCGGGTTGAACTCATGCAGAGAAGCAATGATGGCCTTGATCTGCTCAACGCTCTTGCCCTGTGCCTTAGCCAGCTTCTCAATATCTTCTTCCTCAGTGGGAACGAACTCATGCAGCGGGGGATCCAGGAAACGGATGGTTACCGGGCAGCCCTCCAGCGCCTCATACAGCTTCTCAAAGTCGCCCTGCTGATACGGCAGGATCTTCTCCAGAGCAGCCTCACGCTCCTCAACGGTGTCAGAGCAAATCATCTCACGGAAAGCAGCAATTCTGTCTTCCTCAAAGAACATATGCTCGGTACGGCACAGACCGATACCCTCAGCGCCCAGCTCACGAGCCTTCTTGGCATCTGCGGGGGTGTCTGCGTTGGTGCGTACTTTCAGTACACGGAACTTATCGGCCCAGCCCATGATACGACCGAAGTCGCCGGAAATGGTTGCGTCCTGGGTCGCAATAATGCCGTCATAAATATTACCGGTAGAACCGTCAATGGAGATGTAGTCGCCCTCGTGATAGGTCTTGCCTGCCAGAGTGAACTGCTTGTTGGCCTCGTCCATTACAATGTCGCCGCAGCCGGATACGCAGCAGGTACCCATACCACGAGCAACAACGGCAGCGTGAGAAGTCATACCGCCGCGAACGGTCAGGATGCCCTGAGAAGCCTTCATGCCGGTGATGTCCTCGGGAGAAGTCTCCAGACGAACCAGAACCACCTTCTCGCCTCTCTCGTTCCACTCCACAGCGTCATCAGCGGTGAACACAACTTTACCGCAAGCAGCGCCGGGGGAAGCGCCCAGGCCCTTACCGGCCGGGGTAGCAGCCTTAATGGCGGCAGCGTCAAACTGCGGGTGCAGCAGGGTGTCCAGGTTACGGGGATCGATCATAGCAACGGCTTCTTCTTCCGTTCTCATGCCCTCGTCTACCAGATCGCAAGCGATCTTCAGAGCAGCCTGAGCGGTACGCTTACCGTTACGGGTCTGCAGCATGAACAGCTTACCGTGCTCCACGGTGAACTCCATGTCCTGCATATCTCTGTAATGGTTCTCCAAAGTCTGGCAAACCTGAGTGAACTGTGCGAAAGCCTCGGGGAACTTCTGCTCCATCTCCTGAATGTGCATAGGTGTACGCACACCGGCCACTACGTCCTCGCCCTGGGCGTTGGTCAGGAACTCACCGAAGAGGCCCTTGGCGCCGGTAGCGGGGTCACGGGTAAAGGCAACGCCGGTGCCGCAGTCATCGCCCATGTTACCAAAGGCCATGGACTGCACGTTAACGGCAGTACCCCAAGAATACGGAATGTCGTTGTCACGACGATATACATTTGCGCGGGGGTTGTCCCAAGAACGGAACACAGCCTTGATGGCGCCCATCAGCTGCTCCTTAGGATCCGTGGGGAAGTCCTCGCCGATCTTGGCCTTGTACTCGGCCTTGAACTGAGAAGCCAGCTCCTTCAGATCGTCAGCGTCCAGCTCCACATCCTGGGTAACGCCCTTTTTGGTCTTCATCTCATCGATGAGCTCCTCAAAGTACTTCTTACCCACTTCCATAACCACGTCGGAATACATCTGGATAAATCTTCTGTAGCAGTCCCAAGCCCAACGGGGATTACCGGACTGGGTAGCGATGGTGTCCACAACATCCTCGTTCAGACCCAGGTTCAGGATGGTGTCCATCATGCCGGGCATGGAAGCTCTTGCGCCGGAGCGAACGGATACCAGCAGCGGATTCTGCTTGTCGCCGAACTTCTTGCCGGTGATCTCTTCCATCTTTACGATATACTGGTTGATCTCATCCATGATCTCAGGATTGATCTCGCGGCCGTCCTCATAATACTGGGTGCAGGCCTCAGTTGTGATGGTGAAGCCCTGGGGCACCGGCAGGCCGATGTTGGTCATCTCGGCCAGGTTAGCACCCTTACCGCCGAGAAGTTCTCTCATGTTTGCATTACCCTCAGAGAAGAGGTAGCAATACTTTTTTGCCATTGAGAATACCTCCAAAAAATAGTTTGTAATATACCCGCAAATTTACACTGCGTCAGTATAATGCGGTAAAATTATAGCACAGCAGGGACTAAAATACAAATACTTTTTCTTATTTTTTTATTATTTTATACGCTTTCTGTCAAATAGACTTGCAAAGCGCCGCCGATTGTTGCATAATGAAAGCACAAATCAAAGAATATCCGGTTTGGAAAGGAACGATAGACCTATGAAATGTGCAATTATTTTAGCCGGGGGCAAAGGCACCCGGATGAAGGCGGACTGCCCCAAAGTGATGTGCAAGGTGCTGATGAAGCCCATGATCGACTATGTGGTTTCTGCCGTAAAGAGCGCCGGGTGTGCGGCCATCTGCGTAATCACCGGCTACCGGCATACGGAGGTGGAGGACCACCTGCGAAATCTGGATCCAACCATTGAGACCGCCCTGCAAGAGCCCCAGCTGGGCACTGGCCACGCGGTCATGTGCGCCCGGGATTTTATTGAGCGCCACCGGGGAGACGATATTTTGGTTCTGAACGGCGACGGTCCGCTGCTGGACGAGCCTACCATTAACGGTGCCTACGCTTTGCACAAAAGCGAGGGCAACGCCATCACCCTCATCAGCGCCTTGGTGGAGGACACCAACGGGATCGGCCACATTAAGCGCAGCGCCGACGGGAAGCTCCAGTGCATTGTGGAGCACAAGGACGCCACCGAGGAAGAAAAAAAGATCAACGAGAGCAACGCCGGGTGCTACTGGTTTATGGGCGACAAGCTGCTGTACGCCCTGGATCGGATTACCAATCAAAACGCCCAGAATGAGTACTACCTGACCGACAGCCTTTCCATTCTGCTGGGCGCCGGCAACGGCGCCAACGCCTATGTAGTAGAGAACAGCGATGTGGTACTGGGTGCCAACGACCGAGCCCAGCTGCACATCCTCAACGAAATCCTGCGCCATAAGATCATGCACCAATGGATGGCAGACGGGGTGGACATTCCCTGCACCGACGGTGTAATGATCGCCGACACGGTACAGATCGGCACCGGCACCACCATTCTGCCCGGCACCATTCTGCTGGGGAACACCACCATCGGCAAGGACTGCCTGATCGGGCCGAACACCTATATTATGGACGGCACCGTGGGCAACGGCGTGACCCTGGACAATGTAAAGCTGACGGACAGTACCGTGGAGGACGGCGCGGACGCAGGCCCCTTTGTACAAATCCGGGGCGGCAGCGTGCTGCACACCGGTGTGCACATCGGCGACTTTGTGGAAGTGAAGAACAGTACCGTAGGCGCCGGCACCAAAAGCGCCCACTTAACCTACATTGGCGACAGCGATGTGGGTGCCGGGGTGAACTTTGGCTGCGGCACGGTAACGGTGAACTATGACGGCAAAAACAAGAGCCGCTGCAAGATCGGCGACGGCGCCTTTATCGGCTGCAACACCAACCTGGTGGCACCGGTAGAAGTGGGCGACCGGGCATACATTGCCGCCGGTTCCACCATTACGGACGATATTCCCGGCGACGCCCTGTCCATTGCCCGTGCCCGCCAGGTAAACAAGCCCGGCTGGGTCACGGAGAAGAAGCCTTATAAAGAAAAGAAGTAAAATGGTTATGAAACGCATTTGCACCTGCTTGCTGGCGGCAGCACTGGTGGTGGGCGCCTTTACCGGGTGCGCCGCCAAGCCCGCTGCCGGCACAGACACCACAACCAAACCGGAAACCACTACGAAAACCACCACCGTCACCACCACGGAGAACACCAAAACCACTTTCCGGGAGAGCTATACCTCTACCATTTATCCGGCGCTCCACCGCAAAAGCGGCAGCGGGTACAGCCATGAGCTGGCCAGCTACACCACTTACTACGACGCCAAGAACGAAACCCGCACTGCCAACATTACCGCCTCTATTCGCAAGTTGAACAACCTGGTAATCCCGGCGGGGCGCACCTTCAGCTTTAACCAAACGGTGGGCAAGCGCACGGTGCTGGCCGGGTACGCCACTGCCAAGGTGGTGCAGGACGGCGAGTTTGTAGACGGCCTGGGCGGCGGGGTATGCCAGGTGAGCAGCACCATTTTTGAGTGCATTCTCCGAGCCAACCTAACGGTAGTCAGCCGGGCGCCCCACTCGCTGGAGATTAGCTATGTACCCCTGGGCGGGGACGCTACCGTGCAGTGGAACACCACGGACTTTCAGTTTAAGAACACCAGCGGCACGGACATTCGGCTGCAAATGACCGCCAAGAACGGCACCCTCACCTGCAAGGTAATGGGGCAAAAGAATGTAAAGCCCAAGAATGTAAAAATCAGCATTAAAAAAACCGGCAAGCAGTATGTACTCACCCGCACCGTCGGCGGCAAGGTGAATTACACCGCCTATTCCACCTACGCCAAGCCCAAGAAAAGTCAGTGAATGAACAGAATGCAAAAGCCGCCGCACCGCATAGGTACGGCGGCTTGCTTTTTGATCGTTCTTCCCATCGCCTCCGGCGCAATCCCTCCTGCGACTATGCCGCTTCCCCCCCCTTTACAGGGGGGGCTTAGATTTTGTAACCGATATGCCTCCCTTGTAAAGGGTGACTCCCCGCAGTGCGGGGAGATGTCGCGCAGCGACAGAGGGGACGGGCACCGGTTAGGTGGTGGGTTTCCCGTAGGCAAACTCGGAGGGATTGATGCACTCGCTACAAAGTAAAAACCCCACCGGTGCAATACCGATGGGGTTCATTTTTACCAACTTACCAACCCAGACGAACGATCTTAATGGAGCAACTGCCGGTGCCGTAGCGATAGCAGGCTGCGTGCCCCTCCGGGGTGAAAATATCAATTCTGCCCTGGCTGGACAGCCCGCTGCCGCCACGGTCCACTACGGTGTAGTTGGTGCCGTTCACGGAGATCACGGAGCCCAGGGGCAGCCAGTTACAGGCCACATAATGGGGATTGGACATACCGTTATAAATGCGGCGGCCGCTGGTGGTGATGCCGCGGGAGTTGCCGTTGCATACCGCGCAGGCGCAGTAATGGGTGTACCGACCGCTGATGCTCTGGCCCACGGAATAACCGCCTCTGGACTTTACACCGTTTGCCTTTACGCCGGCGGCCTTGGTACCAGTGCGCACAATCTTCTTCACCGGCTTTTTGGTAACCACCCGCTTCTCTTCCGTGCGGGTCTTTTCTTTGCCGTTAACCAGCTTCACTTTATAGGTCACATCGGCGGAGCCGTTCTGGCCTTGCTGCTCCACTTTGGTCTTGCCTACGGTAAGCTTGCTGTCGGTCTTGGTCTCCGTCTTATAGGACAGGGTCTCCGTCTCGGTGACGGTCTTGTAGCTGACCCGGTACACATGAATCTTCATGCCTGCCTTAAGGGATGTTGCGGCTGAAGGTTCTGCATAATCATTCGTACCCAGCTGTACCTTAGCCAGGTCCAGCAGGTCGCCCACGGTGCCCTCCACCATGGCAAAGCTCTGGGTCTTGCCGTCTGCCGTCAGGGTAACGGTAAAGGCAGTATTTACCCGGATGACCATGCCGTCCGTTACCGGATCGGTCAGGGCGTAATTCACCTTGTCTGCGCTGTGCAGCGCCAGACCCGCCTCTGTAAGGGCGTCGCCTACGGTATCCGCATACACGGCATAGGCGGTGATGGTGTGGTTCACTTCCACATTGACAGTATGCTGCCGGTCCAGCACGATCTTGCCGCCCTTGCCGGCTTCAAAGCCTGAAAGGTCCAGCTTGTCGGTGCTCTCCAGCGTAATGTTTGCATTGGTCAGGATCTCGGTTGGTTTCTCTTCTCTGGTGGTCACGGTGGTGGTCACGCCATCTACCACAATATCCACATTATATTCGTTGAGCAGGCCAGCGAATGCAGTGGAGGCGAACACAACGATGGCCAGCACAAAGGCCAGCACAGCTGTGGTGAGCATCTTTGCCCAGCGTTTTACGCCACCGGATTTGGATCGATAAATCATCTGAATCTCCTTTTGTTTTGGAAAATAGAAAACAGGCTTGCCGTTTTTTATTGAGGGGCTCTTTTGAGGGGAGCCACCACAAGAGCAGAAGCAATTTATTCTGCCTTTTCCGTTAGTATTTCCCTAAGACGCTGACGATTATATCACAAATCACTAAGAAGTCAACTTTTCAAACCGGATGTTTTTGTTGAAGTTGCACAAATCCCGTTTGATGTAAAACAAAAATGCTGCCGCGCTAATCAATATCTTGTGGTCTTTCGTTTACACGCTTTACCGCGTGAAAGCAAAATTTTGTAGGTTTGGTAGAAATCCGGCTTCCAAAGATTGCAATTTGTAACCTTTTTGTTGCCAAATTTCATATTTTTCCCAAAATATGGTAAAATTCTGTCATATTTTGTCCACGATCCACAATATCTCGTACCCCGCATTTTGCTCGATTTTAAGCCAAAAATCCGTTATTTTGCTGCCCGACACCGGCATTTTGACCTTGCCGCACCCGCCGACACCCTTCGACCCGCCAAATGCGGGACAAGCATACCTATTATATATAAAAAAGAGCACCCGGTTGGGTGCTCTTTTTAAGTTGTCCTAATGTATATAACCGTAGGAGCGGATACCCTCCGTCTGCTTACGATCCCTTATTCTCGTCCTGCAATTCCCGCTGCTCTTCTTCCAAAGCGCGTTCTTCCACAGCCAGCTCCTGTCTCTCCTCGGCCAGCAGTTCGCTCTCTACCTCCCGCTTGCCAAAGATCAGCGACAGCAACACCGGCACCAGAACGCCGCAGCACACCCACACGGCCCGATCGCCCAGCCAACGGGCGCACAGGGTACCGATCACTGCCCCCAGTAAAAAGGATCCGTTGATCATCATATAGGTAAGGCTGTTCTTTAGGCTCTGGCGCTCCTTGGTGCGCAGATAATCCAGAAAATGCAGCGCCAGCTGGCGCAGATTGTTGGTACAAAAGGTGGAGGAAAACGCCATATTATTGGTGCGCTTAAACGTATTGTACTGCATGGCGCAGATAAAGGCCACCGTTACGGTGGACACGGTAAAGGGCACCGATTTTGGCAGGCAGCCCACCACAAACAGCAGGCCGATCTCCAGCGCCACGAACACTGTATCCCACCGCAGCAGCTTGTTCTCATCCAGCAGGCGGGGCATCGTCACCGTCATGGCAATGCCGACCACATAAAAGCACATGGGGATCAGGTAGGTAAACACCTTCTTCACATCGCCGTGGGCGATGGCCATACCCAGCAGGGCAAAGTTGCCGGTTTGGGCGTTGGCAAACACGCCACCCTTTAATAAATAAGTATAGGTCTCCAAAAAGCCGCTGACCATAGCCAGAGAGGCGCAGATATAGCCTGTTTCGTGAATAGGCACCGGTCTTCTTTTCATTCTGCTCGCTCCTTTTCATCGATTTCGCACCCTATTGTAGTCCTTTTGTTTTTGAATTGCAATGCTTTTTTGTATTTAGATAAATAAGATGGCGGGCGGCAGATTGCCGCCCCTACGATATATAACAGTGCAATGTGGAGCTTGCGTTTATTAAGAATGATCGTAGGGCCCGATGCCCACATCGGGCCGCATAAGGATCACCAAATAACAAATCCTGTTGCAATCCCCTTTTATATCCAGTACAATAGAGAAAGACAACGGAGGTGTTGATTTGAAAAACCAACTGTACTATACCAAACCGGCCAAGTGCTTTGAGCAGGCGCTGCCCTTGGGCAACGGACGGCTGGGGATAATGACCTACGGCAACCTGCGCCACGAGCGCCTGTCGCTAAACGAGGACAGCCTGTGGTCCGGCTACCCCAAGGATCAAAACAAGGCAGACGCCCACAAGTACCTGGCTGCTTGCCGGAAGGCCATCTTTGCCAAGGACTACGCCAAAGCCAAGGACATTCTCAACCGGGATATGCACGGCCACTGGAGCGAGGCGTACCTGCCCCTGGGCAATCTGCGCATTGACTACGACCGGGCGTACAAAAAGAATTACAGCCGCACCCTGGACCTGCGCACCGGCGTGGCGGTGACCCGAGCGGACGGCTTGACCCAGACGGTGTTTGTCTCCCACCCCGCCCAGCTGGTGGTGGTACATATAGAGAGCGATCGGCCCTTTAGCGCCACATGCCGACTGGACAGCCTGCTGCAAAGCACCGTTACCGCCCAGGACGGCACCCTGCTGCTCACCGGCCAAGCGCCGGAGGTGTGTATGCCCCCCTACTACAATAAGGGAGAGACGGTGGTGCAAGGCAGCCGGGGTATGCGCTTTTGCGCCGGGCTGCGGGCAGACGGCCAAGTAACCTGCACCGGCGACAGCCTGCGGATTGAGAACCGCAAGGAAGTAACGCTGCTGCTGTCCATGGCCACCTCTTATGTGGACTTCCGCTCCATGCCCACCGCAGACGAAAAGGCTCGTATGCTGGCCTACTTTGACGGTGCGGCAGACTACCCCACGCTGCTGGCCGCCCACATTGCGGACTTCTCCGCTCTGATGGATCGGGTGACTCTGGAGTTGGAGGGGGGCGACGACAGCCTGCCCACCGATGTGCGGCTAAAACGCATGCAAAAGGACAAAAGCGACCAAAGCCTAATTGCCCTGCTGTTCCAGTACGGGCGGTATCTGACGGTCTCCGGCTCCCGGCCGGGCACCAACGCCATGACCCTGCAAGGGATCTGGAACGAGCAGGTGCGCGCGCCCTGGTCCTCCAGCTACACCACCAATATTAACACCGAGATGAACTACTGGCCCACAGACGCAGTAGGGCTGGGCGAATGTTTCACGCCGCTGGTGGACTTTGCGGAAAAGCTGGCGGCAAACGGCGCATCCACCGCCAAGGCGTACTTTGACGCCGATGGCTGGTGCGCCTGCCACAACAGCGATATTTGGGGCGCCACCTACCCGGCCGGGTTCCCGGACGGCGACGGCGACTCCAGCTGCTACGCCGTTTGGTTTATGAGCGGCGCCTGGATTCTGAACCAACTATACACCCACAGCCTGTACCAAAAGGATCCGGCCTTTGACGAAAAGCTGAAAGGCATGTTCGCCGGCGCGCTGGCATTCTTTCATTCAAGTATGACGGCGCACAACGGTCAACCGGTCACCTGCCCCTCCATCAGCCCGGAAAATACATTCACGGACAACGGGCAGCGCAGCGCCGTGACCTATATGCCCTCCATGGATCGGGAAATTCTCCACGATTTTATGGAGAACTGCCGAGCGCTGGGGCTGGACGCACCTGTCATTGACCAGGTAGCCCCCGCGCCGGACGGCCGGGTACCGGAATGGGCGGAAAATTACCGAGAGACCGAGGTGGAGCACCGCCATGTGAGCCACCTGTACTGCATTTACCCCTCTCACCGGGTGCAAAGCGACGCGCTGCAAGCGGCAGCCAAGCAGTCCCTGTTAAAGCGGGGCTTTGGCGGCACCGGCTGGTCCCTGGGGTGGAAGGTGTGCCTGTGGGCACGGCTGGGCGACGGCGAGAACGCCCTGCGGCTGATCGAAAATCAGCTGCGCCCCATTAACCCCAAGGCACTGATCCGGGTGCGGGGCGGCGGCTCCTATCCCAATTTGCTGGACGCCCACCCGCCGTTCCAGATCGACGGCAACTTTGGCGTCACCGCTGGCATTGCAGAAATGCTCATTGGCGGCGCCCTGCCCAAATGCTGGAGCGGCAAGGTCACCGGCCTGGTAACCCCGGACGGCACCATCAGCTACGCCTTCAAAAACGGCAAGCGGGTGGAGTGAGGACGGCAATACGGTTATTTCATTTTTTCGTAGAGAGCAACCCGCCGCCCCTACGAGGCCAACAAAATACGGTAATGCAACTCTATCAAAAAAGAGCACCCGGTGGGTGCTCTTTTGTTTTACAGGAATATACTTATTCGTCCGTACCATCGGTAGGCTCCGCAGGCGGAGTCTGGTTCCACACCGGCGGTTCCGCAGGCGGGGTCTGGTTCCACACCGGCGGCTGTTGGGTGGGCTGCTGCCCATCGGCAGTGGGGGCACCGGGTGCCTGGGGCTGCTCCGGTGGATTCGTGCCCTGCTGGGTGCCGCCGTAGCCGCACTGCTCATAAGACCGAAAATCGTCTGCCACAGGCGGGGTATACGGATTATACTGGCCGTTCATAGGCTGCTGCTCCCGGCGGGGCGCTGTATAAGCGCCATACTTGGCCATACGCTCCGCCTCGCTGAGAAAATCGTCCTCCGTCAGCTGACCGGTGGCCAGGGCGCGCATACGGAAATTCTGATAATACAGCGCCCGGGTGGTCTTGTAGTAGGGCAGCACATAAATGCCGGCAATCCCGGCGGTGCACGCCATCAGTAACCACCACAGAATAAAGCTCAGATCCAGACGGAACAACTCGCCACGGTGACCGTCTACCATACGACGGCTAAGCTTCAGCGCTTCCATCGGTGACAGGTTGGGGTTATCCACCATCAGCTCGTTGGCAAAATAAATACCGTAACTGTACACAATGCCGGGGATAATCAACAGCAGCGACCACAGGAAAGTGAACAAACCACCTAAGATCACCAACAGCAACCGCCCGGAATAGTGCTTGTTAAAGGTGTTCTTAAACACCTGCCCCAGGTCCGCACCCAGGCGTACCGGCGGCGCCGTGCGCACAAAGTACACATAGTAGCCGTCCAGGGTCACATTCAAGGGCGACAGCACCAAAGCTGCCAAGCTAAACAGCGCACCGAAACCGGCCAGCGCCGCAACGGACATCGTCTCTGCCGTATTGTTACTGGTCGCTACCGGGGTAATGGCGCCGGTGCCGTCAAAATCCTCCAGCGGGTTGTCGTCCTCGTCCTGATCGTCGAAATCAAACTCATCCAGCGGATTATCCTCACGATTATCCCAGCTGCCATAGTCGCTGGCATGATTATAATGGGAGATCTGCTTGACCAGATCAATCTGGGAGTTATTAAACATACCCATACCGGTGAGCACCATCACCACAAAGGTGATCACAAACAGGGCGCCCCATTTGTTCTGCACCAGTATGCGCGCCTGGGATTTAATTTGCTTGCGGTTCAATTCCATAAGAAATGCCTTTCGCTTTCACTTAGAATTCCAGCTTGCTCTCAATAAAGGCGGTCAGCTCGCTGATGGGCAGGCGCACCTGCTCCATGGTGTCGCGGTCACGCACAGTGACACAACCGTCCTCTACGGAATCAAAGTCATAGGTAATGCAATAGGGGGTGCCGATCTCGTCCTGGCGGCGATAGCGCTTACCAATGGAACCGGCGTCGTCAAAGTCCACATTGAACTTCTTGGACAGGGTGTCAAATACTTCGCCCGCCTGATCGCTGAGCTTCTTGCTCAGGGGCAGCACAGCCGCCTTAAAGGGCGCAATGGCCGGGTGGAAGTGGAGCACCACGCGGGTGTCGTTCTTCTCCGCATCGATCACTTCTTCATCATACGCCTCAGTGAGCAGCGCCAGGAACAGTCGCTCCACACCCAGGGACGGCTCGATCACATAAGGCACATACTTCTCGCCGGTGGTCTGGTCAAAGTATTCCAAATTCTTGCCGCTGGTCTTAATGTGCTGGGTCAGGTCGTAGTCGGTACGGTCCGCCACGCCCCACAGCTCGCCCCAGCCAAAGGGGAAGCGGTACTCAAAGTCCGTGGTGGCCTTGGAGTAGAAGCAAAGCTCCTCCGGATCGTGGTCACGCAGCCGCAGGTTCTCCGGCTTCATATTGAGAGAATACAGCCAGTCACGGCAGAAGCTGCGCCAGTAATCGAACCACTCCAAATCCGTGCCGGGCTTGCAGAAGAACTCCAGCTCCATCTGCTCAAACTCGCGCACGCGGAAGATGAACTTGCCGGGGGTGATCTCGTTACGGAAAGACTTGCCTACCTGTGCCACGCCGAAAGGAATTTTCTTACGGGTGGTGCGCTGCACATTGGCAAAGTTCACAAAAATGCCCTGTGCCGTCTCCGGGCGCAAATAGATCTCGTCCTTGCTGTCCTCGGTAACACCCTGGAAGGTCTTGAACATCAGGTTAAACTGGCGAATGTCCGTAAAATCGTGGGCGCCGCAGTTGGGGCAGGGAATGTTCTTTTCCTTAATATAGTCGCTCATCTGTTCGTTGGTCCAGCCGGCCACATTGGTGCCGTCAAAAGCCTCGATCAGATCGTCCGCACGGTGGCGGGTCTTGCAAGCGCAGCAATCCATCAGCGGATCGGAGAACCCGCCCAAATGGCCGGAGGCCACCCAGGTCTGGGGGTTCATCAAAATGGCGCTGTCCAGACCCACATTATATTTATTCTCCTGAATGAACTTCTTGCGCCAAGCCTTTTTGATATTCTCTTTCAGCTCCACGCCCAAGGGGCCGTAGTCCCAAGTGTTGGCCAGGCCGCCGTAAATCTCAGAGCCGGGATACACAAAGCCGCGCCCCTTGCTGAGGGTAACCAGCTTTTCCAGTGTTTTCTCAGAATTATCCATAAAAAAGTACCTCCGCTTGTTTTATATAGTAATACGAATACAAGTTTAGCACAACCGGGGGCAAAGGTCAACATTTTTGCGAGGCGTTGTGGGAAATCCGTTGGAGGGATTTCACAACAAACAAAGGACGGCCGAGGCCGTCCTTATGTATTTCTATCTATTCTGCTTTACTGGGAGAGTTCCATCATACGGTCAATGCAGCGCACGGCCTTTTCCGCAATCTCCGGGGGCACGGTGATCTCCTGGCCGGCGGTGCCTTGCAGGCAGCCCAGCACATCGCCCAGGGTGGTGGCCTTCATATTGTGGCACACGCAGTCCTTGGACAGGGGGTAAAAGCGCTTGTCCGGGCACTGCATTTGCAGGTGCTCGCAAATACTGTTCTCCGTACCGATGATAAATTCTTTGGCGTCGCTCTGCATGGCATAATTCATAATGCCGGTGGTAGAGCCTACATAATCCGCCTGTTCCACAACGGCAGGCACGCACTCCGGGTGCACCAAAAACAGCGCCTGGGGATGCTTGGCCTTGGCCGCCTGCACATCCCGGGCAGTAAGCCGGGCGTGGGTGGGGCAGCCGCCGCTAAGCAGCTTAAAGGTCTTCTCCGGCACCTGGCGAGACACATAGTCCCCCAAGTTGCAATCCGGGATAAAGAGAATTTTGTCGTTGTCAATCTTGCGGATCACCTTTTCCGCACTGGAGGAAGTAACGCACACATCGCACACGGTCTTAAGCTCCGCCGTGGTGTTGATATACGCCACCACGGTATAATCCGGGTAATTCTCTTTCACCTGTTCGATCACTTCCCGGTCCATCTGCTCCGCCATCGGGCAGCCGGCGTCCGGGTTGCTCAGCAGCACCCGCTTGTCCGGCGCCAGCATCTTCACTGTCTCCGCCATAAAGCGCACGCCGCACATAAGCACCGTCTTGTTAGGCACGGTTTGGGCCAATTTTGCCAAAGCAAAGGAGTCGCCGGTGTAATCCGCCACCTCTAAGATGGCGTCGTTCTGGTACAAATGAGCCAGAATACACACATCGTTCTCCTTTTTCAGCCGCATAATTTCATCTTGTATATCCCGTATCATGGTTTTCTCCTCCCTTACACCGGGTTATTCATGGCAATGGGCGCAGTCGCCGGGGCAAAAGGCCGCCGGGTCGTAGGCAATGCCGTTCTTGTCATAATAATCTTTCACCGCCGCCTTGATGGCCTCCTCGGCCAGGACGGAACAGTGCATTTTTATCGCAGGCAGGCCGTCCAAGGCTTCCGCTACCGCCTGATTGGTCAGCGCCAGCGCCTGGTCAATGGGCTTGCCCTTAATCAGCTCCGTTGCCATAGAGCTGCTGGCAATGGCAGAGGCGCAGCCAAAGGTGTTGAACTTCACATCCGTGATCACGCCGTCCTCCACCTGGATATACATCTTCATAATATCGCCGCAGCGGGCGTTGCCCACCTGGCCAACACCGGAGGGGTTATCCAGCTTGCCCACATTGCGGGGGTTCATAAAATGGTCCATCACCTTATCGGAATACAAAGCCATCTTTTCGCTCCTGTTCTTTACGCTTTCTCGTTTTGCATTTGCTCCCAAACCGGGCTGATGGAGCGCAGATACGCCACCACCCGGGGCACCGTCTCGGCAATATGCGCCACCTGCGCCGGCGTGTTCTCCCCGCTAAGAGACAGCCGCAGGGAGCCGTGGGCCACCTCCACCGGTACGCCGATGGCCAGAAGCACATGGCTGGGATCCAGGCTGCCGCTGGTGCAGGCGGAGCCGGAGGACGCTGCGATACCTGCCTGATCCAGCAGGAGCAGCAGGCTCTCGCCCTCAATGCCTGCAAAGCACATATTCAGCGTGCCCGGCAGCCGGAGCGCTCGATCGCCGTTGATCCGGCTCTCCGGGATCCGGCTTAATTTATCTTCCAATGTGCGGCGCAGCTCCGTTACATACACCGCGTCCCGGTCCAGGTTTTCCATGGCCTCATGCAGCGCAGCAGCCATACCCACAATGGCAGGCACATTCTCCGTACCGGCCCGCTTGCCCCGCTCCTGGGCGCCGCCTTCAATTACATTGGTCAGCGCCACCCCGCGGCGGGCGTACAACACCCCAGCGCCCTTGGGACCGTGGAACTTGTGCGCAGACAGGGACAAAAGGTCAATATCGCTCTGCGTGATATGCAGCCGGGTATGCCCCACCGCCTGCACTGCGTCCGTATGGAACAGCACCCCGTGGGCACGGCAAATTTTGCCGATCTCTGCCACCGGCTGCAAGGTGCCAATCTCATTATTGGCGGCCATAATGGTTACCAAACAGGTATTCTCGTCCAGAGCTGCTTCCAGCTCCGCCGGGCGAACGATCCCGTTCTCATGCACCGGCAGCAGTTCTACGGTGAAGCCCTCTTTCTCCAGCGCCGCCAAAGTGTGCAGCACCGCGTGGTGCTCAAAGGCGGAAGAAATGATCTTGGTCTTGCCCTTGCGACGACCGATAGCCGCCGCCGAGCGAATAGCCTGGTTGTCCGCCTCCGACCCGCCGGAGGTAAAATAAATCTCCTTGGGCGAGACGCCCAGGTCCGCAGCAATGCTGTCCCGGGCATTCTCCAGCGCTTCTTTGGCCCGCTGCCCCACAGAATGCAAGGATGAGGGGTTGCCAAAATTCTCTTGCAACAGCGGCAGCATAGCCTGCACCGCCCGGTCACTCATTCTGGTGGTGGCCGCATTATCCGCATACACCTGCATACCCGCACGCCCTTTCATCTAAACTTTGAATTAAAAAATACCACACAATGCATACCCTGTCAATAGGATTTAACATTTTTTGGGGATTATGCAGAGAGGGGAAGTATTACAGCTGCGGCAAGGACTTGCTCCCACCGCATGATTCCTAAAAAAACCCCGGCAGTGCAGGGGGGGCGCACTGTCGGGGTACACACCTTGTTGGGCAGGAAACCCAACATGGAGGGGGGCTAATTATTGGAAGTCAAACACATTGACCCAGCGGTCCAGCACTTCCCGCTCGCCGGGAATGTGCTTAGTGCTCTCAGAGCAGGCCACAATGGGCATCCACTGCTGCACCAGCTGCTTGGGAATATCCGCTTTTTTGCAGAACAGCGCCAGGTACTTCTCTGCCACATCGCTCTGGCCGCTAAGGGTAAAGGTCAGGTAGGTGCGGGCCGCGTCCGCAGAGGCGTTGCCCTGGGTGGCATGTGCCCAGTCGATAATGTAATACCGGCCATCCGGGGTCACGATCACATTGCTGGGGCAGTAGTCGCCATGGAGCACCTTTTTGTGGGACTTCATCCCCTCCAAGCGGTTGTGCAGGTCATAGCGCAAGGTGGCCTCATAATCGGAGGCGCTGATCTTGGCGTGCATTTTGTCCTTAATCTTATTCAGATGGGGGCAGGTTTTGCCCAAGATTTCCAGCTGAATATCCACAAAGGTGTTCAGGTACTCGTCCTGCTTCTCCGGGTGCTGTGCCATCAGTTGGCTCAGGGGCGTACCCTCAATATACTCTCTGGTAATGGCCCACTTGCCGTCCACCTTGCTTACATTCAGCAATTTGGGAATCCGCAGACCGGTCTCTTCTACCCGAGCCATATTCAGTGCCTCGTTGAGTACATCGGCCTTGGAAAAGGTCTCGTCAAACACCTTGACTACCTTGTCGCCGTCTTTATAGATAACTTTATGCTCGCGCTCTTTCAGTGCTTTCATACAGATAACCTCCCTTATTCTTTGCCGTAGTAGGCACGCAGATACATATCCTTAATTTCGCTCATCAGAGGCAGGCGGGGATTGGCGCCGGTGCACTGGTCATCGAATGCCTGCTCCACCATATCGTCCAGGGTGTCCAGGAAATGCTTTTCGTCCACGCCGTATTCCTGAATGCTCTTCTTAATGCCCACATAGTCTTTCAGCTCGTCGATCTTCTTGATCAGACCTTCCAGCTTGTCAGCATCCGTGCGACCCTTAACGCCAAGAGCATCTGCCACCTCGGCATAGCGCGCCAGGGTGTGGGGGTGGTCATACTGGGGGAAGGTGCCCATCTTGGCAGGTACTTCCGCCGCGTTGAACCGCAGTACATAGTCGATCATCAGTGCGTTTGCCACACCGTGGGGCAGGTGGTGGAACGCGCCCAGCTTATGGGCCATAGAGTGGCACACACCCAGGAACGCGTTGGCAAATGCCATACCGGCCATGGTGGCTGCGTTGGCCATCTTCTCACGAGCCACCGGATCGTTGGGGCCGTTGTCGTAGGCACGGGGCAGGTACTGGAAGATCATCTGCAAAGAGCGGATGGCCAGGCCGTCGGTATAATCGGTAGCCATCATGGAAGCGTAAGCCTCCAGGCAGTGGGTCACTGCGTCAATACCGGAAGCAGCAGTCAGGCCCTTAGGCGCAGTCATGTGGAAGTCTGCGTCCACAATCGCCATATTGGGCATCAGCTCATAGTCCGCCAGCGGGTACTTCACGCCGGTGCGCTCATCGGTAATTACGGCAAAGGGCGTCGCCTCGGAACCGGTACCGGCAGAGGTGGGAACGGCGATAAAGTACGCCTTTTCGCCCATCTTGGGGAAGGTGTATACACGCTTACGAATATCCATAAAGCGCATAGCCAGATCCAGGAAGTCCACTTCCGGGTGCTCGTACATCACCCACATGATTTTGCCGGCGTCCATGGCGGAACCGCCGCCAACGGCGATAATGCAATCCGGCTGGAAAGCGTTCATGGCAGCCACACCCTCTTTGGCGCAAGCCAGGGTGGGGTCCGGAGCCACATTAAAGAATGTGGTATGGGTCACGCCCATTTCGTCCAGTTTATCAGTGATAGGCTTGGTGTAGCCATTCTTATACAGGAAGCTGTCCGTAACAATGAATGCCTTTTTCTTCTGCATCACATTGCCCACTTCGTCCAGCGCCACCGGCAGGCAGCCTTTCTTAATGTACACCTTCTCCGGGGCACGGAACCACAGCATATTTTCCCTTCTTTCTGCAACGGTTTTGATGTTCACCAGGTGCTTGACCCCAACATTCTCAGACACGGAGTTGCCGCCCCAGGAGCCGCAGCCCAGGGTCAGGGACGGTGCCAGCTTAAAGTTGTACAGGTCGCCGATACCGCCGAAAGAGGACGGGGTGTTCACCAGCACACGGCAGGTCTTCATCTTGGCGGAGAATGCGTCCAGCTTCTCCTGCTCGGTCACCGCGTTCAGATATACGGAAGAGGTATGACCGTAGCCGCCGTCTGCAATCAGCTGAGCAGCCTTTTCCAGTGCGTCATTAAAGTTCTCGGATTTATACATAGCCAGCACCGGGCTCAGCTTTTCGTGGGCAAATTCCTCGCTAATGTCTACGCTCTCCACCTCGCCGATAAGCACCTTGGTCTCCTCGGGAATGGTCACGCCGGCCAGTGCCGCAATGGTCACCGGCTTTTGACCCACGATCTTTGCGTTCAGGGCGCCATTGATAATAATGGTTTTGCGCACCTTATCAATCTCGTCCGCTTTCAAGAAGTAGCAGCCTCGATCCTCAAATTCCTTGCGCACCGCCTTGTAGATCTTCTTATCCACAATGCAGCTCTGCTCGGAGGCGCAGATCATACCGTTATCAAAAGTCTTGGAATGGATAATCGAGTTCACCGCCAGCTTAATATCAGCGGTATCGTCAATAATGGCAGGGGTGTTACCGGCGCCAACGCCCAGGGCAGGCTTGCCGCTGGAGTACGCGGCCTTTACCATACCGGGGCCGCCGGTTGCCAAAATGGTGTCTGCCTCTTTCATCAGCAGGTTGGTCATATCCAGAGACGGTGCGTCAATCCAGCTGATGATCCCCTCCGGCGCGCCGGCTGCCACGGCAGCGTCCAGCACGATCTTGGCCGCAGCAGTGGTGCTCTTCTTGGCTCGGGGATGGGGAGAGATGATAATGCCGTTGCGGGTCTTCAGGCAGATCAGGGTCTTAAAGATGGCCGTAGAGGTGGGGTTGGTGGTGGGGATCACCGCCGCGATCACGCCCAAAGGCTCTGCGATCTTCTTAATACCGTAGGCCTTATCTTCCTCGATCACGCCGCAGGTTTTGGTGTTCTTGTATGCATTATAAATGTACTCTGCCGCGTAGTGGTTCTTGATGATCTTGTCTTCTACCAAGCCCATGCCGGTCTCTTCCACCGCCATCTTAGCCAGGGGAATTCTTGCCTTATTGGCAGCCATGGCCGCCGCAAAGAAAATTTTATCCACCTGCTCCTGGGTGTAAGTGGCGAACTCCCGCTGCGCTGCGCGCACACGGTCCAGCTCCGCCTCCAGCTTTTCTACGCTGTCGATGATTTCTCTTGCCATTTTATTGCCTCCAAGTTGTACTTACTATCATAGCGGTGTTCCGCTAATCCATCTATATCATACTGAAAAGCCTTAGCCTTTGCAAGCCTTTTGGGCACAAATCTACCATACCACTAAAAATTGATAATCTTTTAACGATGTTTTTGGGCATATTTTTGAATAAGACGAAATCTTTTGTTACAAAGTTCACAATTTCATCCAGTTTCGGAACAATTTTCCGCCTTTTTCCCGGCGTTTCTCCCCTATTTCTCAAAATGCGCCCACTATCGTGTTACACGGTTCACATTGTTTTTGGTGGAATTGCATAAAGCGGAATGGGCGTTTTTGGCTCGCGGGCGGCAGATTGCCGCCCCTACGAGGTTTTATGACCGATAGAATATAGTATTTGTAGGGCTCGATGCCCACATCGAGCCGCATTTATAAGCCCACAATAAAACAGCGCCCGTCCGCAGACAGGCGCTGTTTGGCGTGGAACACTATTATTTTTTCGGCACCAGGCGCTCTGTGCCGCCCATATACGGCTGCAAGGCCTTGGGCACCAGTACGCTGCCGTCTGCCTGCAAGTTGTTCTCCAGGAAGGCGATGAGCATTCTGGGGGGCGCCACCACCGTGTTGTTCAGGGTGTGGGCCAGGTAGTTGCCGTGCTCGCCCTTAATGCGAATCTTCAGGCGGCGGGCCTGGGCGTCAGACAGATTGGAGCAGGAGCCAACCTCAAAATATTTCTTCTGGCGAGGGGACCAGGCCTCCACGTCTACGCTCTTGACTTTCAAATCCGCCAAATCGCCGGAGCAGCACTCCAGGGTGCGCACCGGAATATCCAGGCTGCGGAACAGGTCCACCGTGTTCTGCCACAGCTTGTCGAACCACATTTTGCTCTCCTCCGGCTTGCAGACCACGATCATCTCCTGCTTCTCAAACTGATGGATACGGTACACGCCACGCTCCTCAATGCCGTGCGCGCCCTTCTCCTTGCGGAAGCAGGGAGAGTAAGAAGTCAGGGTCTTGGGCAGCTCGCTCTCCGGGGTGATGGTATCAATAAATTTGCCGATCATAGAGTGCTCGGAAGTACCGATCAGGTACAGGTCCTCACCCTCAATCTTGTACATCATGGCGTCCATCTCGGCAAAGCTCATTACGCCGGTAACCACATTGGAACGGATCATAAACGGCGGCACGCAATAGGTAAAGCCACGGTCGATCATAAAGTCACGGGCATAACTGATGACCGCAGAATGCAGCCGGGCGATATCGCCCATCAGGTAATAAAAGCCGTTACCGGCCACCTTGCGGGCAGCGTCCAGATCAATGCCGTCAAAGCGCTCCATAATGTCCGTATGGTACGGCACCTCAAAATCCGGCACCACCGGCTCCCCAAAGCGCTCCACCTCTACATTTTCACTGTCATCCTTACCGATGGGCACGCTGGCGTCAATGATATTGGGAATGGTCATCATGATCTTGGTGACCTGCTCGTTCAGCTCGTTGGCCTCTTTGGTCAGTTCTTCCAGCTCCTTGGCCTGATCCGCCACCTTTTGGCGCAGGGCCATGCCCTCTTCCTTCTTGCCCTGCGCCATCAAGGCGCCGATTTCCTTAGACAGCTTGTTGCGGTTTGCACGCAGCTCGTCCGCCTTGGTCATGGCAGCCCGACGACGCTCATCCAGTTCGATTACCTGATCCACCAGGGGCAGCTTTTCGTCCTGAAATTTCTTTTTGATGTTCTCCTTTACCAGTTCGGGATTTTCCCGCACAAATTTCATATCCAGCATACTTTTATTCTCCTAACTTATTAGCCAAATCTTTTAGATCTTCATTGGAATAGAATTCAATTTCCAGCGTGCCTTTGCCCCGGCCGGGCACCACGCGCACCTTGCGGCCCAAGGTCTCCTTCAGCGCCAGTTCCACCTCGTCATAAAACGCGTCCCGTCGGGATCGGGGCTTGGGCGCCGCACCGGCTTCCTGCTGGCTGCGCTTGGCCAGCTTTTCCACATCCCGCACCGTAAGTTTGTGTGAAACGATTTGCTCCGCCGCCGCATGAATCAGCGCCTCGTTCGGCAATCCCAGGAGCGCCCGGGCGTGGCCGGCAGAGATGGCGCCGTTTTTGGTCATCTCCCGCACCTCCGGGGGCAGCTTCAGCAGCCGCAGACTGTTGGCAATCGCCGGGCGGGACTTGCCCACGCTGGCTGCCACCTGATCCTGGGTAAAACCGCAGCGGTCAATCAGCGCTTGCAGCCCCTCCGCTTCCTCAATGGGGTTCAGATCCTCACGCTGCAAGTTCTCAATAATGGCGATCTCCATAGTCTCCACATCGGACAATTCCCGGATCACCACCGGCACCTCTCGCAGACCGGCGATGCGGCTGGCTCTGTATCGCCGCTCACCGGCCACCAGCTGATACCCGCCGCCGGGCAGGGGCCGCACCAAAAGGGGCTGCAACACGCCGTGCTGGCGAATACTCTCCGCCAATTCCTCCAACGCCGTTTCGTCAAAGGTCTTTCGGGGCTGCTCCTTGTTGGGCACGATCTCCTCTAAGGGCAGCGTGTTGTTTGCCACCAACTCATCAACGGAATTCTCTAAAAACAACTGGCCCAGTCCTTTGCCCAGGCCGGATTTTTTATTTGCCATCGCATTTCCTCCGCTTTTCCTATACCTATTATATTATAGAGCCGGGGTCAACGGCTCTGCTTAACCACCTCGTCTGCCAACTTTTTATACGCAAAGCTGGCCTTACAGTATTTTTCATAATACAGCACCGGTTTACCGTAGCTGGGGGCTTCTGCCAGCTTGACGCTGCGGGGGATCATGGTGTGGTAGGTTTTGCCGGGGAAGTATTTCTCCACCTCGTCTACCACCTGCTGGGTCAGCTTTAACCGGCTGTCATACATGGTAAAGACCACCCCTTGCAACTCTAAGTGGGGGTTATAGTGCTGTTTGACCGTGCGCACGGTGCTCAGCAACTGGCTCAAGCCCTCCAAGGCGTAATATTCGCATTGCAGGGGTACGATCAGGGTGTCAGACGCCACCAGTGCATTCAGACTCAGCAACCCCAAGCTGGGCGGGCAGTCAATAATAATGTAGTCATACTCCACCACCAGGGTGGCAATGGCTTTTTTCAGCGCACGAAACCGATCCTCCGTTTCCGCCAGTTCCAGCTCCGCGCCGGCCAAGTTCATGTTCGCCGGCAGCAAATCCAGGTTCTTAAAGGGCGTTTCGTGCAAAATTGCACGGGCAGGCTGGTTGTCCACCAAAATATCATAGGTGGAATACTCAATTTCGCTTTTATCCACACCTACGCCGCTGGTGCTGTTGCCCTGGGGGTCAACGTCTACCAGCAAAGTCTTTTTGCCCTTGGCGCCTAAAGCAGCCGCCAAATTGACGCAAGTGGTGGTTTTGCCCACGCCGCCTTTTTGATTAAAAATAGAAATGGTTTTTCCCATATCGGCACCTCCGATTGGTATTATACAACAAAGACCCGGCCGCTTCAAGGGTTTCACGTGAAACAGCGCGTATTATTTTTGGAGATTAGTGGCTGTCGAATTTGGCCATACCATATCTTGTGGCGCCGTTTTCGTGTTTCACATGAAACAACATTGGGCCGCGTTTCCGGCGTGTTTCACATGAAACATATAAATTGCGAGCCTGCACTGTGTTTCACATGAAACACAGAATGGCCCGGCGTTGCCGCCGAGCCATCCCGTGTGATGAAAAGAGGAGAATATGTTAAAACGGTTTCCCGTTTTAAGCAGGTTTATCTGCATTCGCAGAGGATTGTGTAGTGCCTTCGTCTGTATGCTTGGGTATGCGCACATGAAATTCGATATAATCGTCTGTCTCTGTTTTATTGCTGACCGCGTCAATACCGCTGGCTTGCATTGTGGCAATGGCCTTGTTTACAGTATTGACAAAGATACGCACATCTCGAAACAGGGGCACCACCTTGCGGCGATGCTTGTCCGCCGGCGCATCTTCGCCCAGCAGGTGCGCGATCATGCTTTCTGTCTGTTCTACATTCAGGTGGCGGTCGGTAACTGCCCTTAGCACCGTCCACATCACTTCCGGGTCGTCCACCTTAAGCAGTGCCCGGGCGTGGCGCTCCGTCAGCCCTTCTTTCTCAATATAGTACCGCACATCGGCAGGCAGTCGCAGCAGTCGCAACTTGTTGGAGAGCGCTGACTGGCTCTTGCCCAATTTTTTGCCGATCTCCTGTTGCGTCAGTCCAAAATGCTCGTGCAAATGCGCAATAGCCAGGGCTTCCTCAAAGAAATTTAAGTTCGCTCGCTGAATGTTCTCTAATATGGAGATCACTGCGCTGTCCTGGTAATCACAGTCCAGCACAATGCAGGGCACCGTTTGCAGGTTGGCCAAGATGGACGCCCGCAGCCGCCGCTCCCCGGCAATCAGCTCATAATAATCGCTGTTGTTGATCCGCCGTGCCAGCAATGGCTGCAACACGCCGTTTTGCTGAATGGAGTCTGCCAGCCCCAGCATTTCCTCGCTGCTGAATTGCTTGCGGGGCTGGTAGGGGTTGGGCAGCAGCCGTTCCGTTGGGATCTCTACGATCTCTTTGGCCATGTCCTCATCTCCTTTGACTATACTGTATCACAGTTTAGAACAAAAAGAAAGACTTTCCCATCGGGGGAAAGTCAATCTAAAACCGCAGCTTCGACAGGCTTATAACGGCTTGGTATCTATTTTTTTAGGCTTTCGCGGGTATTTTGTCGGGGTTTGCGATATTTTTCGCACAACAACCAAATGACGGCTGTCCCCGCTTGGTAGTTTATATGAAACATTCTGTTCCAATTCCCCGCCAAGGGTCGCCATGGCGCACTTTGCCGCCGCCACTTCGTCCTCCGCGCCTTTCAGCGCCAAGAACGCGCCGCCCACTTTCACAAAAGGCAGACAGTATTCGCACAACACCGGCAGGGGCGCCACCGCTCTGGCAGTGGCAATATCGTACTGCTCTCGATAATCCGGGTCTTTGCCCAGAATCTCCGCCCGCGCATGCACACGCTCTGCCACCAGCCCGCAGCCATGGAGCACATCTTTCAAGAACACCAGCCGCTTATGCAGACTGTCTGCCAGGGTCAAATCCAGATCCGGTCGGGCGATCAGCAGCGGCAGACCGGGAAACCCGGCGCCGGTACCTACATCAATCACCCGGGCATTTCTCGGTATCTCCACAAAGCGCAGCGGCTCCATGGAGTCGATAAAATGCTTTTCCAGTATGCCATCCGGATCGGTAATGCCAGTCAGATTCATTTTTTCGTTCCACGCCACCAATCGCTGGGCATACAGATCCAGCCGTTGGGCTGCGTAGCCGTCCACAGCAATGTTTAGTTCTTCAAGCAGTCGGGATAATTTCTCCGTGTCGATCATAGGCTCTCCAATAGAATGTGCAACGCTGCCACATCCGCCGGGTTGACCCCGCTGATCCGGGCAGCCTGCCCCAAGTTTTCAGGGCGAACGGCAGCCAGCTTTTCCTTAGCTTCCAGCCGCAGGCCGGTGAGTTTGCTGTAATCTATATCCGCCGGTATCCGCTGGGCCTCCACCCGGCGCAGCTCCTTAATCTGCTGCTCCTGACGGGCAATGTACCCGGCGTATTTAATACCGATCTCTACCTGTTCAAACACCGCTGCCGGCAGGTCCGGCCGTTTCGGATCCACCGGTGCCAAATCTGCGTAGGTCAGTTGGGGGCGCTTTAGCAATTCCTCCAGCTTGCAGCCGGTTTTTAGGGGCGCCGTTCCCTTAGCAGTCAAAATTTGCTGAATGGTGTCGGTCAGAGGCACGCTCACCTGCGCCACCCGCTGCCGTTCTTCTTCAATCAGCCGTTGTTTTTCCAAGTATTGATCATAACGTTCCTGTGAAATCAGTCCCACCCGGTAACCGGTAGGTGTCAGTCGCCGGTCGGCATTGTCCTGGCGCAGCACCAAACGGTACTCGCTGCGGCTGGTCATCATACGGTAGGGGTCTGTGCAGCCCTTGGTCACCAAATCGTCGATCAGGGTGCCAATGTAGCTGCTGCCCCGATCCAGCACCAGCGGTTCTCGTCCCAGCACCAACATAGCGGCGTTGATCCCGGCCACCAGCCCCTGGGCAGCGGCTTCTTCGTAACCGCTGGAGCCGTTAAACTGCCCCGCACCAAACAGCCCGGGGAAGTCGTGAAACTCCAAGCTGGCTTTCATGGCCCGCGGGTCCACGCAGTCGTACTCAATGGCGTAGGCGGTGCGCATCACCTGGGCGTGCTCCAAACCGGGAATGGTGTGGATAAACGCCAGCTGCACATCCTCCGGCAGGGAGGAGGACAACCCTTGCAGGTACATTTCTTCCGTCTTTTCGCCGCAGGGCTCCACAAACAACTGGTGCCGTTCCCGATCGGAGAAGCGCACCACCTTGTCCTCAAAGCTGGGGCAGTACCGAGGGCCTTTGCCCTCAATTTTGCCACTATACATAGGGCTGCGGTCCAGGTTGTCTAAGATCACCTGTTTGGTGGCAGCATTGGTGTAGGTGATGTGACACACCACCTTGTTCTCCGGCGGTGTATCCGTCTCAAAGCTAAAGGGCACCGTGCGGTCGTCGCCGGGCTGCACTTCCATTTTGTCAAAATCCAAACTGCGGGCGTTCACCCGGGAAGGGGTGCCGGTCTTGAACCGGCGCAGAGGCAGACCCAGCTTTTTCAGCGCCGTTGCCAGCGCCGTTGCCGGGAACATACCGTCCGGCCCGCTTTCGTAGCTCACATCGCCCACATACACGCGGCCGCCCAGGAAAGTGCCGGTGGCCAGCACCACCGCCTTGGCAGTATAGATCGCTTCCAACTTGGTGGTCAGACGCCAAAGACCGTCCTCCCCTTGGACAATATCTGTAATTTCGCACTGGCGCAGGTCCAAATTGTCCTGCCGCTCCAGGGTGTGCTTCATTCCTCCGGCATAGGCGCGCCGGTCAATCTGTGCCCGCAGGGAGTGCACCGCCGGGCCTTTGCCCAGATTTAGCATTCGAGATTGAAGCGTGTAGCGATCCGCCGCCTTGCCCATTTCGCCGCCCAATGCGTCGATCTCTCGCACCAGGTGACCTTTAGAGGTGCCGCCGATGGAGGGATTGCAGGGCATATTGCCCACCCAGTCCATATTGATGGTAAACACAGCGGTGCTGCACCCCAGCCGTGCCGCTGCCAATCCGGCCTCGATCCCGGCATGGCCGGCGCCGATCACCGCCACATCGTATGCTTTTGCAAAATATTCCATTACTTACCTACACAAAATTTTTCAAAAATCCGATCTACCACAGCCTGTGTCGCCCGGGCACCGGTGAGAGAAAGCAGGGCATCCGCCGCCGCGTCAATGCTCACATTCACCGCGTCATAGGTCATGCCGCCTTCCAGCGCAGCCACAGCCTCCGCCACACAGTCTGCCGCCGTTTGGCAGCACTGCCGCTGTCGCTCGTTGGCAAGGAGCGGATCCGCCGCGTCAAAATTCTGTACCCCAAGGGCGTCTGCCACCGCCACCGCCAAATCGTCCCGACCGGTGTGGTTCTTGGCGCTGTACGCCACCACCCGATCAAAGGCGGCTCTGATTTTTTCCTGCACCGCTGCCGGGGGCAAATCGTTTTTGTTTACCACCGCCACAGCGGTTTTGCCCTTGCAAAGGGTCATCAGTTCTTCGTCCGCCGGAGTCAGGGACGTGCTGCCGTCAAACACCGCCAGCACCAGCCGCGCCTGTTGCAACCGGGCCTGTGCTCGTTCCACGCCGATCTGCTCCACCACATCGTCCGTTTGGCGCAGCCCGGCGGTATCCGCCAGCCGCAGGGTCAGATCTCCCAGCCGCACCGTGCGCTCCACCACGTCTCGGGTGGTGCCCTGCACGGCGGTCACAATGCTGGTCTCCTGACCGGTCAGGTCGTTCATCAGGGCGCTTTTGCCCACATTGGGGCGCCCAACGATCACCGTATCCACCCCGGCGGTCATCAGCTGACCATTGTCATAGCCTGCCAGCAGGTGAGAGAGCAAGCCCTGCGCCTGTTGCAGGCTCTCCAGCAAGGTGTCACTGTCCAGTTCCGGGATCTCCTCGTCCGGGTAGTCCACCCAGGCCGCCATGCCGGCACTCACTTCCATGAGAATATCCAGCGCGCCCTCGATCTTTTGCCGCAGGGCGCCGGACAGGGCGGTATAGGCACTGTCTGCCGCCGCCTGGCCGGAGGCGGAAATCAGATCCGCCACGCTTTCCGCCTCGGTTAGGTCCATTTTACCGTGTAAGAACGCCCGCTTGGTAAATTCGCCGGGACCGGCAGGGGCTGCCCCGGCGGCCAGAACCGCTTGCAGGGTGCGTTCCACCGTCACCAGACCGCCGTGAACGCTCAGCTCCACCACATCCTCACCTGTGTAGGAGCGGGGCGCACGAAACACCAGCGCCACCGCCTGATCAAAGGCTTTTTCGCCCTGTGCCACGCTGCCGAAACGAGCCGTGTAGCCGGGCAGATCGGAGAGCCGACTGCCGTCTGCCGCACGGAATACTGCCTGGGCGATCTCTACCGCCCGATCACCGGACAGCCGCACCACGCCGATCCCGCCCACACCGTGGGGGGTGGCGATGGCTGCGATGGTTTTTGCCATACCTGCACCTTCTTTGTTTGGAGTTATGATAAAGTGATGTTCCGTATAATATCAATATCTGCGTAGGGGCGGATAGTATCCGCCCGCGGGCGGCAGGTTGCCGCCCCTACAATAAACCTTTTTGCCTCCCTTGTAAAGGGTGACTCCCCACGGTGTGGGGAGATGTCGCGCAGCGACAGAGGGGACGGGCACCGGTTAGGTGGTGGGTTTGCCGTAGGCGAACTCGGAGGAATTTATGCACTCGCTACGAAACAGTCCCCCGGACTGTTTCTCCCAAATGCTGACGCATTTGGAGCCTCGTGTCTCTTGCACTGCGTGCAATTCACTCGGGAGCAAGCCCCCGCCCTACCACGGTCCGATGTGGGGATCGGACCCTACATTCTCTGTTTTTACAAACCCCAAAATTATTATTTATACCTATTATAATATACCGCCGGGCAAAATACAAGAACGGCGGAGCCGTGGTTGCCCTGCGGTTCCGCCGTTGGTATTTGGACTTATTCCGCCGTAGGTGCAGCAGGGGCTGCTTCCTCAGCGGGGATCTCCTTTTTCGGCACTTCGATTTTGCCGAACTTGGGCAAATCTGCCCGGTCTGCCTTGGGGGCTGCCGCAGGCTTGCTGCCGGCAGAACGATTGCCGCCGCGACGACCGCCGCGACTGCCACGGTTGTAGCGCTCCCGATCACTGCCGGTGTTGGTCACGCCGCCTTCCGGCTCCAGCACCACGCGACGGTTCTGATCCACACCGATGGAGCGAGAGGTCACGCCCTCTACCTCCTGAATGGCAGTGTGCAAAATGCGCCGCTCATAGGGATTCATAGGCTCAAAGGTATAGCGCTTGCCGGTGCGCAGCACATAGGCCGCGTTTTTCTTAGCCAGGTTCTTCAAGGTTTCCTGGCGCTTTTCCCGGTAGTTGCCCACATTCAGGGCCACGCGCACATACTTATCGGTCTGCTTTTTGATCTGCAAAGAGGTCAGATATTGCAGGGCGTCCAGGGTCTCGCCCCGGTGGCCGATGATAATACCGTAATCCTCGCAGTCAATGGTGATCTCCACCAGGCCGTCCTTCAGAATGCCGGCCACCTGGGGATCCTCCACTTGCAGGCCCTCGATCAGGCGCTTTAAGTACAGGCAGGCGCTGTTCAGATCTGCGTCGCTAAGCTGCACGGTTGCCTTCTCTCGGGGTTTATCTGCTTTGGGTGCACGGGCGGGTTTGTCCGCCTTAGGTGCACGAGGCTTGTCTGCCTTGGCAGCACGGGGCGCGCTCTGCTTCTCTGCCTTTTGGGGCTTGTCGCTGCGCTGCGCCTGCTTTTTGGGCTGCGCCGGTGCTTCGCGGCGGGGCTGGGGCTTCTTTTCCCGCTTGCCGTCGTCGTAGCTGACCTTGACCACAGCGTCGCTGCCGCCAAACAGGCCAAGCACCTTCTTCTTCGGCATCTGTACCACTTCCACATGCACATCTGCCGAGGCGGGCGCATTCAGACCGATGAGGGCCGCGTTGCGAGCCTCCTCCAGGGTCTTGCCTCTGCCTTCAAATTCTTTTAACATGCTTTCCTCCGACTTATCCTCCCGGTGACCCGGGGGGTCGTGTTATTTCATTTTTTTGATGTTCGCTTCTCTGGAGCGCCGGTAAATGGTGTTCTCCAGCATCAGTCTGGCCTGGCTGCGCTTCGGCGGGAAGAACTTGGCCAGGAAAAGCTGCTGCACAATGGCCACCAGGTTGGAGATGATCCAGTAAAAACCGACCGCTGCCGGTACCTTAAACGAAATGTAAAAGGAGAAGAACGGCATCATCAGCATCATAATCAGCATCTGGCTGGTCTGCTGTGCGGCTGCCGGATTGTTCTTCTTCTGGATCATGGTAGACACCAGGGTGGAGGCCAGGGAGGTCACCAGGCAAAGCAGGGGAACGATAATAATGATCCCGTCTTTCCAGTGGGGAATGGCGGTCATATCCAAATTACCGATCACCATACCGTCGCGGTACGCCTGAATGGCGGCGCAGTTGTCCGCAGTAAACAGGGTGGGGAATTTCTCAACCAAAGTGTCCTTATAGGCGCCGAAATTCTCCAAAATACCCAGCTGCAAATACTGGCCCTTGTAGCCCAGCTCCTGCACCACCTGCGCAATGTTGGCGGACTGATCCGCAAAGCCCTTCATCCCCAGCACATAAGACAGGGGATAATAAATAATCCCGATGATGCCCATCAGGAACACCATCTGGAAAAGCATCGGTCCGCAGCCCATCTGCATGGGATTGTGGCCCTCGCGGGCGTACAGATCCTGGGTCTCTTGCTGGAGCTTCATCCGGTCCTTAGGGTCCGGGTACTTCTTCTGCAGCTTCGCCAGCTTGGGCTGCAAGCGGGCGGTCTTGGCCATGGTCTTTTGCTGGTGGATGTTAAAGGGCAGCAGGATCACTCGGGTCACCACCGTAAAGATGACGATGGCCACGAAATACTGATTGTTCAGCAGATCCATCAGGAACCCCATGCACACACCGAACAGCCAATAAAGCGGCTTAAAAAGGCCCATGCCCGCGGAAGAAGAAGTGGCAGCTAATAAAATACTGTTCATGCATTGTCCTCGTTAGATTCAGTTGTAGAGCAGGGAGCGCAGGGCTTGTCCTTCTTTGGGGGCACCGGGTCATACCCGCCCTTAAAGAAAGGATTGCAGCGCAAAATACGCAAAAACGCCAGCCAGCACCCCTTCCACACGCCGTGGATCTCAATGGCCTCCAGTGCATACTGGCTGCAAGTAGGGGTATAGCGGCAGGCGCCGTGCGAAAATCGGGGACTGAGGGTTAGCTGGTAGGTACGAATCAGGAAGATCGCCAGCTTCTTAACGATGTTCTTCATGCGATAACACCCCTAAGGCCGTCAACTGTTTTTCCATATCCGCCAGGACCACCTGCATCTTCACTCTGGTGGTGCGGCTGCGCGCCACGAACACCAGATCCCATCCGGTCACACCGTCCTCCAGCTGTGAAAAGGCGGCACGAATCACCCGGCGGGCGCGATTGCGCTCTACGGCGGTGCCGATTTTCTTGGAGGTGGTAATGCCCACCCGGGTCTCACCTCGGCGATTCTTCATACAATAGGTCACCAGGCTGGCTCCGGCCTTGCTTTTACCACGGTGGTACAGGCGGCGAAAGACCTTATTCTCCTTTATGGCGCTGCTTTTCACAATACGCTCCGTTCGGTCAATTAGTAAGACAGGGACTTGCGACCCTTAGCACGGCGGCGGGCCAGTACCTTTCTGCCGTTCTTGGTGGACATTCTCTTTCTGAAGCCGTGCTCCATCTGTGCGTGCCGCTTCTTAGGCTGGAAAGTTCTTTTCATCTTGCATTCACTCCGTTTCTGAAAATCAAACTGGTCTTGATTTTACTTATGCTCTGCACGGCATAGTGCAGGCGAATTGACTTTTGGCTTGTGGGATAGTGATCCACATTAGCGGTTGATATTATATTATAAAATGCGCCCTGTTGTCAATAAAAATCTGTTACTTCTTGTTTTTATTCTCATAATATATTATAATGTCACTATATGTTGGGGGTAGAACCTATGCACACTACAAGTCCGTGGCGCGCTGTCAGCCGTGTGGCCCTGGTTTTGGGGCTGTTTTTTACAGGCTGCTGCTTTTTAGACAGCTGGCACGCACCGTTCTTTTTCAACTTCCGCTACCAGTGGTTAAAGCTGATCCTCTCTTTTGTGATCCCGGCGGCGGTCACGGTGTGGAACTTTTTGACCGAGCGCTCCCTGCGCTTTGCAGGCACCGCCTGCGCCGTCTTAATGCAGGTGTCGCTGGTGCTGTTCTTTATCGACCGCTATACGGTGAATTTAATTGCCCGGCTGGACGACAGTCGCATTATCTACCACTTTCTTTACACCCTCATCAGCGTGTTCACCCTGCTGGCGGCAGGCTGGATTTGCGCCCGGTGCAGCAAGGCGTGTGTGGACTTTGCCCTGTTTTACCGCCGGTTCTCCCTGGGCTATCTGCCTTTGTGCGCGTTTCTTTTTATCCTGCAGTTTTTTCTGCTGCGCACCTTTGGCAATATTTTCGTTACTGCCAACGGCGTACCCTTCCGGGGCGAGATCTACTGCCTGTGGTATTATGCCAAGACCGGCACCCTGTCTTTTTCCACCGCCCTGCACTCGGCAGGGAATGTGCTGTACTTCACCTCCCTGTCCCTGGCTCTTTGCGGCACGGTGCGGCGGCGTCCGGTGCTGTGGGGCACTCTGGTGCCCGTGGCCCTGTCCGTGTTTGTAGAGAGTTTTCAGCTTCTCACCAAAAGCGGGGACGCGGATGTGGACGATATTATCTTAAACACCCTGGGTGCCGTGCTCGGCGTCCTGATTTTTCGGCTGCTGCTGCGGCCCTTACTGCAAAAGGAGACCCGTATATGTTAGGCATTATCGGCGCAATGGATGTGGAGGTCCGCACCATTAAAGACAAGATGACCGGCACCGTCACCACCCGGGCGGCAGGCTGCGACTTCGTGACCGGCGAGCTGGAGGGCGTGATGATCACCGTGGTGCAGTGCGCACCGGGCAAGGTAAATGCCGCCCTGTGCACCCAGCTGCTCATTGACCGTTTCCAAGTGGATCGGGTCATCAATATCGGCGTAGCTTGCTCCCTAAGTGAGCGGGTGGTGATTAAAAATATCGTCATTGCCACCGATGTGTGCCAGTACGATATTGACATTACCGCTTTAGGCGAGCCAAAGGGCTTTATCAACGGCCTGGGCACCATTAAAGTGGCAACGGACCCAACCCTGTCCGATCGGCTGGCGCGCACCGCCATCAACAGCGGCGAGCGTATCCATCGGGGCACGGTAGCCAGCGGCGATACCTTTATCGGCACCGCAGCGCTGAAGTCTGCCATCGCCGGGGAGTTTGACGCCCTGTGCGGCGAGATGGAGGGCGGCGCCGTAGGTCAGGTTTGTGCTGCCAACGGGGTGCCCTTTGCGGTAATGCGCGCCATCAGCGACGGCGGCGACGAAAACGCAGCCATGGATTACCCCACATTCAAAAAAATCGCCGCAGAACTGTCTGCGACGATCTTAACGCGATTTGTGGCGGAGGAGCAAACCCAGGAAAGCCTGTTCTGATCACTCGATCACAAAATTATTCAGAATATATTCTTCCGCCTCGGCAATGATGGTATGCAGCGCCGTCTTTTCCGGCACATCGGAGCCGGTGCGGCTTTTGTCCTCAATAAACACAAAGCGGGCGTCCTGCACCGCCAAGGCAGCAGAGGCCAATTCACGACCCAGATTGTAGTCCAGCTTGAACATCTCTTTGGGCAAAATACCGGCCTTAGCCATCGTCAGCGCGCCTCGGTACAGGCTGAGCATATAGTAATCATAAATATACCGGGCAGCGCCCCCGCGAGAGGCAGCGGCTGCCGTATCCAGCAAAATACGGGTGGCTTGGCTCAGGGTGCTCAGGGGCATATCATCGTCCTCTGCACCCAAACTGGCATACACGGACGGATCCAGTCCGTTGCGGCTGGCAGACACCCCCAGCAGGTAGTCGGTGGTCACGCCGTAGTAGTCGGCACACTTGACCACAAAGTCCAGCCCGCACTCCCGAATGCCTTTTTCGTAATGGGACAGCAGTGCCTGGCTGATGCCCAAATCGCCGGCGGCTTTTTTTTGGCTGATGCCCCGCTCCCGACGCAGCTGGCTCAGGGTAGCGGCGAACTTGCTGTTTTTCTCCGCCTTGTCGGCTTTACTTTGGCGCATGGCGCGCTTGGCGGCTTTGGCCCGCCCTTTCAGGTCCTTGAACTCTTCTTTGACCTGTTCCAGGTTCTCGCTTTGGATCTCCATTTGTTCATTCACTCCCAAAAATATTACAACGAGTATTATATATCAGCTTATACTCTTTGTAAAGGGTTATTTTATTCTGTCAACAATTTGTAATGTTTCGTCGGCTATCGCCGTTATTCAGGAGGATTTTGCATTGAAGTCATACACGGTTTATCTTTTTCGTCACGGGCTCACTAAAGGCAACCTAAACGCACAGTATATTGGGCAGACGGATTTGCCACTCACTATGGATAGTATCAACCAACTGCATACCCTGCGGGGCAAGTACCCGTACCCGGAGGTGGACGCCGTGTTTACCTCCCCCTTAAAGCGGTGCAAGGACAGCGCCGCCATTCTCTTTCCGCGTAACAATTTGATTACCATTGAGGATTTTAAGGAATATAACTTCGGCGAGTTTGAGGGCAAGACCGCTGCGGAATTGCAGGACAACCTGGACTTTCGGGACTGGCTGCAAGGGGATATGCAGGCAAGCCCGCCGTACGGCGAGACCAACGCCCAGTTTATGCACCGGGTGTGCGCCGCTTTTGAAAAGGTGATCTCCGGCTGTGTCCAAACCGGCACCCGGCGGATCGCCCTGGTGTGCCACGCCGGGGTCATGATGACCCTGCTCACCTGCTACGGCCTGCCGGAGGCAGCCATGGCCAACTGGCAGACGGACCCGGGCTTTGGCTACAAGCTACACCTGGACCCGGCCCTGTGGATGCGCGCCAATAAAATGCAGGTGGAGGACACCGCCCCCATTCCCATGGCGCAGTTGGAGCAGGTAGAGGACTAAGATTTTACAGCGGCATTTAACAGTGCGATCGGGCAGCGCACCCTACAAAATGGAATTTGAGAAATAAAAAATGTTGGGATCAATCGGGCGGATGGTATCCGCCCCTACAGTCCACCGGTTACCAAAACGCCTGCGGTCTTTTATGTTTTTTAACATCTATTTACTCGTAGGGGCGGCAATCTGCCGCCCGCATTTACATAAAATCATCATCAAAAAAGCACCCCGGGTGGGGTGCTTTTTTACATTTCTTCTGTTTATTCTACCGTTACAGCAGGTTGCAATAATCGCAGCGGTTCTCCGCCAGCTTAATATTGCTTTTGCCATAGATTTTCATTTGCAGGTCGTAGGCGTCCTGGGGAATATCCGACTTCCACAGCCACACGCCCCGACTGGGACCGCAGGGGGTCAGCTGGGTGGGACCGATCAGGTAGTTGCCGCCGCGGACATGATCCGGCGTAGGCACGGAAAAAGTCTGGGTTTCGTAATTCATCCAGCCGTTGGAAAGGGCATAGGTAGCCAGGCTCACCAGTTCCTTTTTGCTGTACCCGGTGTACACATAGCCCACCAGGTCATTGACCACTTTCAGCAGCTCGGTGGTGGAAGAGCCTTTCATCTTCTTAAACACCTGAAGCAGCACGGTCTTTTGCCGATCGGCGCGGGCGTTATCCGTGTCAATCTTACGAATACGGCAGTAGGCCAGCGCCTGCTTACCGTTCAGCTTCTGCTTACCCTCGGTGCCCTCGTAGCTCTTCTCGATATACACATTGCCGTAGCGCTTGGGGTGGTTATTGATCTCGTTGATCTCCCGATCGGTAATGGTAATGGTCACGCCGCCCAGGCTGTCAATGATCTTGGGGAAGCTGGCAAAGTTCACCACCGCGTAGTTGTCGATCTGGATCTTATAGTAACGCTCCACGGTTTTGATGTATTCCTTCATGCCGCCCATGGAGGCAGCGCCGTTGATCTTGTCGTACTGGCCCTCACCGTTCGCCTCAAAGTACACATACAAATCGCGCAGTACGGAGGTCAAAGTGATCTTGCCGGTATCGATATTGACGCTGGCGATAATGGCAGAGTCGGCACGAGAGGTGTCGCTGATCTGCTCCTCCCGGGTGTCCTCCCCGATGAGCAAAATGTTCTTTACATGGGTAGAGCTGACCGGATCGCCGTTTTTGTACCAGTTTTTCAAATATTCTTTATAGGTCGTAGCGTCTGCCGCAGACGGCTCCTTGATCTCCGGAAAGTTCTCTTTTAAGAAATCCATACCGTGATAGGAAGTGTCCGTCTTTTTGTAATCGTCCGCTTCGTCGGTGAACTTACCCAACAGACCGTTTACATAGCACACGGCAAAAACGCCGCCGGCCACAATCAGCACTGCCAGCACAACAATAATGGCAATGGAAATTTTGCCCTTTTTGGTCTTGCGCCAGGGCAAAGCGTTCGGGTCTTTTTGCTTTTTGCCGCCTTTTTGCTTTTTGCCGCTTTTGCGCTTTTTGTCCGCTGCCGCCGGTGCATTCTCAGCCTTGCCGGAGAGAGAGAACAAATCAATCATCTCGTCCGTGGCTTGGTGGCTTAGGTTTGCCGGCTCCAGCGGAGGCTGGTTTTCCGGCTTTTGGCTCGGCTTGTCCGGGGTCACGGTGCGATCCCGATTTTCGTATGCCGGGGGCGGGGGTTGCAGCTTGCGGCGCACCTGCTGCACCGGCACATCGGCAGTGTCTGCCTTGGGTGCGGCGGGTTTGGGTGCCCGTTTGGCTTCCGGCGCAGGGGCAGCTTTTTGCTGCGGCTCCGCTTTCTCCCGGGGTGCCGGGGTGGGCTGCGGCGCTGCTTTTGGCGGCTGCGGCGCTGCTGTTTTTTTCTCCTTCGGTTCCGGCTTTACAGCGGGCTTTTCCGGACCCAGCAGCTCCTCCACCAGTTTACCGGCGTAGGCTTCTCGATTGGCGTCCGTCTGTACAGGCGCAGCCTTGGGCGCAGGCGCAGACTTTAAGTTGCTTTCCTGCTCTGCCCGGCGCTGCTTTACCTCGGACAAAATATCGTCAATATTATAGTCTTTTGCCATGAAAAAGATCTCCTCTTTTTGCAGGTAGTTCCGTTGGGATCGACGGCGCAAAAAACAAAAGCGCCTGTGTGCCCCAAAGCATAGCCACAATTATACTTCATTTTTTATGTCATTACAATAAAAAATTTGTAAAATTTTGTGCTTTGTGAACACACAGACGGTTAAGTGTCTATTATTCTGCGGTTTCCGGGGCAGATGCCGGGGTTTCTGTGCCGTCACCCTCCGGGGTGTCGTCCGTTTTCTCCGGCTCCATGTGCTCCACCACGGACAGGGTAACCACCTTGTCCTCATCTGTGGTACGCATCACCCTTACGCCCTTGGCCGGGCGCTTAAAGGCAGAGATCTGATCCACAGGGGTGCGAATGACAATGCCTTCCTGGGAGATCATAATAATATCCTGGTCCTCGCGCACCGGGGCGATCATGGCCACCTTGCCGTAGGTCTCGGTATGGTAGTTGATCAGACCCTTGCCGGCACGGGACTGCACCCGGTAGTCGTCAAAGTTGCTCTTGCGGCCGTAGCCGGTCTCGCTGACGGTGAGCAGGCGGGTGTCCTCCAGCGCCACGGCAAAGCCAACCACATAGTCGCCTTCTGCCAGCTGAATGGCGCGCACGCCGCGGGCGGTACGGCCGATCAGGCGGGCGTCGCTCTCCTTAAAGCAAATGCTCATACCATCGTGGGTAGCCACGATCAGATTGCGGTTGCCGTCGGTGATCTCCACCCAGCTCAGTTCGTCGCCCTCGTCCAAATTGATGGCGATAATGCCGGTTTTGCGAATATGATCATACTGGCTGATCTCCGTGCGCTTGATCACACCGTTCTTGGTGACCATGCACAGGTACTGGCGCTCTTCGCTATCCGGCACCCGCACCATAGCGCTGATCTGCTCCTCATTCTCCAAAGGCAGCAGGTTCACCACATTCATACCCTTGCTGGTACGGGAGGCGGCGGGGATCTCGTATCCCTTCATCTTAAACACCTTGCCCTTGTTGGTAAAGAGCATAATGTAGTCGTGGGTGGAGCAGGTAAACATGGTCTTGGCCACATCTTCCTCTCTGCGGCTCATGCCCATAATGCCTTTGCCGCCGCGGTTCTGTGCCTTATAAGTATCTACCGTCTGGCGCTTCATATACCCCATGGTGGTCAGGGTGAGCATGCAGTCCTCTACCGGGATCAGGTCCTCGTCATCCACATCGCCGGAGGCAGCGGTAATCTCGGTACGCCGTTCGTCGCCGAATTTGTCGCCGATGGCGCGGGCCTCTTCCTTTACGATCTCTAACACCCGGGTCTCACTGCTGAGAATGTCTTGATAATCGGCAATCTTGATGTGCAGCTCGCCCAACTCGGTGCGGATCTTTTCAATTTCCAGTCCGGCCAACTGACCCAAACGGAACGCCACAATGGCCGCAGCCTGTGGCTCGTCAAAGTCGTACTTGGCCATCAATTCCTGCTTGGCCTCGGCTTGGCCGCCCTTGCAGCCGCGAATGGTGGCGATGATCTCGTCCACAATATCAATGGCACGGGCCAGACCCTCTAAGATATGGGCGCGATCCTGGGCTTTCTTCAAATCATAGCGGGTGCGGCGGGTGATGATCTCTTCCTGGAAGGTAATGTAATTTTGCAGCATTTCCTTCAGGGAAAGAATGCGGGGCACGCCGTCTACCAGCGCCAACATAATCACACCGAAGGTTACCTGCATTTGCGTCATCTTGTACAGGTTATTGAGCACCACCTGGGCGTTGGCGTCCCGCTTAACGGTGATCTCAATGTGCATACCTTTGCGGGAGGAGAAGTCCTTAATGTCCGCCACGCCCTCGATCTTCTTGTCTCGGGCCAACTCGGCAATGCTGGCAATCAGCGCCGCCTTGCGCACCTGGTAGGGCAGCTCGGTAACCACGATCTTGTAGCGGTCGCCCTTGCTCTCTACAATCTCTGCCCGAGCACGCAGATAGATTTTGCCTCGGCCGGTCTCATAGGCCTGGCGAATACCCCGAGCGCCCATAATGATACCAGCGGTGGGAAAGTCCGGGCCTTTAATGTGCTGCATCAGCTCCGGCAATCCGGCATCCGGGTTGTCGATCAGGCAGCACATACCGTCAATCACTTCCCGCAGATTGTGGGGCGGAATGTTGGTGGCCATACCTACGGCGATGCCGCTGGAGCCGTTCACCAGCAAATTGGGATAGCGGGCCGGCAGCACCACCGGCTCTTTCAGTCGGTCATCGTAGTTGGAGGCAAAATCCACCGTGTCCTTGTCAATATCTTGCAGCATTTTCATGCTGATCTTGCTCATTCGGCTCTCGGTGTATCGGTATGCAGCGGCCGGGTCGCCGTCTACGGTACCAAAGTTGCCGTGACCGTCTACCAGCGTGTAGCGCATGGAGAAGGTTTGGGCCAGTCGCACCATGGCATCATACACAGAGGCGTCGCCGTGGGGGTGGTAACGACCCAGCACGGTACCTACGGTGTCTGCACACTTTCTGTACGCCCGATCCGGGTACAGGTTGTTCTCAAACATGGTGTAAAGAATACGGCGGTGTACCGGCTTCAGCCCGTCCCGCACATCCGGCAGGGCACGGCTGACGATCACGCTCATAGAGTAGTCCAAAAAGGCCTTGCGCACCTCTTTGTTAATCTCTACATCTACGATCTTTTGATTGTCATACCGGATCTCATTGTTATCCATTGGCATTCATCTCCTAAATACGGGCCACAGCCCGGCAGGTTTTACTTGGTCAATTTATAATAAGCGGTGTTTTGCAGCATTTCCCGCAGCCGGGGCAGTTCGCTCTCCGGCAGTGCCCGCTTGGGCAGCAGCAGCGTAACGGTGCCGGGAATGGCAAAGGCAAACAGCCGCCCGGTCTCAAATACGGCGCCGAACATGGCCATAGGGTACACCGCGTGAATTTCGCACTGATCCGGCTGGGTGGCAGGCATTACCCACTCCACCTCTGTGCCGGTAATGCGCATTTGCACCGGCGCAGTCAGGGACGGATGTGCCTTGCACAGGCGGGTATACATCCGCCGGGATACAGGTCCGCGGCACAGCAGCAGAACGCCCATGGCCAACAGGGGCAAACAGGCCGCCAGCGCAACGGTAGGCTGGTGGGACTGGGCGCTAAAGCCCGCCACCGCACAGCCAAATCCAACAGCTGCTAAAAAGAGAATGGGGGTTATGCGGGTCAGCCGCCGACGCAGCGCCGCCATATCGGCAAAATCCATGGCTTCTAAGCAGTAGTTTGCTTCAATCATTTTGCACCTCCAAAGGCCGGTGCCTTCTCGTGCAGGGCGCTGAGCAACGCGTTCAGATCCGCCGGGTCACAGTTTGCTTTTTCAATCACAAACAGCCCCATACGGTAGCACCCGATGAGAATAATATAATCCTTGGTCTCCTTAGCGTAGGTGATCCCCTGCCAAGGCAGGGTGTACTGCTCAAATTTGCTCCACACCTGCAGCGCCTGCTCCTCCAGCCGGAGGGTAAAGGGCTGGGTCAGTGTGGGAGAGTTGCCAAACTCCCGCAGCACGGAACTGCGCCGCACCCAGGGCAGCAGCACAGCCATGGCTGCTACAATACCGCTCAGCGCCGGGAGTATCGCCGTCTCTGCCACATCTTGCAGCAGAAAATACAGCAAAATACCCGCCGCTGCCAGCACCGCACATAGGGCGCAAAATACCCATTGCAGCCGCAGCTGCTGCCGTTGCAGCACCCGCCACCCGGCGTAATACGCCCGTGGCGTCATTTTGAATTCAAATGTGGTCATGGTGTTCTCCTTTGTTTGGGAGAATGGGGTTGGTTTCTACAATAATCCCTCCACCGCCTACGGCGGTCCCCCTCCCTTTACAAGGGAGGCTTATCGGTTACATCTTCTTAGGCTCCCTTGTAAAGGGAGCTGTCAGCGCAGCTGACTGAGGGATTTGCGGGCGGATAATATCCGCCCCTACCTCGTCGACATTGACTCCATATTGCTTGTGGCGGAGTTTTAACATAATCCACCCCGCGCGCATTCCATAATGTCTCCTCTCCCCAAAAAGGCTTCTGCCTTCTCGGGGACCCCACAATATAATCGTAGGGCGGGGGCTTGCTCCCGCCGGGGTAGGCGTTTACTTGCAATTAAATGTCCAAATTCTGTACATATTTTGCCTTTGATCCGCCAGGGGGCTTTTGCCACGGCACAGTTGGTGCACGCCGCTATCAAACGCTCCACCGGAGCGTTCTCCCGCAGCGTCGTTTGAACCCCGCCGAGGTAGGCATTTACTTGCAATTAAATGTCCAGATTCTGTACATATTTTGCATTCTTTTCAATAAATTCACGGCGGGGTTCAACATTATCGCCCATTAAAATAGAGAATGTTTCGTCCGCCTGCTGGGCGTCCTCAACGGTCACCCGCAGCATAATGCGAAATTCCGGATCCATCGTGGTCTCCCACAGCTGCTCCGGGTCCATCTCACCCAAACCTTTGTATCGCTGAATGTCGCACTGGCCGCCCATTTCTTCAATGAGCCGGTCACGCTCCTCGTCGCTAAAGGCATACTTGAATTTTTTGCCCTTTTGCACCTTAAACAGCGGGGGCTGGGCCAGGTAAATGTAGCCGCCCTCAACTAAGGGCTTCATATAGCGGAAGAAGAAGGTCAGCAGCAGGGTACGAATATGCGCGCCGTCCACATCCGCATCGGCCATAATCACGATCTTGTGGTAGCGCAGCTTGGTAATGTCAAAGTCCTCGCCGATGCCGGTGCCCAGCGCGGTCACCACAGGCATCAGCTTTTCGTTGCCGTAAACCTTGTCCAGCCGTGCCTTTTCCACATTCAGCATTTTACCCCAAAGGGGCAGAATGGCCTGGTGGGCACGGTCCCGTCCGTCCTTGGCGGAGCCGCCGGCGGAATCACCCTCGACGATGTAAATTTCGCACAGGGAGGGGTCGTTAGAAGAGCAGTCCGCCAACTTGCCCGGCAGCTTGCTGCTTTCCAGCCCGGTCTTATTACGGGCGTTATCTCTGGCCTTGCGAGCCGCCTCTCTGGCGCGAGAAGCGTCCAGGGACTTGGACAGCAGCGCCTTGGCTACCGCCGGGTTCTCCTCAAAATAGGTCATCAGTTTGTCATACACCAGGGAGCTGACCAGGCCGGTAATGTCCGTATTGCCCAGCTTGCCCTTGGTCTGGCCCTCAAACTGGGCCTCGGTAAGCTTCACGCTGATGACGGCAGTCAGCCCCTCGCGCACATCGTCGCCGGAGAGCTTCTTGTCATTTTCTTTCAGAATATTAAACTTTTTGCCGTAGTCGTTAAACACCCGGGTTAGGGCGGTTTTGAACCCGGTCTCGTGGGTACCGCCGTCAATGGTATTTATGTTGTTGGCAAAGGACAGCAGGGTCTCATTGTAGCTGTCCGTATAGCACAGCGCCACCTCTGCACTGCGGTCGTCCTTGGTCGTGGAGATGTGGATTACTTCGTCCTGAATGGGGTTTAGTCCCCGGGTGGTGTTGATGTACTTTACAAATTCCCGAATACCGCCCTCGTAGCAGAATTCCTCGGCTACCGGCTCTTCGCCCCGCTTATCCGTCAGCGTAATGGACAGCCCGGCGTTCAGGAACGCCTGCTCCCGCAGACGGCGGGCCAATACATCGTACTCGTACTCGGTGGTCTCGGAGAAAATCTCCGGGTCCGCCTGGAATCGAATGAGGGTACCGTGCCCCTCCCGATCGGCAATAATATGCAGGTCGTCCACCGGCTTGCCTCGCTCAAAGCGCTGGGCGTACACATGACCGTTTTGGGTCACCTCTACCTCCAGCCACTGGGACAGGGCATTTACCACAGAGGAGCCTACGCCGTGCAGACCGCCGGATACTTTATAGCCGGAGCCGCCGAACTTACCGCCGGCGTGGAGTACGGTGAGCACCACCGTTACAGCAGGCAGGCCGGTCTTTTCGTTAATGCCGGTGGGAATACCACGGCCGTTATCCCGCACGCTAATCACATTACCAGGCAAAATCTCCGTCTCAATGTGGGTGCAGACCCCGGCCAGTGCCTCGTCAATGGAGTTGTCCACGATCTCATACACCAGGTGGTGCAGACCTCGGGGGCCGGTGGAGCCGATATACATACCCGGGCGCTTGCGGACGGCCTCCAGACCCTCCAGCACCTGAATATCTTTTGCGGAATATTCTTCCGTTACAACGGTGTCCATATCCGCTTCTTCCAAAACAGTCTTTTCTTCTTCAGCCATAACTTCTGCCTTTCTGCCCACAAAGGCGTCCTCCGCACTGTGGGCAGGTGCGGTGCCTGTGTCCGTATTCTATCGAAAATGGGTTATTTCCATCGTTTGATCAGCGTGCTTACATTCAGGGAACTGATATACACCGTTTCTTTGGTAAGCACATAGCTTTTAGGCAGGTCGTAATTTACATACTGCACCCGCTTTTGCTGCTCTGCCCTGGTTAAAAAATCTCGGGTGGCCTTACCTACCGTGGAGGTATCCATATCAAAAATACCAATAATATCGCCGGTACGCACCACTGTGTCGCCGCCAATGTGCAGGAGCATCAGTTCACCACCTTGCCGTTTTCAATATGAAAGGTTTTGCCCCGGGTGCCACGCAAGATGGTGCCCGCATCACAGCAGGTGATAAACAACTGCATACCCTTCATGTGGTTGAGAATATAATCTTGCCGCCCTTCGTCCAACTCGCTCATTACATCGTCCAGTAGGGCAATAGGGGCTTCATTTGTTTTTTGTTGTAGAATTTCCGCCTCCGCCAGTTTTAGGGAGAGCACACAGCTGCGCTGCTGCCCCTGACTGCCGTACTTTCGGGCAGAGATACCGTTTAAGGTAATATCCAGATCATCCCTGTGGGGTCCAACGGTGGTGGCCCGGTGGTAAATATCCTCGCTGCGGGCACTTTCCAGCAGAGAGAGCAGCCGCCGTTCCAGTTCTTCTACGGCCAAATCACCGTACTCAAAGGCGCCTTGCAGTCGGGCGCCGATCTGCTCCCGCCCGCCGGACAGACCGGTATGAATACGGGAAAGCGGTTCTTCCAGCGCAGCCACATAGGCACGGCGCTGATAAATGATTTTTGCCCCGGCACGAGCCAGGTTACCGTCCCAAATAAACAGGGTGTCGGCGCTCATTTTGCCTGCCGCAATATCTCGCAGCAGCATATTCCGCTGGGCCAAACTGCGGTTGTAGTCGCTGAGCAATTTTTTATATCCTGTACGGATTTGGCACAGAGCAAGATCTAAAAACTTGCGCCGTTCTGCCGGGCCGTCTTTAATCATGGTCAAATGGGCGGGGCTGAACACCACCGCCTTGATCTCCTCCCCCAGTGCGGCGGCAGAGGCCTTGGCAATACCGTTTAAGGTGGCGCTGCGGCGTTTTTTAATCTGTAACATGGCCGTTTGGGGTCGATTACCGCTGACAAAATGAATTTGCAGCTGTGCCTGTTCTTTGCCAAATTGTACCAGCTCGCTGTCCCGGGCACCGCGAAAACTTTTAGCGCCGGTAAACAGGTACACCGCTTCAATCAAATTGGTTTTACCCTGGGCATTTTCGCCGTAGATCACATTTACATCGTCAAAATCCAGCACCAGGTGTTCCAGATTGCGGTAGGCGTCAATACCCATGCGTTCTATCTTCATTGCTGTATGGTATAATCGGTGCCGTGGATGACCACCACATCGCCGGGCTTGATTTTTTTGCCTCTTGCGGTACAGGTCTCCCCATTCACTTTTACCAGTCCGTCCTGGATCATTTGCTTGGCCTGGCCGCCGGTCTCCGCCTCGCCTTTGAATTTCAGCAGCGCATCCAGCCGGATAAAAGGGGTACTGATGGTCACCGTCTCTTGCCGGTGGGGTTTGATATTTACATTAAGCTTCATTTTTCAGCCTCATAGGCAGCACCAAGAACAGGAAGCTGTCATCGGTCATCGGCAGCACCTTCACCGGGCTAACCGGGCCGGACAACTCAATGCGTACCTGATCGGTGTCTGCGGCGTTCAGTGCGTCCAGCACATATTTGGAGTTAAAGCCGATTTCCACCCGATCGCCGCTTACATTGGCGTGGGTGTAGTTTACCACCCGGCCCAGGCCGGACACAGTGGATACCCGCATTTCATCTGCATCAAACAGGCAGCGAATGGGGTTCTTTTGGTTATTTTCAATCACCGGAATGGTACTGGTAATGCAGTGAATGGCATCCTCGGTGTTAATAAGTACCGTGGTATTACTGCTTTTAGGCACTGCGGCGTTATAATCTAAGAATTCGCCTTCCAGCAACCGGCTGATGATGCTGTACTGTCCCACTTCAAATACAATATGACGCTTGCCTACGGAAACGGAAATATTTTCGTCCTCCTCCGGGTTCAGCAGCTTGATCAGCTCCCGTACCGTCTTTTTGGGTACGATAAAACTAATATCCTCACCGTCATATTTTACGGTTTCCGTGCGAATGGCCAAGCGGTAACCGTCTACGCCAATCAGGCGCAACTGGTTCAGGCTCATTTCAAATTTAAGTCCTGTGTGCACCGGCTTAGAGGCTTCGCTGTCTGCCACCGCAAACAGCGTCTGCTGTACCATCTTTTGCAACAGGTTCTGATTTAAGAACAGAGGATAGCCGCCGCTGACGCTGGGCAGTTCCGGATAATCGTCTGCATCAATACCGGTAATGGCATATTGGGCAGCGCCGCAAATGATAGAAACAGAGGTGCCGCTGATGTCAAAGGTCACCGTCTCTGCCGTCAGCTCCTTAATGATATTGCAAAGCACTTTGGCATTGATCACTATGGCACCCGGTTCGGTAACGCTGGCTTGCAGGGTGGTGTTGATGCCAAATTCAAAGTCATAGCCGGTGAGGCTCAACGTATCGCTGCCGCATTCCATTAAAATACCCTCAATGGTGGGTACGGTCATTTTGGTACTAACTGCGCGCATCACATTATTGCAGGCGGTATTCAGTTCTCTGGCGTTGCAGGTGAATTTCATAAAATTCGCTCCCTCCGTTTCCTATTACAGTATGGGTTTTAGTAGTAGTAGTATAGGGCGGTGAAAGTGTGGAAAGCGGCAAAATTGCGGTCAACCGCGGGATTTTTGACACCTTTTTCTTCCACGCCCGGATTTTGAAAATTTGTTGAAGATGTGGAAAGATTTTGTCTTTCACAAGGGGTGTGCAAATTTTCTTTGTGCAAAATGAAAAAATGTTGAAAATTTTGGTTTGTAAGGCGCGTATTTTTGTCTTACTGATTATCCTTGTGTTGGTTAATGTTGTTGACAATGTCGTTGACCTGGCGAGCCAGGCGAGAGTCCTTTTTCATGGCCTTTTCAATACTGTTCACATTGTACATAATGGTGGAGTGGTCTTTTTTAAATTCTTTGCCGATCGCCACATAGCTCATACCGGTTACTTCCCGGATCACATAAAAGGTAATCTTGCGGGCATGCGTTACGGCTGCTTGTTGCTTGGTGCTGTAAATTTCTTCCTCAGAGATGCCGGTAACCCGGCTCACCTCGTCTACCACTCTTTGAATGGTGACCGGTAGGGGCTGGCTGTCCTCAATAATATCTTTAATCACCGTCTGTGCCCCGGCAATGGTGGGCTTTTGGTTAAACAGGTTTTGCATGGCCTGCAATTTTTTTGTTACGCTCTCCAGGTGGCGAATATTGTTTTTTACATTTTTTGCAATATATTCTACCACTTCTTGGGGAATGTCAAAATCCAGCATTTCCGCTTTGCGCTTAATGACGGCACAGCGGGTCTCAAATTCCGGCGGGTTAATGTCCGCCAGCAGACCGCTTTCAAAACGGGTTTTCAATCGGTCGGTAATCATGGGAATGTCTTTCGGCACCCGGTCAGAGGTAATGACCACTTGCTTGCCTGCGTCCTTCAGTGCAGAGAAGGTGTGGAAGAACTCCTCAGTAATGGATTCTTTCCCGGCTAAAAACTGAATATCATCCACCAAAAGTACATCAATATTTTTTCTGTACTTGTCGTGGAAGTCATCGGTAGTGTGCCGCTGCAAGGCAATTACAAATTCGTTGCCAAAGCTTTCCGCCTTTACATAAAGAATACGCTTTTCCGGAAAATTGTCTTGAATTTCGTGCCAAATGGCGTTAAGCAGGTGGGTCTTGCCCAGTCCGGAGGGACCGTAAATAAACAGCGGGTTATAGTTGGTTTGGCTGCTGACGCCGCCCGGATCCTTTGCCACCGCCATGGCTGCACGGTAAGCAAATTTGTTGGAATAGCCCTCAATGAAGGTATCAAAGGTATGAATATCCCCCGGCTGCTCCGTGGGCAACAGATGGGTATCCTTGGGCTTTACTTCTTCTTTAGGCGTATTGTCCCGAGTTGTGATCTCTACCGTAACATGAAAGCCGATCACTTCTTCAAATGCCGCTTCCAACGGTTCTTTATACTGCTCGCTGACAATATTGTATTTCATTTGGTTGTTACATTCCACCACAGCACACTTGCCGTCCAGGTTCTTTAAAATCAGATCCTGCAGCCACATTCTGTAGGCAGTCTCACTGACCTGGGGCTTCATGTAATTTAAAACAGCCATCCAAATTTCATTTATGGAATTCATATCTTCTCCTTAAGGGTACTTCACAAATCTCATAATGGTCGTGGTTGGGGCACCGGAGCCGCCTTTCGCCACGACGCCAGAATACAGAGTCTATTATAGCAGTATTTATGATTATAATCAATACTTATTGTAAAAATATATATATTATATATATAATAT
>PPYF01208410.1_pt1 | contig 74839 bp, 67 predicted proteins | sample 1559871 | NCBI WGS metagenome assembly PPYF01 (sample SAMN08240021, study PRJNA423297) | Human gut metagenome, whole genome shotgun sequencing project.
ATGGTGGGTATAGCGCAGTTGGTTAGCGCGCCAGATTGTGGCTCTGGAGGCCCAGGGTTCGAATCCCTGTATCCACCCTGCCGTAAGGCGTACGTTGGGCTATCGCCAAGCGGTAAGGCACAGGACTTTGACTCCTGCATTCGGCAGTTCGAATCTGCCTAGCCCAGGTATATGGGATATTAGCTCAGTCGGTAGAGCACTTGACTTTTAATCAAGTTGTCCGGGGTTCGAATCCCCGATGTCTCATTGGACAAGTTCTAGAACTTGTCTTTTTTTATTCCAGAAGAACTGTTACGAATTTTTTTGGAAAATACATGCGGTTATGGCGGAATTGGCAGACGCGCTGGTTTTAGGTGCCAGTGGGCAACCGTGTGAGTTCGAGTCTCACTAACCGCATCGAGGGAAGAGCAGCTGAAAATGAATTTTTTAGCTTGAAGAGGAATGCAGAAAACGGCGATATCGTGAGTGGTACCGTCGTTTTTTTGTACAGTTCTTACGTGGAATCAGAGAGAATAGAATACGAGGCAAGAGGGAAATTTATATGCAGATGATAGCAGTATCGGAAAGACCGGAGCATTTTATACAGTCGCTTGTAGAAGTTTGGGAAAAATCTGTGCGGGTAACGCATCTGTTTTTGTCTGACAGTGAAATAGAGAACATCAAAGATTATGTTCCGCAGGCGTTAAGAGGGATTGAAAGTCTTGTGATCGCAGAAGATGGGAACCATATTCCTGTCGCCTTTATGGGGATAGAGGAAGGAAGTCTGGAAATGTTATTTATAACCCCTAAGGAGCGGGGAAAAGATCTGGGGAAACAGCTCATTCAATACGGAATAGAGAAGTATTCCGTTAAAAGTTTGGCGGTGAATGAACAGAATCCCCAGGCAAAAGGCTTTTATGAGCATATGGGATTTCAAGTTTATAAAAGAACATTTTTTTTGCGCCCCAGAAATCTTCGATAGAAGAAAAAACCAGCCAGATCCGCCAGAATCCATCCGATAGGAACGGATGCCCAGATTCCGATCACGCCGATAAAAGGAATGGAAGATAATAGATAAGCCAGCGCTACTCTGGTTCCCAGAGAAATAACGGTGAGTACCAGAGAGATTCCAGGTTTCTGGATGCCCCGAAATAATCCATAGAATAAGAAGAGACAGCCGATTCCCCAGTAAAAAGAGCCTTCAATCCGAAGATACTGGATGCCTACCGCAAGAATTTCTGTTTCTTCCGGGGAAATAAACAGAAGAAGGAGCGGTTTTGCGGCAAAGATCACGATCAGAGAGATTGCCACGGAAAATAAAATGGCGGTCAGAGTGGATACCCGGATGCCTTTTTTGATTCGTTCCTGCTGATTTGCGCCGTGGTTTTGGGCAATGAAAGTGGAAAATGCATTTCCAAAATCCTGTACGGGCAGGTAGGCGAGAGAGTCAATTTTTACGGCAGCGGCGAAGGCTGCCATAACGGTGGGACCGAAGCTGTTGACCAATCCCTGTACCATAAGGATGCCAAGATTCATGACGGACTGCTGCAGGCAGGTGAGGAAGGAACAGTGGGCGATTTCCAGAAGCAGATTTTTCTTCCATACCATATGGCGGCGTCCGATCCGCAGATGCTTATATCTGGCAAACGTATAGATCATAATACCGATGCCTGCCACCATCTGAGCGATGACAGTGGCGAAGGCTGCTCCGCCAATGCCCCAGGATAATCCCACCACAAACCAGAGATCGAGAATCAGGTTTAAAACGGCGGAGACGCCTAAAAATATCAGAGGAACAGAGGAATTTCCCAGCGCCCGGAGAAGCGCTGCAGCATAATTATAAAGGAAGGTTCCACTGATTCCCCAGAAGATGATCCAGATATATTCTCGGAACATAGGGAGAACCACAGGGGGAATATGAAGCCAGACCAGAAGAGGCTCCATGAGACAAAACACACCGATATTGAGAATCAGTGTGAGGAAACCGATCATAGTAAAAGAGAGAAAAATAGAATGTTTCAGTCCTTCCATGTCGTTCTTTCCAAAATATATGGAAAATAAAACGCCGCTTCCCATACAGAGACCAATAAAAATTGACGTGAGAAAGGTCATCAGCGTATAGGCGGAGCCTACGGCAGCCAGCGCATTGGCGCCCAGGAAACGTCCCACGATCAGAGTGTCAGCGATGTTGTAGCACTGCTGCAGAAGATTGCCCAGGATCATGGGGAAAGCAAAGAGTAGAATCGAGGACGTAATCGGTCCTTTTGTAAGATTGTGCTGCATAGTAAATACCTCGAAATGTATTAGATTTTAGGAACTGTTCACATGGCACGGTCGTTGCCGTGAACAATAACACTATCACATTATCATAACAGATAGAAAAAGAATTACAAGTATATACATTGACACATTTTCCTGCCCCTGTTAAAATATAAGAGACTACTAGAAGATTCTGTTCTGTTAGAACATACATATGGAGATCCATTTCTTAAACAAACAGTCTGATTCATTTCGATTGTGGCCATGGAAGGCTTAATGAATTTCAGGTATTATTAGAATAATTGAGAAAGGAAAGATCAATGAGAGAAAAATATGAATCACTGTCTGCCAGTGAACTGAGAGAGGTGGCGAAAGCCAGAGGTCTGAAAGGTATTTCGGGACTTAGAAAAGATGAACTGGTAGAACGGATGCTGGAAGAGGATGCAAAGGAGCAGGAGCGCCAGATAGAAGAAAAGCGTGCAGAATTTGGACAACTGGACAGCGGAATTGAAGCCAATGGTATTTTGGAAGTCCTGTCAGATGGCTACGGTTTTATTCGAAGTGATAATTATATGCCGGGGGAGAATGATGTCTATGTATCTCCATCCCAGATCCGTCGCTTTAATCTGAAAACGGGGGACATTCTCCGGGGAAGCACTCGCGTGAAAAAAGAGAATGAAAAGTTCGGAGCTCTTTTATATGTGACTTCTGTCAATGGAATGTCTCCGAATGAGAGCAGCCGCCGGTGGAATTTTGAGGATATGACCCCTGTTTTCCCGGATGAGCGACTTCGTCTGGAACGGCCCGGTGGAAGTATGGCCATGCGGATCACCGATCTGATCAGCCCGATTGGTAAGGGACAGAGGGGAATGATCGTTTCTCCGCCAAAGGCAGGTAAAACTACCCTTTTGAAGGAAGCGGCGCAGTCTATTTTGCGCAATAATCCGGAGATGCATCTGATCATTCTGCTGATCGATGAACGGCCAGAAGAAGTGACGGATATCAAGGAAGCTATTCGCGGAAAGAATGTGGAAGTGATCTATTCTACCTTTGATGAGCTGCCGGAACACCATAAGAGGGTATCGGAGATGGTGATCGAGCGGGCAAAACGTCTGGTAGAGCATAAAAAGGATGTGACCATTTTTATCGACAGTATCACAAGACTGGCGCGGGCGTACAACCTGACAGTTCCTCCCAGCGGAAGAACGCTGTCCGGTGGTCTGGATCCGGCGGCGCTGCATATGCCAAAGAGATTTTTCGGCGCTGCGAGAAATATGCGGGAGGGCGGAAGTCTTACGATCCTGGCAACGGCGCTGGTAGATACGGGAAGCAAGATGGACGATGTGGTTTATGAAGAATTTAAAGGTACTGGTAATATGGAACTGGTACTGGATCGAAAACTTCAGGAAAAGAGAGTATTTCCGGCCATTGATATTGCCAAATCCGGGACAAGAAGAGAAGATCTTTTGTTGAGTCAGGACGAGCAGGAAGCCGTTTATATTATGAGAAAAGCGTTGAACGGTATGAAAGCCGAGGAAGCGGTAGAAAATATCCTGAATATGTTTGCCAAGACCAGAAACAATCAGGAATTGGTACAAATGGTGAAAAAACAGAAATTCATCTAAATTTTTATGGAAACAACTTGCATTTTGCAGGGGGATATGTTATACTTTACAAGCTGTTTAATATTAAAAAACAAAATAGCTGTAAGGATTTGGCTGTTATCAGCCGGAGAATTACAAATGAATATAAGTTTAATTAAGTAAATAAGAAGAGGTGAAAATCATGAGAGAAGGAATCCATCCTGAATATCATCAGGCAACAGTAACATGCAACTGCGGTAACACATTCGTGACAGGATCTACAAAGAAAGATATCCACGTAGAAATCTGTTCTAAATGTCATCCTTTCTATACAGGACAGCAGAAGGCAGCAGCAGCCCGTGGACGTATTGACAAGTTCAATAAGAAATACGGTATTAATGCATAAGAAAATACGAGAAATGAGCGGGTTGAGGTTGATAAAATCTCAACCTGTTTTACTCTATAGAAAAATGGCGAGCAAATAGAAAACCATGGAAAAAGTGGAGGAAAGATGAAATCATCAAATATCGGTGGTCAGGCAGTCATGGAAGGAATCATGATGCGCAGTGGAGATCAGTATTCCGTGGGCGTCAGAAAGCCGGACGGAGAGATTGAGGTGAAGGTTGAGCCATATAAAAGCTGGGGAAAAGGGAAAAAATTATGGAAGCTTCCTATTTTCCGGGGTGTCGTGGCCTTTTTTGAATCTCTGGTGGTAGGTATGAAGTGCCTGATGTATTCTGCCAGTTTTTATGAGGATGAGGAAGATTCCGCTTCTAAAAAAGAGCTGACGGAGGAAGAAAGAACAAAAAAAGAACAGAAAAAGGAAAAACAGGATCAGTGGCTGATGTACGGAACCGTGGCATTTTCGGTAATCCTGTCAGTGGCGTTGTTTATTCTTCTTCCTTATTTTATAGCAAGTTTTCTTCGGAAGGTGACACAGTCGGAGGCGCTGATTGCCGTGGCGGAGGCTTGCGTCAGAATGCTTCTATTTCTGGGATATCTGCTTTTGATCTCCCGGATGAAAGACATCCAGAGAGTATTTATGTATCATGGAGCGGAGCACAAATGTATTAATTGTGTGGAACATGGTCTGGAATTAAATGTAGAAAATGTAATGAAAAGTTCCCGGGAACATAAGCGATGCGGTACCAGCTTTCTATTGTTTGTAATGATCGTGAGTATTATTTTCTTTTTGTTTATCCGGGTATCTTCTCCATGGCTGAGGGTTGTGGTACGTTTGCTGCTGCTTCCGGTGATCGCAGGGGTGTCTTATGAGATCATTCGGCTGGCGGGAAACAGCGACCACTGGCTGGTTGCCTGGCTCAGTAAACCGGGGCTGGCGCTGCAGCGTCTTACCACCCGGGAGCCGGAACCGGAGATGGCAGAAGTAGCGATCAAGGCAGTGGAGGCAGTTTTTGACTGGAAAGCGTACCTGAGGGAGAATTTTCCGGAACAGTACGGAGATGAGACGAGATGAGTACATGGAGAGAAGCTTTAAAAGCAGGGGAAGAGATGCTTGTCAGAGCGGGAGTGCCGGATGGGGCGTATGACGCCTGGGCATTGATGGAATTTGCCTTTGCCATGGAAAAAAGTTACTATTTTCTCCATGCAGATGATAAAATGGAAGAAAAACAAAGGGAACGGTATCAGGAAGTTCTTGAAAAGCGAGCCGAGAGGATTCCCCTGCAGCAGATTACCGGTTCCGCCTGGTTTATGGGCTATGAGTTTTATGTGAACGATCACGTGCTGATTCCCCGGTTTGATACGGAGATTCTTGTGGAAGAAGCGGGGAAACTGCTGAAACAGGAAAGGAAGCTTCTGGATCTGTGTACGGGGAGCGGCTGTGTACTACTGAGTCTTTTGGCAGAGCACCGAGGGTTAAACCTTACGGGTGTGGGAGTGGATATTTCTCCCCAGGCGTTAGAAGTGGCAAAGGAGAATGCCCGGAGACTGGATGTGAAGGCAGAGCTTGTGGAGAGCGATCTGTTTTCCAGTGTAGAGGGAAAATACCATGTGATCACGGCGAATCCGCCTTATATAGCGTCAAAAGAGATCGGGCAACTGATGCCGGAGGTTCGGGATCACGAACCTCATCTGGCTCTGGATGGAAAAGAGGACGGTTTATATTTTTACAGAAAAATCGTGGAGCAGGCTCCGGATTATCTGGAAGAGAGCGGATGGCTGTGCTTGGAAATAGGATATGATCAGGGAGAGAGTCTGAAAACTATGATGGAAGAGCAGGGATATGATCAGATCAGGATCGTGAAGGATCTGGCGGGGCTTGACCGGGTGGTTATCGGACAGAAAAACGGAAAGATCAGGAGGAAAGAAAATGTTTGATAAATTAGAAGATCTGTTGATTCGCCTGGAAGAGATTTTAAGCGAATTGAATGAACCGGGCGTGGCAAACGATCCGGCGAGATTTCAGAAGTTGATGAAAGAACAGAGCGAACTGCAGCCGATTGTAGATGCATATAAAGAATATAAAGATTGTCAGCAGACCGTGGAAGAAAGCCTTTCCATGCTGGATGAAGAGTCTGACGAAGAGATGCGGGAGATGCTGAAAGAAGAGTTGGCGGAAGCAAAGAAGCGGATTGAAGAACTGGAACATGAGCTGAAGATCCTTCTTCTGCCGAAAGACCCGAATGACAGCAAAAACGTTATCGTGGAGATCCGCGCAGGAGCCGGCGGTGATGAGGCTGCGCTTTTTGCGGCAGAAATCTACCGGATGTATGTGAAATACGCGGAGACCCAGAGATGGAAAACAGAGATGCTGTCTCTCAATGAGAACGGAATCGGGGGATTTAAGGAAGTAACCTTTATGATCAACGGAAACGGTGCATATTCTCGTTTAAAATACGAGAGTGGAGTACATCGGGTACAGAGAGTTCCGGAGACAGAGTCAGGCGGAAGAATCCATACGTCCACCATTACCGTGGCAATTATGCCGGAGGCAGAGGAAATCGATTTTGAACTGGATATGAATGACTGTAAGTTTGATGTGTTCCGAGCTTCCGGAAACGGAGGACAGTGTGTCAATACGACAGACTCAGCGGTGCGTCTGACTCATATACCGACGGGTATCGTTATCTCCTGTCAGGATGAGAAATCTCAGTTGAAGAACAGGGATAAGGCGATCAAAGTACTGCGTTCCCGTCTGTATGATCTGGAATTACAGAAACGTCATGATGCGGAAGCGGAAGCCAGAAGAAGTCAGGTAGGAACAGGGGACCGTTCTGAGAAAATTCGTACTTACAACTTCCCACAGGGACGAGTGACAGACCATAGGATTAAATTGACCCTGCATCGGCTGGACAGTATTTTAAATGGAGACTTGTCAGAAGTGATCGACAGCCTGATCGCTGCAGATCAGGCGGCAAAACTGGCAAATCTGCAGGAGGAATCATAAAAAATAGAAACATCTTATCAAAGCAGAGATAAAAATAATCTTGAAATATTATGTAAACTATATATTATTTTCTTGATTTGAAAAAGTTTCACTACTTTTTACCCCAAAAAGTGGTGAAACTTTTTTTAAAGTGCATTTTTGTAGTATTTTTCAGTGGAAATTCGGGTCATTTGTTGCAAAAACAACAGGGGAAGTAGTGAAACTTTTTCAGAAATGCTATTTTAGTATCATTTCAAGCAAAGTGGGGGATAAATTATCGCAAATTTTATTTTATTGCCATTGGAAGCATGATATGAATCCGATATTGTGTGTCCATAGAAGTTATGGTAATATAATTGAGTAATTGAAATGATATCCCGGAGAAAGTGAGGAACATTCCTTGTGATTAGTTCCAGAGGAGGAAAAAGTTATGGGAAAATATTTTGGTACAGATGGTTTTCGAGGAGAAGCAAATGTAGATCTGACAGTGGAACATGCTTATCAGGTGGGACGTTTTCTGGGCTGGTATTATGGAAGAGAGCACAAGGCGCAGATCGTAATCGGAAAAGATACCAGAAGAAGCAGTTATATGTTCGAATATTCTCTGGTAGCGGGGCTTACCGCTTCCGGCGCAGACGCTTATCTGCTGCATGTAACGACCACTCCCAGTGTTTCTTATGTGGTGCGGACAGAAAATTTTGACTGCGGTATTATGATTTCTGCAAGCCATAATCCATTTTACGATAATGGGATTAAGATCATTGGCGGCAACGGACAGAAACTGGATGCAGATGTGGAAGCGCAGATTGAACGATATATTGACGATGGTGAGCCAAGGATTCCGTATGCAGTGCGGGAACATGTGGGACGGACGATAGACTTTGCAGCCGGAAGAAACCGTTATATCGGCTATCTGATCTCGATTCCTACCCGCTCATTTAAAAATTACAGGGTGGGACTGGATTGTTCCAACGGAAGCGCATCTTCCGTGGCAAAGAGTGTATTTGACGCGCTGGGAGCAAAAACTTATGTGATCAACAATGAACCGGATGGAACGAATATCAATACAAACTGCGGCTCTACTCATATCGAATATCTTCAGAAATATGTGAAAGAAAAGCACTTGGATGTGGGATTTGCCTATGACGGAGATGCAGATCGGTGTATCGCTGTAGATCATCTGGGAAATGTGATCGATGGGGATCTGATCATGTATGTGTGCGGAAAGCATATGAAGGAGCAGGGCAGACTGGAAAATGATACGATCGTTACTACGATCATGTCTAATCTGGGACTTTATAAAGCATGCGACCGGGCTGGTATCAAGTATGAAAAAACGGCAGTTGGAGATAAATATGTATGTGAGAATATGATGGCAAACGGTCATAGCCTTGGAGGCGAGCAGTCCGGCCATATTATTTTCAGCAAACACGCTACCACTGGAGATGGTATTCTCACTTCCCTGATGGTCATGGAAGTGATGATCGAGAAAAAACAGCCTTTGAGCAGTCTGGCTTCCGAGGTGGTGATTTATCCGCAGCTTTTGAAAAATGTGAGAGTATCCAACAAGGAAACGGCAAAAAATAATCCGGCAGTACGGGAAGCAGTGGAAAAAGTAGCGGCCGAGCTGGGAGATGACGGAAGAATTCTGGTACGGGAAAGCGGTACGGAACCGGTGATCCGGGTTATGGTAGAAGCAAAAAAAGACACGATCTGCGAAGCTATGGTGGACAGCGTGATCGATGTGATGGATAAAGAGGGATTGATCATATCATGAAAAAGTTTTGGATGATGCTGGGCTGTGTGACGCTGCTTTTATCAGGCTGCGGGGATCCCAAGGCGGATGAGACTTATGAAAGTGGAAAGAAAGCTCTGGAAAAAAAAGAATATGATACGGCAATCGAAATGTTTGATCAGGTCGTAAAAATGGATCAGCGTCTGTCAGAAGCTTATCGGGGTGCGGGAATCGCCTGGCTTGCCAAGGATTCTTATCCCGAGGCCATAGCTGCATTTTCCAGAAGTTTGAACTATATGGAAGAGCCGAACGCAGAATTTGAGAAAGATGTGAGGTTCTATCTGGCGCAGGCGCGCATGGAATATGGGGAAATTGATAAAGCGATCGAGGAATACGGAAATATTCTGAAAAAGGGTGAGGATGTGCAGGCATTTTTCCTGAGGGGAAAGGCTTATATGGAGGAACAGGAATTTGAGAAGGCGCAGAAGGATTTTACGAGAGCCTTGAAAGAATGCAAAGACTACGATTTTTATATGAATATTTACCGGATTTATCAGGAAACAGGAAAAGTGGATGAGGGAGAGCAGTATTTGCAGATGGCGCTGGAATTAGAGCCGGAGACAGGGGAAGATTACTATCACCGGGGAAGAATTTACGAGTATCTGCAAAATTATGAAAAAGCGAAAGACTCTCTTTTAAAGGCGCTGGAACTGGAATATCCGGAGGCGATGCTGCTTTTGGGCAGAGTATATCTGGAAATGGAAGATCCTGTCAGCGCCAGAGCGATGTATCAGGATTATCTTTCGGGAAATGAGAAGGGGGCAGAGGCGTATAATGGGCTGGCAACCTGCGATATCTATGAAGGAAATTATGACGGAGCACTGGAAAATATACAAAAAGGGCTTGCCTTAAGCACAGAAGAGAATAAAAAAGGATTGTTGTATAACGAGATCGTAGCTTATGAATATAAACTGGACTTTGCCACAGCAAAAACGAAAATGGCGGAATATCTGGCGTTATATCCGGAGGATGAAGAGGGACTTCGGGAAAATGAGTTTCTTTCTACCAGGTAGCAGGAGGAATGTATATGTATGAAATGGGTGAACAATTAGAGCGGGTTGTGCTGGCGGGAGTGCAGACGTACGATTCGGAAGATACGGCGGAATCTCTGCTGGAGCTGGAAGAGCTGACCCGGACGGCGGGAGCTGTTACAGTGGGAAGCGTGATGCAGAGTCGGGAATCGGTGCATCCCGCCACATATCTGGGCAAAGGGAAGCTGGAGGAGCTGAAGGAGATGATCTATAATCTGGATGCCACGGGCGTTATCTGTGATGATGAGCTCACTCCGGCGCAGTTAAATAACCTGGAACGGGAACTGGAATGTAAGGTCATGGACCGGACCATGGTTATTTTGGATATTTTTGCCGGAAGAGCCAGAACCAGTGAAGGAAAGATTCAGGTGGAACTTGCACAGTTAAAATACAGAGCCGCCCGTCTGGTAGGAATGCGGGCTTCCCTGTCCCGGCTGGGAGGCGGGATTGGAACCCGAGGTCCCGGAGAGAAGAAACTGGAGATGGACCGCCGCCTGATTCATCAGCGGATCGGTCAGTTGAAGGAACAATTAGAGGAAGTACAGCGTCATCGAACACTGATCAGAACGCAGAGGGAAAAGAGCCGTACGAAGGTGGCAGCCATCGTGGGATATACCAATGCAGGAAAATCCACCTTGCTGAATGCACTGACAGGAGCCGGAGTTCTGGAAGAGGATCAGCTTTTTGCCACGCTGGACCCCACCACGAGGGTATTGGACCTTCCGGGAAAACAGCAGATTCTTCTTACCGATACGGTGGGATTTATACGGAAGCTGCCCCATCATCTGATCGAAGCTTTTAAGAGTACGCTGGAAGAAGCAAAATATGCGGATATCATTCTCCATGTGGTGGACGCCTCCAATCCCAGAAAAGAAACCCATATGCATGTGGTATATGATACGCTGAAACAGTTGGGAGTGGAGAATAAGAAGGTGATCACGCTGTTTAATAAACAGGATCTCTGTCTGGATAAAGAACAGCTCCGGGACTTTCAGGCGGACCACGTACTGAATATTTCCGCTCGTACCGGGGAGGGGCTGGAAGAGGTAAAAGAAATTCTGGAACAGACACTGCGGGAAGGTCAGGTGTACATTGAACGGCTGTATCCCTATGAACAGGCAGGGAAAATCTCTGTGATCCGAAAGCATGGTCAGGTTCTTCAGGAGGAGTATCTTCCGGAAGGAATTTCGGTGAAGGCGTATATTCCTATGGAAAATTATCATACGGTATAAAAAACACAAAAGCACTATATATTGTGATGGCAGAAGATATAACACAATATATGGTGTTTTTGTCTATTGACAGGGAAAGGCTGGTTTGTTAGTATAGAACTACACGCAGGAAAATAGATATGGGGGATGAGTAAAAATGTTCAGAGTTATAAAAAGAGATGGAGAAATCGCTGAATTTCAGCTGGATAAGATAACGGAGGCGATACGGAAAGCTTTTGAGGCAAACGGAAAACAGTATACCAGAGATATGCTGGAGATGCTGGGACTTCGTGTGACTGCCGATTTTCAGAAGAAGATTGAAAAAGAGCAGATTTCCGTGGAAGCGATTCAGGACAGTGTGGAAAATGTTCTGATCCAGTGCGGCTATGCGGAGGTGGCAAAGGCTTATATTTTGTATCGGAAGCAGAGAGAAAAAGTCCGCAATATGAAATCCACCATCTTAGATTATAAAGAGATTGTAAATAGCTATGTAAAAGTGGAGGACTGGAGAGTTAAGGAAAATTCTACGGTGACATATTCGGTGGGAGGATTGATCCTGAGCAATTCGGGAGCAGTGACGGCAAATTATTGGCTGTCGGAGATTTATGATGAAGAGATCGCAGAGGCGCACAGAAATGCCGATATCCATATCCATGACCTTTCCATGCTTACCGGGTATTGCGCCGGCTGGTCTTTAAAACAGTTGATTCAGGAAGGTCTGGGGGGAATAGAAGGGAAGATTACGTCTGCTCCTGCCAGACATTTGAGCGTATTGTGTAATCAGATGGTGAACTTTCTGGGGATTATGCAGAACGAATGGGCGGGAGCGCAGGCATTTTCCTCTTTTGATACGTATCTTGCGCCTTTCGTAAAAGCGGATCATCTCACCTATCCGGAGGTGAAAAAGTGTATAGAATCCTTTATTTATGGGGTAAATACCCCGAGTCGCTGGGGGACGCAGGCGCCGTTTTCCAATATTACACTGGACTGGACCGTTCCTGATGATCTGGCAGAATTGCCGGCGATCGTAGGCGGGAAAAATATGGATTTTAAATACAAGGACTGTAAGAAAGAGATGGATATGATCAATCGGGCGTTTATCGAGACGATGATCGAAGGGGATGCCAATGGAAGAGGATTTCAGTATCCGATTCCCACGTATTCGATTACCTCTGATTTTGACTGGTCGGATACGGAAAATAATCGCCTTTTGTTTGAGATGACATCCAAATATGGAACTCCGTATTTCTCAAATTATATCAACAGCGATATGGAGCCCAGCGATGTGCGAAGTATGTGCTGCCGTCTGAGACTGGATCTGCGGGAACTGAGAAAGAAAACGGGAGGTTATTTTGGCTCTGGGGAGAGCACCGGTTCCATTGGTGTGGTGACGATCAATATGCCAAGAATCGCATATCTGTCCAGAAATGAAGAGGAATTTTATGAGAGATTGGATCATATGATGGATATTTCAGCCAGATCTCTCCATATTAAGCGGGAGGTTGTGGGAAAACTTCTGGAGGAGGGACTGTATCCTTACACGAAACGGTATCTGGGCAATTTTGACAGTCATTTTTCCACGATTGGTCTTGTGGGAATGAATGAAGCAGGTTTGAATGCCAGATGGATTCAGGGGGATATGTCCGACCCGAGAACGCAGAAGTTTACCAAGGATGTGCTGAATCATATGCGTGAGCGGCTGGCAGATTATCAGGAAATGTATGGCGATCTGTATAATCTGGAGGCCACTCCGGCGGAATCTACAGCGTATCGCCTGGCAAAACATGACCGTCAGCAGTGGCCGGATATCATCACCGCAGGGCATGAGGGAGATACGCCTTACTACACCAATAGTTCCCATCTGCCGGTGGATTATACTTCGGATATCTTTGACGCTTTGGATATTCAGGACGAGCTGCAGACCCTTTATACCTCCGGTACGGTATTTCATGCATTTTTGGGAGAAAAATTACCAGACTGGAAGGCGGCGGCAACGTTGGTACGAAAAATTGCAGAAAATTATCGTCTTCCGTATTATACACTTTCTCCCACATATTCCGTGTGCAGAGAACATGGATATATTGCGGGAGAACATTTTACCTGTCCTACCTGCGGAAAAAAATCTGAGGTATACAGCAGGATTACAGGCTATTATCGTCCGGTACAGAACTGGAATGATGGAAAATCACAAGAATATAAGAATCGTACCGTATATGATGTGCTTCATTCGAAAGCTCCGGCAGCCCACAGGATACAGAAGGCAGTGGTGACGGTGACAAAAGATGATGTGAAGATTGAACGGCCGGAGACAGTAAAGTATCTGTTTACTACCAGTACCTGTCCGAATTGTAAGATTGCCAGACAGATGTTGGAAGGAGAAGAGTATCAGGTAGTTGATGCAGAGAAGAATCCGGAACTGGCATCACGGTATGGAATTCTGCAGGCGCCTACCCTTGTGGTTGTACAGGGAGATCAGGAGAAAAAATATGTGAATGCTTCGAATATCCAGCGGTATGTAGAGGAAAGAAGATAAAAAATAAGGAGCTTTGCAATAGATATTTTTGAGGAATATCTATATGCAAAAGCTCCTTATTTTTTGATTACTCTACGAGATCACCGCTTTCGGTGAAAGTATACGTTTTTCCATCAATTTTCTGCGTTCCAGTAAGCATAGCGCCGGAAGAATTCAAATAGTACCATTTGTGGTTGATGAATTGCCATCCGGTAAGCATAGCGCCGGAAGAATTCATGTAGTACCATTTGTTATTAATAAGCTGCCATCCGGTGAGCATGGCGCCAGAAGCGTCCATGTAGTACCATTTGTTATTAATAAGCTGCCATCCGGTGAGCATGGCACCGGAAGAGTTCATGTAGTACCATTTGTTATTAATAAGCTGCCATCCGGTGAGCATGGCGCCGGAGGAGTTCATATAATACCAGTTGTTGTTAATGAATTGCCAACCAGTGAGCATAGCGCCGGAAGGATCTAAGAAGTACCATTTGTTATTAATAAGCTGCCAATCAGTGAGCATAGCGCCGGAAGGATCTAAGAAGTACCATTTGTTATTAATAAGCAGCCAACCAGTGAGCATAGCGCCGGAAGGATCTAAGAAATACCATTTGTTGTTGATAAGCTGCCATCCGGTAAGCATGACACCGGAGGAATCCATATAATACCAGGTATTTCCAATCAGTCTCCAACCGGTTGCTTTGCTGCCGTTATTGTCATAGTAGTACCATTTTCCGTTCGTCTGTACCCATCCTGTTTGAACAGGTTTCGAGGGAACATCCGGTGTTTCTGAGGAACCGGAGTCCAGCTTCAGATAAGCGGCGATTCCCTTGGCATCAGCCTGTCCGATTGCCTGAAGTACATTATCATTGTTTAATTTTAATGCATCGTTTCTGTTGTTGGCAAAACCATGCTCGATGATGGTTCCGGGAAGGTTGTTCATCCGGCAATAGCGGACGATTCCGTAATAGTCTGCCACAGAGCCGTCGGTGTAAGTACTTTCTGAGGAGAGACGGAACTGGAATCCCATATCTTTAAAATCCAGTTTTGTCAGTTCGTCCAGAATAGAACGGGCCAGTTCCTGAGAGTTCAGGGCAGCTTCTTCATTAAAAGAATGTTCTCCATCCACTTTGGGAACCATAGCCAGAACACCACTGGCATTGGTTACATTTTCACCGGTAGCATTTATATGCTGGCTCACTAAGATATTTGCATTTTTTGATACCGCATACTCTACTCTGGCTTTGATGGCCGGGTTTTCATTCTGTGAGTTTTTCGTCATGTAAACTTCGATATTAGAATAATTGGATTCCAGAGCAGCTTTTGTATACTTTGAAATCTTGAAGTTAATGACGGCTTCATCGATGACCATATCTCCCCAGTCACGATACGTACCGGAACCGGGCGCTCCGTGTCCTGGATCAAGGACAATAATTTTCTTTCCGCTTTTTTCGGAGCTGCCGGTTCGTGTTCTCTGGGAAGGCGCCGTTGCTTCCAGAGAAGCGGCAATATCCTCTCCAGTGACTGTTTCGTCAAGATCTGTAGTGATCACGCTTTCTTCCACGGCAGCCTTTTTTTCCGGTGAAAGTTCTTCCAGATCGTACATGGCAGGCGATTCCGAAGTTTCCTGAAAATCGGATGCATCCAGAGTAGTTCCGTTTTCCAGAGGAGCAAGATTTGTTTCGTAAACCGTATCGGCAATCACAGATTCCACAGTGAGAAATGTTCTGTCTTCCACAGAGGGAAGTTGGAATACTGCATAGTTGGAAACAATCTGAGTAGCTGCAGTCTCTTCCTTGCCCTGTGGGGTCTGAGAAGTCAAAACAGCAGAGTCTGGTGTAGCGTCAGTGTCCAGCTTGATGATTACTCCCTGTATAGTGCTGTCTGCCAGAGTTTCAGAATACAGGAAATCAGCTTCTAAAGAAGCAGTTTCCGGAATACTCTGGGTATCCGCAGCGGCAGCCGCCACGGGAAGAGCGCCGGAAAATGTGAGAACACCCGTCAGAACCAGTGACAATATTCTATTATATTTTTGTTTCATATATCCCCCTTATCGATTGGTAAATTTATGAGAAGGATGCCAGAAAAATGAGTTCCGGTTCTTCTCGCAATTATTATACATTTGTTACAAAAAAAACACAATGATATTTCAAAAAAATCACTGTGTTTTTTCGTCTTATTTATTTTTTATTCTTTTCCACTTCGGAAAGCATCATAGCGCGCACTTTCAGCGGCAGTCCGAACAGGGTAATGAAACCGCTGGCATCGTGATGATCGTACAGGTCTCCGGTGGTAAAGGAAGCCAGAGATTCGTTGTAGAGGCTGTAAGGAGAAGTAGTACCGGCTTTTATGATATTTCCTTTGTAAAGCTTGAATTTCACTTCACCGGTGACGTATTTCTGGGTGGATTCCACGAAAGCCTGCAGCGCTTCTCTTAAAGGTGTAAACCATTTTCCTTCATAGACTACCTGAGCAAATTGGCTTCCCAGTTTCTTCTTTGTTTCCATAGTGTCACGATCTAAAACCAGTTCTTCCAGTTGGTCATGGGCTTCCATGAGAATCGTACCGCCCGGTGTTTCATATACGCCGCGGGACTTCATACCTACTACACGATTTTCTACGATATCTACGATACCGATGCCATGTTTTCCGCCAAGAGCATTCAGTTCGGTGATGATTTCGGAAACTTTCATCGCTTTGCCGTTCAAAGTCTTCGGAACGCCGGCTTCAAAGGTGAGAGTTACGTATTCTCCCTGATCGGGAGCTTTTTCCGGTGTAACGCCCAGCACGAGAAGATCATCATAATTTGGCTCGTTGGCTGGATCTTCCAGTTCCAGTCCTTCGTGGCTGATGTGCCACAGATTACGGTCACGGCTGTAACTGTGACTCATATCGAAAGGAAGGTTGATTCCATGCTGTTTGCAAAATTCAATTTCATCTTCCCGGGACTGCATGGTCCATACATCGGTCATACGCCAGGGAGCGATAATTTTCAGATCGGGGGCGAGGGCTTTGATGGCAAGTTCAAAACGGATCTGATCGTTTCCTTTTCCCGTAGCGCCGTGGCAGACAGCGGCGGCATTTTCCTTCCGGGCAATTTCCACCAGACGTTTTGCGATACCGGGGCGAGCCATGGAAGTTCCCAGCAGATATTTGTGTTCGTATACGGCGCCTGCCTGTACACAAGGCATAATATAATCGTCGCAAAATTCATCGACGATATTTTCAATGTAGAGTTTGGAAGCTCCGGAAAGTTTTGCTCTCTCGTCCAGTCCATCCAGTTCTGCGCCCTGTCCGCAGTCGATGCAGCAGCAGATTACTTCATAATCAAAGGTTTCCTTCAACCATGGAATCAGCGCGGTAGTGTCTAATCCTCCTGAGTAAGCTAAAACAACTTTTTCTTTCATAATCTTATATCCTCCTGTTTGTTATTCATATCATAAATGTATCTTTATTCATTACTATGTATAGAAAAAAGAAGAACAACGGGGAATCCCGTGTGCTACAATGCATAATATACACTATATAAATGGAAAAATCAAGAGGAAAAATAAAATACTTGCATATTATTTTGGAATAATGTATAATTATACAAAATTTCTTGCTTTACTTAGATACAAGAAAAGAGTAAAATAAAAGAGTACAATCTGTACCGAAAGGAGAACAGAACAGTGATTAAGGTAGGAATTATCGGCGCAACAGGTTATGCAGGTTCAGAACTGGTGAGAATTCTTCTGGGACATAAAGAGGCAGAGATTCAGTGGTATGGTTCCAGAAGTTATATTGATCAGAAATATGCTTCCATATATCAGAACTTTTTTGAATTGGTGGATGCATCCTGTATGGAAGATCAGATGGAAGCTATGGCAGATCAGGTGGATGTAATTTTTACGGCAACCCCGCAGGGATTGTGCGCATCTCTTATAAATGAGGAAATCCTTTCTAAAACAAAGGTGATTGATCTCAGCGCAGATTTTCGTATCAAGGATGTGAAAGTTTATGAGGAATGGTATAAATTAGAACATAAATCTCCTCAATATATAAAAGAAGCAGTTTACGGTCTGTGTGAAATCAACAGGGAAGATGTGAAACATGCTCGCCTGGTGGCAAATCCCGGATGTTATACCACCTGCAGTATTCTCACCTGTTATCCGTTGGTGAAAGAGGGGCTTATTGACCCTAACAGTCTGATCATCGATGCAAAATCAGGAACTTCAGGGGCAGGTCGGGGAGCTAAGGTGGATAATCTGTTTTGCGAAGTAAATGAAAATATGAAAGCTTATGGTGTTGCCACTCATCGCCATACGCCGGAGATCGAGGAACAGTTAGGTTATGCCTGCGGGCAGGAGATTCGTGTGAATTTTACGCCTCATCTGGTACCTATGAATCGGGGGATTTTGGCAACTGCCTACGCTTCTTTGAAAAAAGAAGTGACTTATGAGGAGGTCAAGGCAGTATATGACAAATATTATCAGCAGGAAAAATTTGTGCGGGTGCTGGAAAAGGATGTATGTCCTCAGACGAAATGGGTGGAAGGCAGCAATTATGTGGATGTAAACTTCAAAATAGATCCCAGAACCAACCGGATCATTATGCTGGGAGCGATTGACAATCTGGTGAAAGGCGCAGCAGGACAGGCTGTTCAGAATATGAATCTGATGTTTGGATTGAAGGAGAGCGAGGGACTGGAATTGGTTCCCATGTTCCCGTAAGAGAGCAGGAGGAGAGAAGATGGAAAGAATAGAAGGCGGCGTGACAGCGGCGAAAGGATTTCTGGCAGCCGGAGTGGCGGCAGGGATAAAAAAGGGAAATACGAAAGATATGGCTCTGATTTACAGTGAGCAGCCCTGCGTGGCAGCAGGCACTTTTACCACAAATGTAGTGAAAGCAGCTCCGGTAAAATGGGATCAGCATATCGTATACGATCAGCCGACAGCCCAGGCGGTGGTGTGCAACAGCGGCGTGGCAAATGCCTGTACGGGGGCAGAAGGTTATTCTTATTGTGAACAGACGGCTCAGGTAACAGCCGAAGAACTGGGAATTCCGGTGGAATCTGTACTGGTGGCATCAACCGGAGTGATCGGAAAACAGCTTCCTATGGATATTTTGAAGGGCGGGGTGAAAAAGCTGGCGCCGCTGCTTTCCCCGGCGAAAGAAGCTGGTACTCTGGCGGCGCAGTCCATTATGACAACGGACACCGTTTCCAAGGAAGTGGCGGTGAGCCTGACGCTGGGAGGAAAGACAGTGACTATTGGGGGAATGTGTAAAGGGTCCGGCATGATCCACCCCAATATGTGTACGATGTTGGGATTTGTGACTACGGACGCAGCTATTTCCAAGCAATTACTTCAGAAAGCGTTGAGCCAGGTGGTGGCAGATACCTACAATATGGTCTCCGTGGACGGAGATACCTCTACAAACGATACGGTACTGCTTCTGGCAAACGGAATGGCGGGAAACCCGGAGATTACGGAAGAAAAGGAAGAGTATCAGGAATTTTTGAAAGCCCTTCTTTATGTAAATACCTGTCTGGCGAAGAAAATCGCCGGGGACGGGGAAGGAGCCAGCGCTTTGTTTGAGGTGAAAGTGGTGGGAGCTGCCACCAAAGAGCAGGCAGTTACCCTCAGTAAATCAGTGATCACTTCCAATCTGACCAAAGCGGCTATTTTCGGTCATGACGCTAACTGGGGAAGAATCCTCTGCGCTATGGGATATTCCGGTGCCCAGTTCGATCCGGAGCAGGTAGATCTGTATTTTGAGAGCGCAGCGGGACATTTAAAGATCATTGAAAATGGTGTGGCAACAGATTACAGTGAGGAAGAAGCCACCAGAATTTTATCCGAAAAAGAAGTGGCTGCCATTGCGGATATCAAGATGGGCAAGGAGAGCGCCACCGCATGGGGCTGTGATCTGACTTATGAATATGTAAAAATCAATGCGGATTATCGTTCTTAAATGGGACGTGAGGAGGAGACGAAATGGTGAATGAAGAATATTTGCAGAAGGCGCAGGTGCTGATCGAAGCGCTGCCTTATATCCAGCGGTTTAATCGGAAAATTATCGTGGTAAAATATGGCGGAAGCGCCATGGTAGATGAAGAATTGAAGCAGAAAGTGATCCAGGATGTGGTGCTTTTGAAGCTGGTAGGATTTAAGCCGATCATCGTTCATGGGGGAGGAAAAGAGATCAGCCGTTGGGTAAATAAGATTGGAATGCAGCCCCGGTTTGTGAATGGGCTGAGAGTGACAGACAAAGAAACCATGGAAGTGGCGGAGATGGTGCTGGGAAAGGTAAATAAGGAGCTGGTAACACTGGTGGAATCTCTGGGGGTAAAGGCAGTGGGAATCAGTGGAAAAGACGGAAGCCTTCTTACCGTGGAGAAAAAATATTCTAACGGCGAAGATATCGGTTTCGTGGGAAATATCACCGAAGTAAATCCAAAGATTATTTATGATCTGCTGGAGAAAGATTTTCTTCCGATCATCTGTCCCGTGGGGCTGGACAAAGAATTTCAGACCTACAATATCAATGCGGATGATGCGGCCTGCGCCATTGCGAAAGCGGTCCATGCGGAAAAACTGGCATTCCTTACGGATATTGAAGGGGTATACCTGAATCCGGAGGACCCTTCCACTCTGCTGTCCAAACTATTTGTAAAAGATGCGAAGGAACTGATCGACAATGGAAATGTGGGCGGCGGCATGATCCCCAAATTGCAGAACTGCATTGACGCTATTGAGGAAGGAGTTTCCCGGGTGCATATTCTGGATGGACGGCAGCCGCATTGTCTTCTGTTGGAAATCTTCACCAATAAGGGGATTGGAACGGCAATCCTGCGAAAGGAGGGTATGAAAGAATATGATGTGTAGCAAAGAATATATAGACCGGGCGGAACAGGCAGTTTTACATACCTATAACCGTTTTCCGGTGGTTCTGGAAAAGGGACAGGGAGTGCGCCTTTATGATGTAGAGGGGAAGGAATATCTGGATTTTGCGGCGGGAATCGCTGTGTTTTCTCTGGGATATAACCATCCGGAATATAGTAAGACCCTGAAAGAACAGATCGACAAGCTTCTTCATACGTCTAATCTGTATTACAACGTGCCGATGGTCGAGGCGGCAGAAAAACTGACGAAAGCTGCAGGACTGTCCAAAGTATTTTTTACCAACAGCGGAACGGAGGCGGTGGAGGGAGCCATCAAAGTTGCCCGGAAATATGCGTATCTGAAGGACGGAAGCACCGACCATGAGATCATTGCCATGAACCATTCCTTCCATGGAAGAAGTCTGGGAGCTTTGTCCGTAACGGGAAATACCCATTATCAGGAGCCTTTTAAGCCTTTGATCGGCGGTATCCGCTTTGCAGACTTTAATGATCTGGAAAGTGTGAAAGCTCAGATCAATGAAAAGACCTGCGCCATTATCATGGAGACCGTACAGGGAGAAGGGGGAATTTATCCCGCCACTGAAGAATTTCTGCAGGGAGTGCGGAAACTTTGCGATGAGAAAGATATGCTGCTGATTCTGGATGAAATCCAGTGCGGAATGGGACGGACGGGAAGTATGTTCGCCTGTCAGTCCTATGGAGTACAGCCGGATGTGATGACTTGCGCCAAGGCGCTGGGCTGCGGCGTACCAGTGGGAGCTTTTGTGCTTAACGAAAAGACTGCCAACGCCTCCCTGGTTCCGGGAGACCATGGAACCACTTATGGAGGAAATCCCTTTGCCTGTGCGGCAGTGAGCAAAGTATTCGATCTGTTTGAGCAGGAGCATATTCTGGAACATGTGCAGCAGATCACTCCCTATCTGGAGGAAAAACTGGATGAACTGGTGGATAAATATCCAATGATCATGGCTCGCCGTGGAAAAGGATTGATGCAGGGACTGGTACTGGAAGGAAAGCCAGTGGGAGAAGTGGTAAGTCGGGCGTTGGAACAGGGATTGATCGTAATCTCGGCAGGAGAAAATGTACTGCGTCTGGTGCCGCCGCTGGTGATCACGGAAGAAGATATCGATGAGATGGTGGAAAAACTGGAAAAGAGTCTGTAAGAAATAAAAACTGGAAAGCGTTGTTGCATTAAATGTGTATCCAGAATATTTATACATTTTTAGCGAATTTGTCGAACACATCTTTGAGACTTCAGGATCAAAGTGAGCGCAGACTGAGAATAAAATGTATAAATATTCTGGATTAATTTTTGATGTAATCACATTTCGGGATTTTCCAGTAAGTCTTCGACGGTACAGCCGAGAACTCTGGAAAGTTTATAGACAGTACCCGCCTGGGCTTTGTCGATATTATTTACTTTTTGCTCATACATCTGAATGGAGCGAAGCTTTACGCCGGAAAGTTCGGCGAGTTCCCGCTGGGAAAGACCATGGCTTTCGCGGATTACTTTCAGTTGCGGTTCTTTTTCAACTTCCCGGTATCGCGTATCCATATCTTCTATGAAATGGATGATATCCATTTCATGATAAACCCTGTACATGGCTCTGATCTCTGAAAATGAAATTCTGGAAAAAATACTTTTAAAGCGTTTGCAGGTGATCCATTGATATTCTGCCAGAGCCCATCCAACCCAGTATTCTGCGGAACGTTCCGGTGAAAATACACTGGGAGGAAATTGTTTGTGGGGATATGCGTATTCCAGAACCCTTCTTGCCAGTTCAATGCCGGACATTCCTGCGATGATAGCAGGATTGCCACGCTCAAATTTATCCGCATATCCTGACTGGACGAATAATCTTGTGCAAAAATCGCCATCAAGACCACAAGTACAGACCATATAATCAAAAAAAACTGCAAGATTTTGTTTGGCATCATTCAGATACAATTCGCTGTATGCGTACATCTTCTTTTGTCATCTCCTCTCTGAGAATATCCAGTACAAAAATATCATCCTGATAAGTGATGCTATTACGGATCTCTTCTCGGTACGTTTTTCGGGCAAGGGAATCACGCTCGATAAATTTGGAATAGTACAGTGACTTTTCAACAGATTCGGCACCGATAAAATGCAAATTTGCGAAAGAATTTTCTGAAATCAATACAGTTTGCGCGCCTAATTTTCCCAGCCGAAGCGCCTGATTTAAAGAACGCAGAGGGATTCCGTTTTGTATAAAAGATTCTGCAAAAGAAAAATAAGAATCATCTGCCCGATATCCGATTACAATATCATACTCGTCCAAATCAATAGAAAAATTCCGAATAATATATTGACGGGCATCTTCGGCAATCTCACTGGAAAGGCGAAAGGTTCTGTTTTTTAATAGGAGTGCCAGCCAGTGCAAAATATTATACGATCCGTCTAATAAATTTAATATGTTCAAAGAATCTGATTTTAGGATGTACTTATTTGCAAAGCCGTCATTGTTTTGCTTGCAGGCCCATTCTTTTGCCATTTCCAATTCTTCTGTACAATAAAAACCCCGTCCGTAATCATTATTAGTCTTTCCAAGATGAAAATCCGGTTTTTCAATAATGTGATCAGAACCATGAAATAAGGTGAGATTACTCATTTTGTACCTCCTGAAATGTTGAAAAATTGTAATGATTCAGCAGTTTACTGTCTCGCGAGGTTTTTGCTTGCAACTGCAAGCAAAAACTGAGACATACTTTGTTTCTTTATGTATGAATGATATCATTACAATGATATATAGTCAAGGCGGTTTAGAGCATCAGAATTCAGAAGTGCGATTTGATGATGATATTCCTTTGAATTATTTTTTCTTCGTCCGATATTTTGTTTCAAAATCTTTCAGCGATTCCACAGCTTTCGGCGTCAGAGGAATCAAAGCGATCATATTAAACACTGTCATAAGTCCCACGCCGATATCTCCTAAATCCCATACAAAAGTATAAGTGGCAAGTCCTCCGATAAACAGCATGACTAAGGCGAGAATTTTATAGAGCGTCTGAGAGGTCCAGTTATCACCGAAAAGGTATGCCACATTGGGTCTGGCGTAAAAAAGAATTCCGATAAAGGTGGAAAAACTGAACAGCCAGAGAATCACGGCGATAAAAATCACGCCAAATTCTCCCAGATGGTAACGCATGGATTCCTGTAAGAGATCCATGCCAGCCAGTCCACTGGTAAGTTTTGCCGGTGTGAGCAGCATGATCATGGCGGTACAGCTGCAAATTACTAGGGTATCAATAAATACGCCCAATGCCTGAAGAAGTCCTTCTTTGGCAGGATGATCGATGTCTGCCGCTGCAGCGGCGCAGGGAGCAGAACCAGATCCGGCTTCATTGGAGAAAAGTCCACGTTTTGCTCCGTTCATAATAACGGCGCCGATTCCTCCGGCGACAACCTGACGAAAACCGAAAGCCTCCTGAAAAATCTGTTTCAATACCGAAGGCAGCAGCGTGATATTTTTCAGCGTGATGAAGATAGTAATGGCAAAAAAGCAGACTGCCATCACGGGAACTACAACATCTAAAACTTTTACTGTGGCATTCTTCCGAAGGACGATCACAGCCGCGATACCTACAAGAACGATGGTTGTGTAAAGAGGCGGAATATGGAAGGCATTTTCAAAAGAAGAGGAAACAGAATTTCCTACCACCTGGCTGATTCCACACCAACACAACAGACCGGAGAGAGCAAAAAGTACAGCGATGACAGAACGTTTTTTCTTTGGATGCTCCTTCTTTTTCATAAAAAGGTGATGGATATAGTAAGCGGGGCCGCCTCGGTAACCTCCGTACAGAGGGTCTTTTTCTTTGTAAAGCTGAGCAAGCGTAGCTTCTACAAAAGCGGTGGAGGAGCCTAAAAGTGCGATTACCCACATCCAAAAGACTGCTCCGGCTCCGCCGGCAGAGATAGCGGCCACCACACCTACCAGATTGCCCATTCCCACCCGGGTAGCAGTGGAGACAACCAAAGCCTGCACACCGGAAATATGATGTTCATGAATGACTTTCTTCTTTTCCGTAACAGTCCGTATCATTTCGGGAAACAGACGGAAAGGAAGAAAACGAGTTTTGATGGTGCAGTAGATTCCCATAGGGATCAGAATAAGCACCAGCAGGGACAAGCCCAGAGAACTTCCGCCGGGAAGCGGAATCGTGATCAGATCACCCCAGAGAAGATTGTACACAACGTGTATCAGCTGCAGGAAAAAATCACCTGCGGATTGCAAAAAGTCCATAAAGATAAACCCCCTTCTATTTCATAGGATTCATTATACATGGGAAAAGAAGAACTGTAAAATTGATAGTTATGATGAATACAATCGAAAAAATCGATACCATGATTTCTGCATATGTGGTACAATGAGCACGTAGTGCGAGTTGTACCACTGCGCATAGGCGATGTCCAGTATATATTTTTTTTCGGGGACTTCAAAAAAGTGTCACCATATTTTTATGGAATTTTGTCGATTTTCCTTTGGAAAGAGTTCATTTCTGCTATCAAAAATATACTTTTTCCTAATTCTGAAAAAATGTCACCACTTTTCCAGCAAAAAAATGGTGACACTTTTTCTAAAATTGCGGTTTCGTAATATTTTTCAACGAAATTATCCTGTTTTTCAAAGAATATACCGCAAAAGCTGTGGGAAAAAGGTGACATTCTTTAGAAATATCGAAAAAAATATATATTTCTGAATCAGGTTTCAAGCGGTTGCTCCCACGGTGGAGCAGCACATTTAAAGCAGAGAGGAAAATAGAATTATGGACATTAAAAATCTGACTACATTTATTCATGTGGCGGAATTAGGGAGTTTTACAAAGGCGGCGGAGGCATTGGGGTTTTCTCAGTCTACCGTATCCTTTCAGATTAAGCAGTTGGAAACGGAATTGAATTCTCAGCTTTTTGAGAGGATCAATCATACCGTGGTCTTGACAGAAAAAGGACGAGAAGTATTAAGTTTCGCCCATCAGATCAACAAGATGACCCAAGAACTAAAGGACAATATTCAGGATGAAAAGACGATGAAGGGATATATCCGTCTGGGAATGGCAGATTCGTTGTGCCAGTCTATGCTGATTGAGGGCTTTGATCAGTTTCGGAAACATTATCCCGGGTTAATGCTGAAAATCATACCGGCGGGAACGGAGGAAATGCTTCGGTTACTGAATCACAATGAGGTGGATGCGATTCTCACTTTGGACAATCCTATCTATAATCGAGAATATGTGATTGCGGCGGAGGAAAAGGTAGGAACGCATTTTGTAGCAGGGAGAAATTGTCCGTTGAGCAAAAAAAAGAAGATTTCAGTGCAGGAGTTGGTGTCTTATCCCTTTATTCTCACAGAAAAAGGGATGAGTTACCGACGGCTTTTGGAGGAGCGGCTGGCAGAAATGTCTCTGGAGGTGGAACCAGTGCTGGAGATCGGGAGTACGGATCTCATCTGTAAGCTGGTGGAACAGGGTTCGGGACTTTCTTTTTTGCCGGATTATGTCACGGCGAAGGCAGTGGCAGAGGGGAGATTGGTCTATCTTTCCGTGGAAGGATTTCAGATAAAAGTGTGGAAACAATTACTGTATCATCGGAATAAATGGCTGTCGCCCCAGCTGGAAGCAGTACTGGGATATTGTGTAAGAAGGGAATTTTCCTAAAGTAAATACATACAAACTAGACTTTTTACACTATTCTTTTCATGAGGTTCTGGTTATAGTATAGTTAAATTTCATGAAAAGAGAGGAAAGTTTATGAAAAAGAAACAATTTTTCACAAAGACGGTAGCAGTGGGAATGGCGGCCGGAATGGCAGTCAGTCTTTGCGCCTGTGAAAGCGGTGCCTCAGCTTCCGGAAAAGAGAAGAAGTCAGATGATATGAAGTATCAGGTGACAGAAGAAAATGAAATTGAAAATGTAGTGATGAACAATCAGCCGGAATCCTCTTACTGGTTCCCGGAACAGCTCCTGGAATGGGAGCCGGAAACGGACGAGGATCTGGCGTATAATATCAGCCATGTGCCGCTTGCTGTACGAGTGGAAAAGGAAAATCTGACTCCGGTAAATAAAACCCAGAACAAAGACACAAAGGTTATGGCGATTTCCATTATGAATTCCAGCACCAGCGGAAATGCGCCGCATGGTCTGAACAGTGTGGACTGTAATACATTTACCTACTGGCAGTATGTGGATGAACTGGTATACTGGGGCGGTTCTTCCGGGGAGGGACTGATCGTACCTCCCAGCCCGGATGTAACCGATCTGGGGCATAAAAATGGTGTTCCGGTGATCGGTACCGTGTTCTTTCCTCAGGACGTAGCAGGAGGAAAGATGGAGTGGCTGGAAACTTTCCTGACGCAGGAAGAAGATGGCAGCTTCCCGATGGCAGATAAATTGATCCAGGTGGCGACAACGTATGGATTTGACGGTTGGTTTATCAATCAGGAGACAGAGGGAAATAAGGAAAGACCTCTGAACAAAAAAGATGCCGCTAAAATGCAGGAATTTATTAAGTATTTTAAAGAGCAGGCGCCAGACATGCGACTGGTATACTACGATTCTATGACAGCAGAAGGTAAAATGGACTGGCAGAACGCTTTGACAGATAAAAATGCTATGTTCATGGCCGATGATGAGGGAAATGCAGTTGCAGATGAAATGTTCCTGAATTTCTGGTGGTCTGAGGAAGAATTGGCAGATCAGGAACTTTTGAAGGCGTCTAAAGAGAAAGCAGAAGAACTGGGAATCAGCCCGTACGATCTGTATGCAGGTATCGATGTACAGGCAGAGGGATATTTTACACCGGCGCGCTGGGATTTGTTTGAGTCAGGAGAAAATACTACCAATACCTCTCTGGGCTTGTATTGTCCAAGCTGGGCGTATTCTTCATCTTCTACCCAGGATGATTTTCATAAGAAGGAAAATACCCTTTGGGTAAACAGTAAGGGGGATCCGTCAGAAGAAATAACCTACAGCTCCAATGAGCAGTGGAGAGGCGTGTCTACCTATGCAGTAGAGAAAACAGCCTTGTCATCCCTTCCATTTGTGACGAATTTTGCTACGGGAAGCGGTTACAGTTTCTTCCGGGAAGGCGAACAGATCTCCAAGATGGATTGGAACAATAGAAGCGTGGGAGATATTCTTCCTACTTACCGGTGGATGATCGAGAATGAGGGAGAAAATGCTCTGGACGCCAGATTTGATGTGGCGGAAGCGTGGTATGGAGGAACTTCCCTGAAGCTTTATGGAAAGATGGAGAAAGATAAGGTTTCTAAAATCCAGATGTACAGTGCAGATCTTCCGGTGGAGAAAAACACAGTATTTACCACTACTGCAAAAGCATCTACAGAATCTCAGCTGAATGCAGTGCTTACCTTTGATGACGGCAGTGAAGAAACCCTGAAAGGGGATAAAAAAGTTTCTGATACATGGACAACGGTTACTTACGATCTGTCAAAATTTGCAGGGAAAAAGATCAGAACAATTTCTTATGATATTACTGCGGTGGAAGCAGATCCTCAGTATGCTTTGAATTTTGGAAATATTTCCATCTATAATGAAGGAGATTTCAAGAATCCTGGAGAAGTAACCAGTGTGACGGTGGATAACTCCGAATTTGACGAGGACGGTATGTATACGGGGGTTCGTCTTTCCTGGGAAAGCAGTGAGGAAGCTCCGTATTATGAAGTATATCGGGTAAACAAGGACAAGAGTTATTCTTTCCTGGGAATTTCCAATACGAATTGTTTCTATATTAATACACTGACTCGTACCGACGATACAAATACTTCCGAATTTAAGGTGATTCCGGTGAATGGGCAGGGAGAGCAGGGAAAAGGCGCTTCGGCAAAAATGGAATGGCCGGATAACAGCATTCCGAAAGCTGGTCTGACCGCATCGCAGACATTGGTAGGAACAGGAAGTACCGTTACATTTACCAGCGCTTGCTCTGAAAATGCGGAAGAAATCACCTGGTCGATTCCGGGATCGGACAAGGAAAATGCGGAGGGCGAATCTGTCAAGGCAGTATTCGATAAAGAAGGCACCTATGAAGTATCAGTGACAGCGAAAAATGAATCTGGTGAAGATACAAAGAGTCTGTCGGTAGTAGTTATCTCTGATCTGGAGAAAGATGGGGAACTGACCCTCCTTTCTCAGGGCAAGGATGTGGAAGCAACTTCTTATGTGAATGAAAATGAGGCGCCCAAATATGCAGTAGACGGCGATATCAAGAAAAAATGGTGTGCAACAGGAACAGCGCCTCATGAGATTATCATCGATCTGGGCGAAGAAATGGCGGTAAGTCAGGTGGCAATCGGACATGCAGAGGCTGGCGGTGAAGGCGCTGACATGAATACGAAGAGCTATGAGATCTCTGTGAGTTCCGATAATACGGAATATACATCCGTGGCAAAAATCACCAAAAATGCAGCAGGAAATACTGTGGATGCATTTACTCCGGTGAATGCCCGTTATGTAAAATTGTCTGTAGTGAAACCAACGCAGGGATCTGATTCCGCAGCGAGAATCTATGAGGTTCAGGTATACGGGACAGAAAAACCATTAAAATAAACAGAAAAAAGCGGGGGAGAGCTTGGAAAATAGCATTCCCCCGTGAATTGTTTATAGAAAGAATCGTTGACAAATACAGCAATCATGGTATAATAATTGCACATAGATAAATCAGGCAAACACGTGGAAGAGAAGAGTAAGCTGGGAAACGTTTCAGAGAGAGATGGCAGGCGCTGGAACCATCTTAACGGGAACCTTCTGAAAACTACCTCTGAGTGACCCCAATCCGGTCCGGTGATTCCGTTACCATCGCGAATGAAGTGGTTTTATAGACAATCAGGGTGGAACCGCGGGTGAAGAAGTCCTTATCCGTCCCTTGCAAAGTATGATGCAGGGAGATAAAGGATTTTTTTATTGCCTGAAACCAGAAAATGAAAGGAGAACAATCAGATGATCATTACATTGAAAGATGGATCCGTAAAAGAATATGAAAGTCCAAAAAGCGTATATGAGATCGCACAGGATATCAGCGAAGGTCTGGCAAGAGTGGCAACCGCCGGGGAAATCGATGGAGAGAGCGTAGATCTGCGTACCGTGGTAGATCATGACTGCCAGTTGAATATTTTAACTTTTGATTCCGAGGAGGGGGCAGCAGCATTCCGCCATACAACTTCTCATATTATGGCACAGGCTATCAAACGCCTGTATCCTCAGGTGAAGTTGGCGATCGGACCTTCTATTGCCGATGGATTTTATTATGATGTGGACAGCGAAGAGCCTCTGACTACAGAGGATCTGGAAAAGATTGAAAAAGAAATGAAAAAAATTGTGAAAGAGGCGCTGCCGATCACAAGATTTACAAAACCGAGAGCAGAGGCAATCGAATTTTTCAAAGAAAAGGGAGAACCTTATAAAGTAGAATTGATCGAAGATCTGCCGGAAGATTCTGAAATCAGTTTTTATCAGCAGGGAGAATTTATCGATCTGTGTGCAGGTCCGCATCTTATGAGCACAAAACCGGTAAAAGCTTTCAAATTGACAAATCTGGCAGGCGCTTACTGGCGCGGAAGCGAGAAAAATAAAATGCTCACCAGAATTTACGGAACTTCTTTTACAAAGAAAGCAGATCTGGAAGAATACCTTACCCGTATGGAAGAGGCAAAGAAGAGAGATCACAGAAAGCTTGGCAAAGAACTGGGACTGTTTATGATGCGTGAAGAGGGACCGGGATTCCCGTTCTTCCTTCCCAAGGGAATGATTTTGAAAAATACACTGCTGGATTACTGGAGAGAAATCCACAATAAAGCAGGATATGTGGAAATTTCCACACCGATCATGCTGAGCAGACATCTGTGGGAGACATCCGGTCACTGGGATCATTACAAAGAAAATATGTATACCACTGAGATTGATGAGACAGATTTTGCTATCAAACCCATGAACTGTCCGGGCGGCATTCTGGTATATCAGTCTGAGCCCCGTTCTTACCGTGACCTTCCTTTGCGTATGGGTGAGCTGGGTCTGGTACACCGTCATGAAAAATCCGGTCAGCTCCACGGTCTGATGCGTGTTCGCTGCTTTACTCAGGACGATGCGCATATCTTCATGATGCCGGAGCAGATTCGAGATGAGATCAAAGGAGTGGCAAAACTGATCGATGAAGTATATCAGTTGTTTGGTTTCAAATATCATGTAGAATTGTCTACTCGTCCAGAAGATTCCATGGGAAGTGATGAAGATTGGGAGATGGCTACAGATGCTCTTCGGGGAGCATTGGATGATCTGGGGCTGAATTATGTGGTAAATGAAGGAGACGGCGCTTTCTATGGTCCGAAGATTGACTTCCATCTGGAAGATTCTATTGGAAGAACCTGGCAGTGTGGAACAATCCAGTTGGATTTCCAGCTTCCTCTGCGGTTTAACTGTGAATATATCGGCGCAGACGGAGAAAAACATCGCCCGATCATGATCCACCGTGTAGCGTTTGGCTCCATCGAGCGTTTCATCGGTATTTTGATTGAGCATTTTGCAGGCGCATTCCCTACATGGCTTTCTCCGGAACAGGTGAGAGTGCTTCCTATTTCTGAAAAATTCATGGACTATGCGGAAAAGGTAAATCAGACGCTTCGTGACAATGGCATTCGCACCAGCGTGGATACGAGGTCCGAAAAAATCGGATACAAGATCCGTGAAGCCCGTCTTCAGAAAGTTCCATATATGCTGATCGTGGGAGCGAAAGAGGAAGAAGAGCAGAAAGTATCTGTGAGAAGCCGTTTCCTGGGAGATGAAGGACAGAAGCTTCTGAGTACCTTTGTGGAAGATATCACAAAAGAAATTAAAAATCGTGAAGCACGCAAGGTGGAGACCGAAGAATAAAATTTTGGGTATAAACGGTGAAAAATTGCACATACTGAATGGGAAGACAACGGTTTGGCAGCTGCTGGATCGTTGTCTTTCAAATAGAAAAAGGAGGTATGTGTGATGCCAGCATTGCGATGTACAGCAGTAAAATGCGTATATAACAAGGAAGAACTTTGTTCTAAGGGAGATATCAAGGTAAGCGGAGATCATGCAAAAACAGTGGATGAAACCTGTTGTTCCAGTTTTAAAGAACGTACAGGAACAAGCAACGCTGTAGACGGCTGCGGATGTGACAACATCAAAGTGGGATGTACAGCCTGCAACTGTAAATTCAATGAGGAAAAGTATTGCGAAGCGGGAGCAATCAATATTAATGGATCTCAGGCATGCACTTGTGAGGAAACCTGTTGCGGAACCTTTCGTGAAAAATAGAGAAAAGACAAGAGGCGGAACAGTTTAGAGATTTTGGAAAAAGGACTGCCGCAGCAGACATGAAGAAATGTTTGCTGCGGCAGTTTTTAACTTATTCTATGCCAAAGGGACAGTTACCTGAAATGGACTTTCAATCTGAGAGTTATTTACATAGACGGTAACTTCCTTACAATCTGCGCTTACGCCGTAAGCCAGAGAAGCAGTGACGGAATCTCCTCCTTTAGTTGCGATATCGGCAGGCGAAAGACTCTGCAGATAGTAAGGGGAACAGGTGGATTCGCCTTCCAGGAGCTTAAAACTCATCTGATCGTACAGAATCGGATCAGCAAATCCAAGATTTTTATAGGTGTAAGTGACAACTACAACTTTTTCTGGATTGGAGGTATCATATTCGCTTCGCTCATCGGTAACTTCTACTTTATCAACAGAAAACTCAACCATATCCTGCCCATCCTGCTGAAGAATAAAGGATTCTCCAAGAGTATGGGTTGGGGTCTGATCGAGATCCTCGGGATAAGTTTGGTCGGGAGTGGCTTCCGTGGAAAGGGACCCGGGATCGGATGCGCCTTCTCCTTCAGCTTCCGCATCAGAATACAGAGCGGGAAGAAACAGACCGTCTTGTACTGTTTGAAGATCCTCGTCAGATACTGTCCAGACTTTTTTATCGTCTTGAGAAAGGGTGACGGTGGTTTTTGCCGGCTCTTCATAAGCTGGTTCCTGCAAAACTTCCTGATAGGATTCCAACATAAGCTGAAGATAGGTTTCGGAAGCATTTGTTTGGGCATCGGGAGACTCTGCATAATACTTCGTCAGTTTTTCCGTAAGAAGATCGTTGACAGGAGTATTCAGGTCCATGTATTCTGTTTCTATAGTGACTGCATAGGAATCTCCGTCCTTTTTTGCTTCCACAGCCTTATATTTTGTGTGTTGCAAAACGTCTTCCCACATGGCAGCGTAGTCCTGGGATAACTGGGGAGGGAGAAGCTGACTTCCCGGTTCGTTGGAATTTTCACCTATAGAAAGAGTGACCAGGGACTGCACCTTTTCATTAAACAGGGCAGCGAGATCTTCCGGGGATTCTCCGGACAACTTGGCGTACTCTTCCGTATTGCCTTTGATTCTGGCATCTAGAAATGCCTGCGTATAAGCGGCGGCGTCAAAAGACTCTTTTTTTTCTCCACAGCCTGCGGCTGCTGCTGATAAAAGCCCCAAAGCCATAAGAACAGATAAACATTTTATTTTCATGATCGTAAGCCTCCTTTTCAGAGAATGCAGCAGTCCAAATAAGCTGCAAACATTTGATTTTCTTATTATAACAGATTTGGAGAGATATACAAGTTTACAAAGGGGAAGATTAAAGAAAATGTAAGATTTAAAGAAAAATATGTTGACATGAAAGGAAAAATATGATAAGTTATTCAGGTATGAAAAATAAAGAAGAGTATCCGCTCTCACCTTAGCACGAAGAAGTGACTATGGTTAATAAGTCAATAAGGAAACCTTATGATATTATTGCGGATAGTCTGTCTATCTGCTTTTTTTATACCTGATTTTTAATGATGGAGGTGTACGGCTATTAGCGATTTAATGATTAATGAGCAGATCAGAGACAGAGAAGTTCGTCTGATCGGCGAAGATGGAGAACAGTTGGGAATCATGTCTTCCAGAGATGCATACAAACGTGCACAGGAGGCCGGGCTGGATCTGGTAAAGATCGCACCAACAGCAAAGCCGCCGGTATGTAAGATCATCGATTACGGAAAATATAAATACGAACTGGCCAGAAAAGAAAAAGAAGCAAAGAAAAAACAGAAAACCATAGAAGTAAAAGAGGTTCGTCTGTCACCGAACATTGACACGAACGATCTGAATACCAAAGTGGGAGCAGCCAGAAAGTTTATCAGCAAAGGTGATAAAGTAAAAGTTACCCTGCGTTTCCGCGGTCGAGAGATGGCACATATGCAGAGCAGCAAGTACATTCTGGATGAGTTCGCCGAGAAGTTATCAGATATCGCTGTTGTCGAGAAAGCTCCCAAGGTGGAAGGCAGAAGTATGACTATGTTTTTAACTGAAAAACGTTAAAAATAGATAAGCAAAATCAAGGAGGAACATAAAATGCCAAAAATTAAAACAAGCAGAGCCGCTGCTAAACGTTTCAAAACTACAGGTACAGGTAAAATCGTAAGAAATAAAGCTTATAAAAGCCATATCTTAACAAAAAAATCTCAGAAGAGAAAAAGAAATCTCAGAAAAGCAGCAGTGCTGGATCAGACAAACGTTAAGAGCATGAAGAAAATCTTACCGTATTTATAAGATTGAGATTGAAGGAGGAATATAAGAGATGGCAAGAATCAAAGGCGGATTAAACGCAAAGAAAAAACACAATAGAGTATTGAAACTGGCGAAAGGTTACAGAGGAGCAAGATCCAAACAGTACAGAATTGCAAAACAGTCTGTTATGCGTGCTCTGACAAGCGCTTACGCTGGAAGAAAACAGAAAAAACGTCAGTTTAGACAGCTGTGGATCGCTCGTATCAATGCAGCAGCAAGAATGAACGGTCTGTCCTACAGCAAGTTCATGTACGGTCTGAAATTAGCTGGTGTTGAGCTGAACAGAAAAGTTCTGGCAGACATGGCTATCAATGATGCAGAAGGATTTGCTACACTGGCAGAGCTGGCAAAAAGTAAATTGGCTTAATTGAATTTTTGAACCCCGGAAAGCTTGAATTTCCGGGGTTTTTGCATTATAGTAAATCAGATATTTTGATTATTAATTCAGGACAACTTGATGCTGCGTTCCTGGAGGAGCCATATTGAAAATCTGTCCATCAATAAGTTCAGCATGTTCGTCATCTGGCAGAGCATAGATATGTTCCAGAGTATAAGTTTTTGCTTTTGGTAATGGCATAGGAACAACTCCTTTCGTAATGTTATTCATGATTTGATGATATCATTCAAATTTTGAAAAAGCAAGGAGTGATATAGAGTATTTCTGAACTTAGAGACAGAAGTGGTAAGAAGAAAAAGATATAAAATTCCCCGGCACCATAATAAAGGGAAAGGATGCCGGGGAGGTTCCTTGAATTGAAAGAACGAGTGTATTTTACCATAATATGGAAAATAAAACAGAAAAACGACATAAAACGACAAATCTTTTTTGTTAGATGGGTATTAGTAAAAGAATCTTTTTCATACATAATATAAATGAGAAGAAAAGCGGAGCGTTAAATGAAAGGGATTGAGCGGCTGATCACATGGGCTTTGGGAACAGTACTTTGTATTTTCTACCTTTGGGAGGGGAATCAGAGCATGGGGGCGGAAGAAAAACAAGTAGTGGGAGAGGTTTATGATACTGTTTCTCAGATGGAGGAGAAAGAAGGGGAAGAACGTCCCAGGATCGCACTGACCTTTGATGATGGACCAAGTAAGTATACGAAGCGCCTGTCAGAAGGGTTAAAAAAGCGAGGAGTGTCGGCAACCTTCTTTTTACTGGGGGAGAATATAGAGAAATATCCCGAAGCAGTTACAAAACTGGCAAAAGACGGACATCTTCTGGGAAATCATTCTTACAGTCATGGGCAGCTGAATCAAATGTCTCAGAAGAAAGCATGTGGAGAGATTGCCCGGACGAACAATCAGATTTATGAATGTACCGGAGAATATCCTCAGTATGTGCGGCCGCCTTTTGGAGAATGGAACGAGCAATTAGATTGTGGGGTGGAAATGATCCCCATATTCTGGAATCTGGATTCTCTGGACTGGAAGGTGAAGAATACAGAAAAAATTGTTCAGATGGTGACGGAGCAGGTGCAAGAGGGAAGCATTATTCTGATGCATGACGGGTATGAGACTTCCGTGGAGGCGGCATTCCAGATTGTGGATATGTTGCAGAAAAAAGGGTATGAATTTGTAACAGCAGACCAGATGGTGCTGGATTAAAAGAAAACGAGGATGAGAAAAGATGGATTTATTTGATTATATGAAGGAGACGGCTTTGGAAAATGAATCGCCTCTGGCTTCCAGAATGCGCCCTACGACGTTGGATGAGGTTGTGGGACAGGAGCATATTATAGGAAAAGATAAATTATTGTATCGAGCGATAAAAGCGGATAAGCTGGGATCTGTAATTTTCTATGGACCGCCGGGGACGGGAAAAACCACATTGGCAAAGGTAATAGCAAATACTACCAGCGCAGAATTTATGCAGCTTAACGCTACGACTGCCGGGAAAAAGGATATGGAAGAGGTAGTGAAAGAAGCTCAGAACCGTTTGGGAATGTACGGGAAGAAAACGATTTTGTTTGTGGATGAAATTCATCGTTTCAATAAGGGGCAGCAGGATTATCTTCTGCCATTTGTGGAAGACGGAACGCTGGTGCTTATCGGGGCGACTACAGAAAATCCTTATTTTGAAGTGAATGGAGCTCTGATTTCCCGCTCGATCATATTTGAACTAAAATCCCTGGAAAAAGAGGATATAAAAAAATTACTGATGCGGGCGCTGACGGACTGCAAAAAAGGTCTTGGCAGTTATGGAGCGGAGATTACGGAAGAGGCGCTGGAATTTTTGGCGGATATATCTGGAGGAGATGCAAGAGCAGCGCTGAATGCTATTGAGTTGGGAGTGCTCACCACGGAAAAGGGAGCGGACGGCAAGATTCGGATCGATCTGGAAACAGCGGCGGAGTGCATTCAGAAGAGAGTGGTACGGTACGATAAGACAGGGGATCAGCATTATGATACCATATCGGCGTTTATCAAGAGTATGCGGGGTTCTGACCCGGATGCGGCAGTTTATTATCTGGCAAAGATGCTTTATGCCGGAGAAGATATCAAATTTATATCCAGAAGAATTATGATCTGTGCGGCGGAAGATGTGGGGCTGGCAGATCCTCAGGCGCTGGTGGTGGCAGCTGCGGCAGCGCAGGCGGTGGAACGGATCGGAATGCCGGAGGCAAGGATCATTCTGGCAGAGGCGGTCAATTACGTGGCAACAGCTCCGAAGAGTAACGCATCCTATCTGTCTATAGACGCTGCGTTAGCCTCCGTAAAAAATCAGAAAACGACAGTGCCTCCTCATTTGCAGGATGCTCATTATAAGGGCTCCGCAAAGCTGGGACACGGGCTGGGTTATCAGTATGCTCACGATTTTCCGGAACATTACGTAAAACAGCAGTATTTGCCCGCTGAGATAGAAGGGATGAGATTTTATCATCCTACGGATATTGGTTATGAAAAACAGGCGGGAGAACGTCTGGAACGATTGAGGAAAAGAGAAGAATAAGAAAGCGCCGCATAGAATGATTTGTGATACCGGATGGTTTGGCAAATCTTCTATACGGCGTTATTTTTTATCAGGAAAGATTTTCCATCAGATAGGCATATATTTCCTGACTTTTATCCGACCAGTGACTGCAGAAATTTTTGGCGGTTTCTTTGTCGGGAACAGTCAGTTCCAGATTGATCAGTGTGGTCTGCTTTTCTTTGACCTGAAGCTGTACCACGTATTCCTGCTCCGGCGTTCGGTAGTATTCTGCTTTCAGTGCGTTTTCATTTCTTATTTCATAGGCTTTGGCATTGAGGTAGGCATCTACTTCTGCACATATTTCTTCGGAGATATTTTTATGAAAATAAGACAGGGTTTTGCTGCCTTCTTCTGTAGTTTCGTAACAAATACTTTGTCCTTTCTTTTTTTCCTTGATCAGATTACTTTCCATAAGATCATGAATAGTCTGCTGCACATGAAAATAGGTGGTGTATTCCCGGTCCAGAAAGAAATTCGTGATCTGACTGTTGGACAGAGGGAAACTGACCTTTTCCAGCATATACAGAATAATCATTTTGTAAAGGGTAGAAGAGTTTTCAATCATAGAACATCCTCCTTATAATACTTTCCCTGCCAGGTGTTTCTTTCTTTCATCTGATGATGGATCTCATTGAGAACAGTGCGTTTGGCGCTGCTCCACAAGGGAGCGATCAGAAGATCTCTGGGACCGTCTCCCGTGATTCGGTGTACGACAATGTCAGGAGACAGATGTTCCAGACAGGAAATGACCAGATCTACGTAAGCTTCCTGAGAAAGTACAGAAAATTTTCCGGCGAGATAATCATCTGCCAGATCGGTTCCTTTCAATACATGGAGAAGCTGCATCTTGATTCCCTGTATGGGCTGATGATTCAGAAAGGAAATCGTTTGCAGCATCTGTTCAGTGGTCTCTCCGGGAAGTCCCAGAATCGTGTGGACAATAATATCTAAATCCCGTGCATGGAGATTTTTCACTGCTTCCTCAAAACAGGAGAGAGGATATCCCCGGCGGATGTAGCGTGCTGTCGCGGGATGGATCGTCTGAAGTCCCAGTTCCACCCATACCGGTTTTATACGGTTGAGCTGGGAGAGAAGATCCAAAACGTCTTCCCCCAGACAGTCCGGTCGTGTGCCGATACTCAGAGCGGCAACTTCTGGATGGGACAGCGCCTGCGTAAAGAGAGCGCGGAGATACTCTACAGGAGCGTACGTATTTGTATATGCCTGAAAATAAGCGATAAAAGTATTTACAGGTCGTTTCTTGCAGATCAGTTCTTTTTGCTGAGCAATCTGCTGGTCAATACTCTGGGCAGGATCTCCGGCAAAATCTCCGGAGCCGCCTGCGCTGCAGAAAATACAGCCTCCCGTTCCCAGCTTTCCGTCACGGTTGGGACAAGACATGCCGCCGTTTAAGGTTAATTTGTATACTTTTTCTCCGAAACGCTCTTTCAGCATATAATCCAGAGAATGATAGGGCTTTTCCAGCCATTTCATAAAGTCAACCATCCTTTGCTCCTGCCTTGGGGCAGGGTCTTTTCTACCATGATAGCATTGGAAGAAGATGAATGCAAGGGAGGATTTCTTTTGAACTTAGGATAATGCCAGTTGTCTCACCTGTTCCAGCGCTTTTTTTACAGCGGGAATGGAGAGGAGAATGACAGTCAGTACGCCTTCAGCCAGTATATAACTGTAGTTATATACGATGGGATAAAGAAAGGAGATTGCTTTCGGGAATTCATCCGGCATATAGTCCATCCAGTAAAGATAACCTCCTAAAGCGTGGAAAGCGCCCCGCATCAGAATTGCGACCAGATAGCCTTTGAACAGTCCGTGTTTTTTATTGCGGAAAAATCCTCCCAGACCTAAAGCGGCAAAAGCCAGCAGGTAATCGCAGCACACCTGAAAAAGGGAAAGTACATAGGGCTCCTGAAGAAATTGCATGATTCCATAGACAAATCCGACTAAAATCCCTGTTTTTGCTCCATACCAGTAACCGATCAGTACGATAAAAAGCATACTGAAGGCAGTGACGGAACCTCCGAAAGGAAAGGAAAACTTGATGTAGGAAGTGACAAAGCCCAAAGCGAGCGCTGCGGAGCAGAATGCCAGCTGTCGGGGCGATGTTTTTTTCGCTTTTGTGGACTTTCCTGCCAGGAAAAAGGCTGCGACGAGGGCAAGAACTGCCAGAACAATGGTGACGATGTAACCGGCGGAGGTAAGACCGCCTTCGCTGTTGATAAGTGCATGAAACATAGGAACACCTCCTGATTTTCTTTTGTTTTCGAATTTGAATATATCATGGGAGAAAAATGCTGTCAAGACAGTGAGAAGACTCTTTACAAATGGTTTTGAAAACTATATAATAGGGAACAGAGGTGATAAGATGACGATAGATACGAACGATATGTTGAACAGTATTCTGGAAAGCATTTCCAGAATTGATTATATTAAACCGGAAGATATCCCCAACATTCCTTTATATATGGATCAGGTGACTACCTATATGGACACGCAGCTTGCTTCTTCAAAACGGTATGAAACAGATAAGATTCTGACAAAGACCATGATCAATAATTATGCGAAGAATGACCTGCTGCCCCCGCCCCTGAAGAAAAAGTATTCTCGGGAGCATCTTCTGGTTCTGGTTTTTATTTATTATTTTAAAAATCTGCTGACGATCACAGATATCCAGTCTTTGTTAAAACCGATCACAGATAAATATTTCCATGCCAGCGAAGGGCTCTCTCTGGAAGACATTTATAATGAAGTGTTTCAGTTGGAGAAAGAACAGGTGGAGGCTTTAAAAGAGGATATTATCAACCGATACCGCATTTCTCAGGAAACTTTCGGCTCGGCGCCTCAGGAAGATCAGAAATTTTTAAAGACATTTTCTTTTATCTGCCTGCTCAGTTTTGATGTGTATGTAAAAAAACAAATCATAGAAAAGCTTATAGACCAAATGGAACCGTGACAGTTCCATTTGGTCTATATAGATTTTTGCTGTTACTCTTCTTTCATTCGATTAAATACCATTTCATATCCGTCGTTTCCATAAGTCAAGGAGCGGTTTACACGGCTGATGGTAGCTGTGGAAGCGCCTGTTTTCTCAGAAATTTCCAGATATGTTTTTTTCTGTCTCAGCATCCGTGCCACCTCAAATCTCTGTGACAGGGACAACAGTTCATTGATCGTACATACATCTTCAAAAAATGTATAACACTCTTCTTTGTCTTTCAGACATAAAATGGCTTCAAACAAATGATCTACCGCTTCGGTATGTATTTTTTTACTCATAGCAATCTCCTTTTCGCCCCAAGATTTCAATACTTTCCATTACTTCTACTTTCTAATTTTAACACAACGCATTAGAAAAGCAAGGGCTTTTATTAAACTTTATGATTATTTCTAACTTTTTTAATAATTTGAAAGTCTCTGTAAGACAAACAGAACGTCATTGACTTCCCGGAAAGCCCATGCTATTATGAACATATGTGCGAAAAAGATAGTATGAAAAGCATCCAATACAGCCAAAATACAGGAGTGCTGTGGTAATAAGAGGAGAGAGGTTGAATGAATAAATATGACGGATTAAATCCCATGCAGCAGGAAGCTGTTTATCATACGGAAGGTCCCGTTTTGATCCTGGCAGGCGCAGGATCGGGAAAGACGAGAGTTCTGACTCACAGGATTGCCTATTTAATAGAAGAAAAGGGCGTCACCCCATGGAATATCATGGCGATTACATTTACCAACAAGGCGGCGCAGGAGATGCGGGAGCGAGTGGATAAGATCGTGGGGTTCGGATCAGAGAGTATCTGGGTTAGTACCTTTCACTCCAGCTGCGTAAGAATTTTGCGGCGTTATATTGATCGCCTGGGTTACGATAACAATTTTACGATTTACGATACAGACGATCAGAAAACAGTGATCAAGGATGTCTGTAAAAGGTTAAACATTGATACGAAGATGTATAAGGAAAGAACGCTGATGGCAGCGATTTCTTCTGCGAAGGATGAGCTGGTGTCACCGGAGGAATTTCGCCTGAATGCGTCTTCTAGTCAGGATTGGTCCGCTCAGACGGTGGCAAGAGTGTATGATGCTTATCAGAAACAGCTGCGGCAGAATAATGCTCTTGATTTTGACGATCTGATCGTAAAGACTGTGGAATTATTTCAGAATTGTCCAGACGTATTAGATTCTTATCAGGAGCGTTTTCGATATATTATGGTGGATGAGTATCAGGATACGAATACGGCACAGTTTAAGTTTGTAAGTCTTCTGGCAGAAAAATATAAAAATCTCTGCGTGGTGGGAGATGACGACCAGTCCATCTATAAGTTTCGAGGAGCGAATATTGGAAATATTCTGGGATATGAGAAGGTATTTCCTCAGGCAAAAGTGATTAAGCTGGAACAGAATTATCGTTCTACTCAGAATATTTTGAATGCGGCAAATGAGGTGATCAAGAATAATCTGGGAAGAAAAGATAAGACTTTGTGGACTGCCAATGAGCAGGGAGCGCCGCTTCATTTTCGACAGTTTCAAAATGGGTTTGAAGAGGCAGAATATATCGCCGGAGATATTTCCAAAAAGGTGCGAGAAGGTGTGTACGAGTATAAGGACTGCGCAATTCTTTATCGTACCAATGCTCAGTCCCGTTTGTTTGAAGAAAAATTTTTGCTGGCGAATATTCCGTATAAAATTGTGGGTGGTGTGAACTTCTATGCCAGAAAGGAGATCAAGGATCTTCTGGCTTATCTGAAAACGATTGATAATGCCAGAGATGATGTGGCAGTGCGCCGGATTATCAATGTACCTAAGCGGGGGATTGGGGCTACTACCCTGACAAAAGTGCAGGTGTATGCGGAAGAGATGGGCATGAGCTTTTATGATGCGCTGAAAGAGGCGGAGCAGATCACAACGCTGGGAAGAAGCGCGGTGAAGGTAAAACCGTTTGTAGATTTTATTCAGAAGTTCAGAAGTCAGTTGGAATACCTGTCTGTATCAGAATTGCTTCAGAAGATTATAGACGAGACCGGGTATGTGGCAGAGCTGCAGGCGGAAAATACGGAAGAAGCGCAGGCGAGAATAGAAAATATCGATGAGTTGATCTCTAAAGCGGTATCTTATGAAGAAGAAGCGGAAGAATCCAGTTTGAGCGGATTTTTGGAAGAGGTAGCGCTGGTAGCGGATATCGATTCCGTGGACGATAACGACAATCGAGTACTTTTGATGACCCTTCACAGCGCTAAGGGTCTGGAATTTCCGGATGTGTATCTGGCAGGTATGGAGGACGGAATGTTCCCCAGTTATATGACAATCGTGGGAGATGATCCTACGGAATTGGAGGAAGAGCGGAGACTGTGCTATGTGGGAATCACACGGGCAATGAAAGAGCTGACACTTACGGCAGCTCAGCAGCGAATGATTCGGGGAGAGACGCAGTATAACAAGGTTTCACGGTTTATCCGGGAAATTCCCAGGGAATTGGTGGAGCTGGGAAAAGAGCCCCGGGAGCGGAAAATAGTATCGATGCCTCAGCAGGGAAATACATATGCGAAAATGCGTCAGGCATACAGTAAAAATACATTTTCACCGAAAAACTTTGAAGTGAAAAAAGCAGAAGGACTCAGCTACAGCGTGGGAGATACCGTACGTCATATCAAATTTGGCAGCGGTGTTGTGACTGCAATCGTGGATGGGGGAAAAGACTATGAAGTTACGGTAGATTTTGATAAGGTGGGTGTGAAAAAAATGTTTGCCTCCTTTGCAAAATTGAAGAAAGTATAACATTTCACAATTTTAGTGGTAAATTTGTAAAAAGAGTGGTATAATAACAATAGTTTTTAAGAGAGGACGGTGTTCTGAATGAATAAAATTGATGAGTTGATGACATTACTGCAGAAAAAAGAACGAGATGACGACAAATGTAAGAATACAATTATCTGGATTTTGGCTATTGTAGGAGCAGTGGCAGCAGTAGCTGGTATTGCATACGCAGTATACCGCTTCTTCACACCGGATTATCTGGAAGATTTTGAAGACGATTTTGACGATGACTTCGATGATTATTTTGATGATGAGGATGCAGAAGAGAACTAATTTTTACTGTTTGAGCAAGATGCAGTGATGAGACAGCAGGAGAGCTTCGGAGTACAGACCCCGGGGCTTTCTTTTTGCCTGAAAAGAGAGGAGCATATCAGTGAAAAAAGGCGAGATTTATGAAGGGATTATTGAAAAAATAGAATTTCCCAATAAAGGAAAAGTAACAATAAACGGACAGACTGTGGTGGTGAAAAATGGAATACCGGGACAGAGAATTCGATTTATGATCAATAAAAAGAGGGGAAATCGAGTGGAAGGAAGACTTTTGGAAGTGCTGGAAAAATCCCCATTGGAGATAAGAGAACCGGTATGTTCCATATTTCCTCAATGTGGCGGTTGTATGTACCAGACGATGGATTATCAGGCGCAGCTTCATATGAAGGAGTCTCAGATCCGTGAACTGCTTGACGGGGCGCTGATCCGGGGCGGTCAGGTAGATGCAGAGGGAAGACCGGATTACCAATTTGAAAATATCAAAGGAAGTCCACAGGAATTTGCCTACAGGAATAAAATGGAATTTTCTTTTGGAGACGCTGAAAAAGGCGGTCCTTTGACGTTGGGACTGCATAAAAAGGGAAGCACCTATGATGTTCTGGATGCGCTGGACTGTAAACTGGTGCATGAAGATATGACCAGGATTCTTCAGTGCGTGCTGGAATATTCCCGGGAAAAAGGATTTACTTATTATCATAAGATGCAGCATACGGGCTATTTGCGCCACCTGCTTTTAAGAAGGGGAAATACTACAGGAGAGATTCTGGTAAATCTGGTTACTACAACACAGATGGCGCCGGATCTTGCAGAATTGGTGGATCGTCTGCTTGCGCTTAAACTGGAAGGAAAGATTACGGGGGTTTTACATATTTTGAATGATTCTCTGGCAGATACGGTGCAGAGCGATGAGACGAGAATCTTATATGGACAAGACTATTTCTATGAAGAAATTCTGGGGCTTCGGTTTAAAATTACTCCATTTTCCTTCTTCCAGCCAAATTCCCTGGGGGCGGAGGTTCTGTATCAGACAGCTCGGGAATACATCGGTGATACGAAAGATATGACAGTATTTGATCTGTACAGCGGTACGGGAACGATATCCCAGATTCTGGCGTCGGTGGCAAAAAAGGTTATCGGCGTGGAAATCGTAGAGGAAGCAGTGGAGGCAGCCCGGGAAAATGCAGCAGAAAATGGGATCGGAAACTGTGAATTTATTGCCGGAGATGTGCTGAAAGTACTGGATGAAATAGAAGAAAAGCCAGATTTTATCGTGCTGGACCCACCAAGAGACGGGATACATCCGAAAGCGCTGCCAAAAATACTGCAGTATGGGGTGGAACATCTGGTATACATTTCCTGTAAGCCGACCAGTCTGGCTCGGGATTTGGAGATGTTTTTGGCAAATGGATATCGGGTGGAACGGTGTGTGTGCGTGGATCAATTTGCACAAACGGTGCATGTGGAGACTGTGTGTTTGCTGAGTAGGAAAGGGTAAATATTGGGAATTATGTTGGAGTGATAGGTGTATGTTTGATTCAATTTGATTGAAATATATAATCTGTTTGGATTGACGGAGACAAGGGTAAAGATATGTTCGTTTGTCGAAACAGAATGAGGAGCATCTAGAGTTATTACAGAACAGCGAGGGATGTAAGATAATGATAACAAAAGACAACTTGAAAGATTTGTTGGTTAATATGGGATATGAAGAAAATGAAGATGGTGTATGTGAAAAAAGATATAGTAGATTTGATTGTTCGATAAAAGTAGATTTTACCAACGAACTTATTATATATCCTGAAGAAAAAGGTTTTCAAGTAAGTGATAAAACAACATCGAACTTTGATGAAAACGAAAATTTTGTTGTATTGGAATGTGTAGATAGATTGCTTACAAAAGGTTATAGGCCGGAACATATTGAACTTGAAAGAAGATGGAAATTAGGGCATTTGAGAAAGAGTGGAAAAGCGGATATTTATGTTACAGATTCTGAAGGTAAAGACTGTTTGTTCATTATTGAATGTAAAACATATGGTGAGGAATACAAAAAGGAATTAAAAAATATAGGAATTGATGGAGGACAGTTGTTTTCTTATTATGCACAAGCAAGAAGTGCTAAATGGCTAATTTTGTATGCATCTAATTTTACGGATAAAAGAAGTTACATTACCGAAAGTGTATGTAGTGAAGATGACGAAAACGTAAAACTTTTAGCTAAAAAAGATAAAAGTATTAGATTGTTTAAAGAGGCATCAGAAGCAGCAGATCTTTTTGAAGTATGGTGTGAAACGTATGGACACAGATATTCAGGAGATATTGTATTTAATGATGATACAAAGCCATATGAGATTGGGAAAAAACCAATAAGAAAGAGTGCACTTAGAGATTTTGATGAGGAAGATAAGATTGTTAATAAATTTGAAGAGATTTTGAGACATAATAATGTATCCGATAAGGAGAATGCGTTCAATCGCCTTGTAGCATTATTTATTTGTAAATTGGTTGATGAGGAAGAAAAAGAAGCTGATGACATAGTTGATTTTCAATATCTTGTTGGAACTGATACGTATGAAACTCTGCAAGAAAGGCTGCAAAAGCTTCATCAAAAAGGAATGGAAAAGTATATGAAGGAGGAAATAATATATATTCCTGAAGAATATGCTGAAAAGCTTGTGAAAAGTTATACTGGTCATAGGCGAGAAAACATGATTGCCGAACTGAAGAGAACTTTAAAAGTGTTAAAATTTTATACTAATAATGATTTTGCGTTTAAGGATGTGCATAATGAGGAATTATTCTATCAAAATGGGAAAATATTAGTTGAGGTAGTGCAGTTATTCCAAGAATTTAGAATTATTGGTTCTGAAAAATTACAATTGTTGGGAGATTTGTTTGAAAATTTGTTGACTAAAGGATTCAAACAGAATGAGGGACAATTCTTTACACCTGTGCCAATTACAAGATTTATATGGAATAGCATACCATCTGTAGAAATAGTAAGTGATAAAAGAGAAAACAGTATTCCAAAAGTCATAGATTATGCGTGTGGTGCGGGACATTTTTTGACAGAAGGATATTCTCGAATTAAGAATTGTATTGAAGAATATGAACCAGATTTATTAACTGATAAAAAGTGGGAAGGACAAGCTTTGTATGGAATAGAAAAAGATTATAGATTAGCAAGAGTTTCTAAAATAGAGTTATTTATGCACGGGGCCGGAAATGGAAACATCGTATTTGGAGATGGTTTAGAAGATCATCTTGATAAGGGAATTATAAAAAAATCTTTTGATATTTTGGTGGCTAATCCGCCATATTCTGTTGAGGCTTTTAAACCACATTTAAGAGTTAAAAATGATGATTATGACATTTTAAAATACATTAGCAATGATGGAAGTGAAATTGAAACACTTTTTGTTGAAAGAATAGAGCAATTATTAAAACCAAACTCAATTGCAGCTGTTATTTTGCCAGACAGTATTGTAAGAAAGGATATGTTTAGCTTTAGAGCTGCAAGAGAGAAAATTTTATTAAATTTTTCTATTATTGCAATTGTAAGAATGGAGAGTAGTACGTTTGGTAAGACAGGACAACCCACAGTCATTATGTTTTTGAGAAAAAACGATGAACCACCTAAACTTTGTAAAATGGTTGAAGATACAGTAAATGCAATATTTAAAGGGAAAGAATTGGATGAGTGGGAAGATAAAGAGATTTTAGAATCTTATCTAAGAAGAATAGATTGCAATTATACTGATTATAAACAGTATATTGATAAAAAGCTTTCTTGGAATGACTTTCTTCAAATCAGCTATTTTGAAGAATATATTGTGAATTTTATGGAAAGTACTTTATATCGCGATGAGGAACAGAAGGTGATGGAGAAGAAAATTACTCAAGAGGAATTTGAAACATGGCGACAGAAACAGATTTGTTCCAATATTCTTAATGTTGAAAGAGAAAAAGTGAAATACTTCGCACTTGTATATAAGCAAAGAACTTTATTTGTAAATATGCCTTCAGAAACAAAAGCACAGGAATTGTTTCTTGGATATAAATGGAGTGATAGGAAAAAAATGGAAGGCATTCAAGAAACAAATGATGGTTTGTTGTATAGCAAAAATGAATTGAATGAAGATGGCTATTTAGCATCAATGATTTGGAGGGCATTTGAAGGTAAGGAATATATTGCTCCAAAGCTTTCGAAATATAGTTTTTTTGCCAATATGTCAGATATGCTTGATTTTGACGAAATAAAATTTTCAAAAGTTATTAAAATGTCGAAACCACGTAAACGTATCTCGAAGCCAGGATACAAAAAGTATAAGCTGAATGATAAGAGAGTATTTGAAACTGGCATTGGAAGAAGGGTTCTTAAATCTGAATTGACAGAGGGGAAAGGAATAAATATTTATAGTGCAAATGTATGTTCTGTTTTTGGTAAGATTGACAAAGAAATATTGAACGATTACAGTAGACCGTCTATATTATGGGGAATAGATGGGGACTGGATGGTTAACATAATAGAGGCAAATGAAAAGTTTTATCCAACAGACCATTGTGGCTATATTAGAATATTATCAGATGATATTATGCCGGAATATTTGGCGATGGCATTAAAAGTAGAAGGAGAATTAGAAAAATTTTCCAGAGCAAATCGTGCATCAACAGATCGTATTAGAAAAATTTCAATTTTGGTTCCACTAGATAAAAAAGAGCAAAGAAGGATTTTGGATGAAATTAGTTCTACAAGAAATAGAAAGAATAAAGAAGAACTTATCAAGAAATATTTTGTTGACTAGCTGACAAGTTAGAGTGTGGGGATACTAAATCTCTACAAGCTTCCGATGAAAGACCGTCGCCCCCTCAAACACGAATTTTCGCAGAATTAACGAGGGGGGATACCCAGGTATGAGCGATATAGGCAAAATAAGTGGAAAACAGATGATTTTTTCCAATATAGTTTTGTTATTTTGTTCCGATTTTCGCTTAAAAAGGATACGAAAAGTGGTAGAAAAACGTCTTGTTTTTATTATATTATTTAACAGAAGAAAATCGGGTTTATGATATGTATCGGGTTACCGCCGTGGCGGTAGCCCATATTTTTTACGGCATTTTTATTGTTTTCACGGCTTCTGGTCGGATGAGCATTCCATCGAGTCGTTCATGCGCTGCGTATCCTGTTACGCCTTCATGAACGTAAAGTTCTGTCAGGACTTTTACGGAGAGAGGCTGTCTGATAAGAATCCAATAATAGGATAAATCTCCGAATGCAATCGGCATGGTACTGGCTCCGATGTTTGGCATATATGGTGTGCACACCATGGGTTTTCCGAAGATAGTATCATCGGTGCTTCTCCACAGATAATTGCCAGCAGAATCTTTGAGTGTGCGTAAGAGTAATGCTGTTTCATCATTCATCAGCCACATACCGTTTTTGCGATATTCCGGTTTTACAGAGAGATACAATGCGATTACTTCGTCTGCGTTAAAGGAAGCAGAGTCGGCAGCAGTCACACCTGTTTCTGCGGTAGTAAGAAGTCCTGTGGGTTCTTTGCTTCCAGTGCCGTTTAAAAAGATATTTTCTTCTGCCCTGCCAAATCGTCTTGAAAATTCATTATTCAGATAAGACTCTGCATCAAAATGAAAATCCGATAGGAAGGTGTTGGAAAGTTTAGAAAGTGTTGCCAGTTTATAGGAATGAAAGTTCAATCTGTTAAAAGTATCTCCGTCCTGTGGGAAAGCCTGTGATTCTTCCGTAATGGAAGCTTCTGCTGTGGAGATTACGGTCTGGATCACTCCGTCCGTATTAGGACCATTAATGACTGTACCATATCTGCGGAAAAGGTTCTCACGGGTGATGGCAGCAGTATAATCTTTTTCATGTCCGATAGGAATGAGATAACTTCCGGAGCTGGAATCCATACCTTCTTCCAGGGCTGTGTTTGCTGTGTTTTTTCTACGAATCAGTTTGTTGTACGCTTCATTATAATTTCTTGATGTTACCATAATAAAATCCTCCTTAAAAATGTGTTATAGTGCAAGTCTAGGGTCGCATTTTGTACAGATGAAAATGTGTCCGTCTTTTGTAATGAGTTTGTGCATACAGTCATGTGGACACAGGATTTCCATGTGTCTGGTGTTTCGGAGTTTGTCTCCGTCAACACGTTCCAATCGGAACAGACCGCTTTTTTCTTTGGTCAGGTAGAATTCAAAAGAACCGTTCTTCTGGATGGTTTCCAGAGAAAATTCCCCGAATGCATTCTGGTACATGCCTGTGGCTTCTGATAGATGGAGTGGAAATACAAAGTTACACATCATTGATTATCTCCTTAAAATTAAATGTTATTGAGTTTCTTTTTGAAATGTTTTTGATAGTATCCGGCTAATGCTGTATAGGTGCTAAAATAATGACCATTACCAAGGTATTCCAGACACCAGTGTCTGTCAGAAGGATTCCTGCATCGCATGATGATTACGGCAGATTGTTTTTTCTGAGGAAGGATGTCTATAATTTCGTATCGTTTTGGGTCAAGTCCTTCCCATAAATATTGTTTTTTGTCCATTGAGATTCGCCTCCTTTCAAAGGAATAATTTTTAGTGACAATAGTGACAGTTTTGGTGATAGGAATTTTTGTGTTGTCACTCTGTAAATCCAGTAACAGTAGGACTTCCAGGGATTTGGTGGTGGAAGTGACTGTGATTTTAAATTTATTTCCACAGTTTTATAATTTTTGTATCTATGCCGTAGGTAGATATATTTTTGTTTTCTGTCTAAGAAGTTAAAAGAACTGTCACTACTGTCACTGGTTTGCTCGAAAGCATTAGATTTCAAGGACTTGATGAGGTGACAGTGTGGAATTTTGCTGTCATCACAACTGTCACTGCTGTCACCCGGCAGAGGAAAGGAATTCTGTTTCATCGTATCCATATGCCATTGCATAGAGTTCTTTGGCATCTGTTGTAAGAGTATATTCACGGTAAAACGTACCTCCTTTCCCACGGCGGACGGTCATCTGAGAAAAAGTGGTATCCAAATGGAGAGCCAGGGTGTCACGGAATTCTTTTGCAGTCTGTGCATAGCCGTGATTGTTGTCAGTGCACCAAGCACGATATACTTTAAAGATTCGTCCGGTAGTGCATTGGTCAGTGATTTTTCCATTGGGGCGTTTGGTCATGCAATCGTTATAAAAGGAAATTACGGTATTGTTTTCTTCCATATAAATCTTGCGGGCTTCTATAACGGAGTGTGGTTCTGTAAACTGATACCCTGCGGAAATGACGGATTTTAGTGCCATGATTGCTTTATAGACAATCCCATTACGCTCGGCATACATTTTATCCAGTAGGAATTTGTCCTGTTTTTCTTTTGGAATGACATTTTTACATTCAATCTGTATCATGCGGTCGTAAACCCATTGCCCATTGTCACCGCCAAATTTGGGGAGTCGGTTCATACAGAACCAGAGCAATCCGTCATAGATAAATTCAAACCCGTTCTGACCTTTGAACTCTGCGAACAGGCTGTCCCCGCCTGTACATTTCTTGAAAGTCTTCAACTCGTCAATGGATAAAAAACTCATATCAGAACTTCCGGCTAATCGTTTTCCATAGATATTACCAGTGCCGAATCTTGCTTCGATTTCCCTTAAGTCAATCCCTACATAATTTCCTTTTCCGAGCAATTTTTCTGTGAGGGCTTTTAACTGTGATTTTCCAGTATCGCCTTTTCCATAAAGAAACAGTGCTTTTTTTAACCGCCAGCCTTTGATATTGGAAAGGCAGACACCCATGAACTGAAGGAGCAGATGCGCTGTTCCATTGTCACCGTCCGTCAGTGTGTGAAGAAAATTATCAAAAACGGGAGTGGGTTCTTCATGGCCTGTCCATTCGCATGCTATCTGAATTGTAGAAAGTGTATCCGGGGTATGCGGAAGGAGTGTCATATCTTCCAGCCGGAGAAGGCCATTTGAAAAATTGATAATTCCTTCTTCTGAATTAAGGTTTTCGTTTTTTGCGAAAACAAGGTCGGTGGTAAGTTGTTTGAACACTTCTTCAACGTAGGACATCTTCAGCAGATTTTCATCGTAGTCAGTAATATATCGTTTGATGATGCCTTTGAGCATTTCATCCGCATAGAGTCTGTAGCAGCCGTTTTCATATACATATTTCAGGACTCCGCTGTGGGCATTGTCACGGACAAAAATATAATGAAGATCATTGCGGATATGGCGTGCCAGCATCGGACAGCTTACATTCATTTTCCCGGATTTTGGATCATAAATAAAATAATCCGGGTGAGGCATAATGGAATAATGAAAAACTCCCTGACAGGCTTCTACAGCTTTTTCGATAGTAGTGCTGCGGTAATCTTCCCGTTCCCATTTGTCACGGTACAATGCGGATTTACGGAAAATGGCATCAATCAACTCTGGGTTATCACCAGTACGAAATGCAATCATGGAGCAAAGGGAAAGATCCGCTTCCGAAGCACTTTGAAATTCTGTGATATTCCCAGTATCATAAAGACGGATAAATTTTTCGCTATTTTTATCTTTACGGAGGCTGCATATGATATCAAAACATTCCTGCTCAGCTTCAGATTTCGAATGATTGTTTACAGGTGGTTTGCGAATCATATCCTTTTCTAGTGTGGTAAGGATAGCAGATGTACTTTCACGGACAGGTTTGTCATAAATTACATCGCTTGTGAATACTGCAAAACGATTTGTAGCACCGCCGATATACAGTTCCAGATGATTGTGAGGATTTTTTGTATAATATTTTTTGTCCAGTTTCCCATTTGTAATTGGAAGGCGTAAGGTATCGCATTTACCGTAGATGTGAAAACCGGATTTGCTGACAGAACGCTCTGCGTAGGTGTCATGCCTTGTGAGTAAAGTCTGAGTTAAGGCATCTTCAGTATTCCGGTGGTCGATATCCAGAAAATAATACCCTTCAGGGATAATAAAGCCTACCCCATTGAAACCGTGTTCTTTTGCAGAAATCGTTGCTTCTTCATAAGAAACCCAAGTGCTGCGATACTTTTCGTTTGTACCTGTAGTAGTGCCGTTGGCGGATAGAGGTTTTTTGGTAGGTTTATTATCTCTTGTCAACGTGTGATTCCAACAAATCCAAATCTTCATCTTCTTAAGTTCCTGCATTTGCATATACCTCCTTTCCAGATAGTTTCGTTTGTGAAAATCATTTCAGTGTTGTCTCCTTTGTAATATCTGCTTCCAGACTTTGGAGTTCTTCGCACAATCTGTCGTAATTAATTAGTGCCTTTTTCCCGATATAGATAGCCGGGAGCTTTCCTTCTTTTAACATAAGGCGAAGAGCGTGTTCGGACAGTAGTCCGGTACTGGCAATCTCTCTTATTGTCATCATTCGTGGTTTATTCTCCATATGAAGAACCTCCTTTCTTTAAAAAAGTGAGTGATGTTATATATAACAATATACATGAAGATGAATGAAAAAACAAGCGGGGTAATTAAAAACAAGAAAAACGCAGTATATCAAGCAAAACAGCACTTTGATTTGTTAAAAAGTAGGATGTGATATGGAAAAAGATAAAACAAAATGTGAGTAATATGATGTTGACAAAACAAAACAATATGATATATAATAAAAACATGGAAGAAAAAGGAGCGATATTATGAATTTATCAGAGCGATTGAAAGAACTCAGAAAAGAAAGGCATATGACACAGGCAACACTGGCTAGTGCATTAGGTGTAGCCAAAGGAACAGTAGCTATGTGGGAAATGGGAAAGCGCCGTCCTGGTTTTGAAAATCTGGAACAGATGAGTGTGATATTTGACCGAACCGTGTCCTACATTTTAGGGGAATCCGATGATACCCGTTCTCCACAACTGTCAGAAGAAGAGATGCTGCAGATGGGAGTCTGGGCAGTTGAAGAAGATTTTATGGAAGTCTTGATGAAATATCTGCGTTTGGATCAGCGTGGGAAAATGGCTGTGGAAGCATTGATTAATTCAGAATTTAATCTCTGTAAAACGGAAAATACACTTCAGCCAAGAGAAAACTTCCTTTTATCTGTACGAGTGAAAGCATAGCATATAGCACAAATCCTCCAGGGAAAATACGTCAATCTTCTATATTACATAAGGTCAGTTCTACTTGATAGTTGTTGGCTTTAGAGTGACTAATAGTACGAGGAGGAATGCACATGGAAATAAGAAAATTAACACCAGAGGGGAGTGCACAGTCAAAGAAAAAACGGGTGTGTGCTTACATTCGGGTGTCAAGTGATAAAGAGGCACAGTTGGATTCTCTGGAGAATCAAGAAGCCTATTTTATACGGAAATATGCACAGGAAACAGGATGTGAATTTGTCGGTATCTATTCCGATGTAGGAATATCCGGTACGAGTGAGAACCGCCCAGCATTTCAAGAAATGTTGAATGCATGTATGTGTGGGGAGATTGACCTTATACATACAAAGTCCATTTCCAGATTCGCAAGAAATACAGTTACAGTGCTGGAAGTATCTCGGCAACTGAAAAGCCTGGGCATTGGTATTTATTTTGAAGAACAGGATATCAATACAATGTCGGCAGAAGGGGAACTGATGCTGACGGTATTGGCTTCTTTTGCGCAGGAAGAATCTTACAATATCAGTGAAAACCAGAAGTGGGCAATTCAGAAAAAATTTGCCCGTGGAGATGTTATGATCAATACGAACCGTTTTCTAGGGTATGACAAAGATAAAGATGGGAACCTTATCATCAACGAAAAAGAAGCAGAAATCGTAAGGATGATTTTCAGGATGTATCTGGGTGGTGACGGTACTTTCCGGATTGCAAAGAAATTAAATGAGCTTGGCATCCCAACTGTTACAGGAAAACAATGGCATGAGACAACAATACGGGGTATGCTCAAGAATGAAAAATATAAAGGTGACTGCCTTTTGCAGAAATATTATGTGCCAAAGGTTGGCGGTGCAACGGTAGCTAATGATGGAAAAGTCCAAAGCTATTATATTACTGGAAACCATGAGGCAATTATACCGAAGGAAGAATGGGATGCTGTTCAAAGACTCAGAAAAGAACGAGCAGAAGAAAGAAATATCGATACAAAGAATACGCAGAAGTTTAAAAACCGTTATCCGCTTTCAGGAAAGCTGATATGTCCTTATTGTGGCAAGCATCTGCGGAGGCTTTACGCTTATAAAAAATATGTGTGGGCATGCTCCACATACATCGACAAAGGTAAAAAAGTGTGCAGAGGTATCCGAATACCAGAGTGTGTTACGGATGAATGGACGATTGACGAACCTGTTGTAGTAAGGGAGGAGGTGAACGCAGATGGTGAAAAATATTACAGTTATTCCGGCCAGCAAGAAAGTGACGGAAGGAACTCTGGCAAGGAAAGAAATACCCAAAATCCGAATGGCAGCGTATTGCCGGGTGTCTACAGACCAAGAAGAACAGTTATCAAGTTATGAGAACCAGGTCAGTTATTATACGAATTTTATCAGTAATAATCCGCAGTATGAACTGGCGGGAATATATGCAGATGAAGGAATATCCGGCACAAATACGAAAAAAAGGAAAAATTTCAATCGTATGATTGATGACTGCGAAGCTGGAAAAATTGACCGGATTATTGTGAAATCTATTTCCAGATTTGCAAGAAATACACTGGATTGTTTAAATTACGTGCGCAGACTGAAAGAACTTGGAATCGGCGTGACGTTCGAAAAGGAAGCCATCGACACCTTGGATGCCAAAGGAGAAGTATTACTTACGATTCTTTCTTCTTTGGCACAAGATGAATCCCGTTCTATTTCAGAGAACAGTACCTGGGGAATTCGGAAACGATTTGAGCAGGGAAAGTTTTCTGTGAACACAAGGAAATTCATGGGATATGACAGTGATGAGAGCGGGAATTTGATTGTGAATGAGGAACAGGCGAAAATCGTTCGGATGATTTATGAGAAGTACCTATGCGGAAGGAATTATTTCGTCATCGCAAGGGAATTGAATGAAGCTGGGATTCCAGGCTGGAATGGGAAAGTGAACTGGATTGCCAGTACCATAGAAAAGATGCTGCATAATGAAAAATACAAGGGTGATGCCTTATTGCAGAAAACGTATACGGTGGATTTTTTGACGAAGAAACGAGAGAAAAACCAAGGGCAGATAGCTCAGTATTATGTGGAAAATAATCATCCGGCGATTGTGAAACCAGAGATATGGGAAGCGGTACAGTTAGAAGAACAACGCAGGCGGGAGTATATGAAACTGCATCATATCAAAGCGTATTCCTCTGATCTGGCGAATAATCCATTTGCCAGCAAGATCATCTGCGGAGAATGTGGTGAAGCATTCGGAAGAAAAAAATGGAGACCACGCCCGGGTGAATATCGAAGCGTCTGGCAATGCAATGCTAGGTACCGAGTAAAAGGTGTTATGGGATGTGCTAATCGGCATATTGATGAAAGTACCTTGGAAGAAATTTTTGTAAAAGCATGGAACAGCCTTATGGAAAATAAGGAGGCCTGTATGCAGAAATGGGAACGGATGAGAAAAGGAAAGAATCCGCTATTGGCATACCGGGCAGAACAGCTTATAAAATATGCAAACATGGATATGCAGAAATTTGATGCGGAGCAGATGCACAGGATATTAGAATGCATTATGATATTTGAAACAGGGAAAATATCTGTGAGATATCTGGATGGAACGATTGTAGAGATGTAAATATAAAGGGCATGCAAAATAGTTGCATAGCTCTTTTTCTTTGGGCTTATTCATGGAAAAAGAATATTTTCTGTGTTATTATATGGTTATTAGTAGCTATAAAAAAGCAGAGGTGAAACATATGAAGGATGTAAGTAGTAAACAGGTAACATCGACAGGTGAAGTTGCTTTACTTGATAAAGAAAATACTAATGAAAAAACAGAAATTGTAGTTGATACAGGTTCGGGAAGCATGGCTTATAATCGATTTGAAATGCAAATAAGTCAGACCCTTCATATGGCAATAGAGTTTTATGATAGCTTGGATTATCTCTTAGTTATGGATTATTATGATGATATCACATTGTTTGATGATGAAAAAAATCCAGAAATTGTAAGTTACTATCAGATGAAAACAAATGAGGAATCCATAAGCATAAGTACAGCAATTAGGGAAGACTGGATATCTAAATTGTATGCACAATTGGAACGCCCGGAATGGATTGTAAAAGAACTTGGTCTAATAACAAATTGTCCATTAAAAGTTTCTGTATCGGTGAAGGATGAAAATGGAAAGAAAAAGACAGAAACAAAATCATATACATCTGAAAAAACTGCTTTTGAAAAATTTAATCCGATTACGGTAGAAAAAATCAAACAGGATATTGCAACAAAGAAAGGTATTACTGCAGATGAGGTTGATTTGTCAAAATTTGTTCATATGCGAACGATTCTTTCAATACCAAAGCATAAAGAGATTGTCGAACAAGAAATGGGAGAGTTTTTAAATACTAGGTATCCTAGAATTACAATAGATGTAGTAAAAACAATTTTTAATGCGATGATGGAGATTTTAACTAAAAGGCAACAATATGAATTATTGTCGGATGATGCTACATATTGTGAAGTGCGTCAGAAAAAAGGTATATCAAAACAAGATTTTACTAGAGTAATTGATGAAGCTATGATTATATCAATTCCAACATTTGATGAAGTGTTGCGGGTTGCGAATTTGCAGAATGATGATAAATATAAGGCTTCATATGAATATACGAAAATTATGACAGATTCTAATGGGAAGTCGGAATCTTTTACAAGCGTTTTTGTGAAAGTGAGAAAACTTATTGAAAATCAAAAGTTTACTTCAGGCCAATTAATCTGGGAATATGCTAATGGAATATGTGATGAGTTATATTCAAAAGAGCCGATGATAGAGCTTATATATAATCGGATGTATGTAAGTGTATTGACTATATGTATAATTATTAATGAAATGAGGAAACTGTGATGAATGAAATGCATTTTGAGAATATTTTAATTGCGGATATAAAAGAACATACGGCACGTTTCCAAAAATTTGAAAAAGGTTTTAATGTAATAACTAGTCAGGAAAATCATGTTGGAAAATCTTCAATGCTAAAATCTCTGTATTACGCAATGGGAGCAGAGGTTGAGTTTGATGCAGTATGGGATAAAAACACAAAAATTTATATGGTGGAAATTAGCGTAAATAATAAAAAGTATAAAATAGCACGATTTCAAAAAAAATTCGCAATATTTAAAGATGGAAAATTGGTAATGTTAACCAGAAGTGTTTCTCGCGATTTGGCAAAAAAATATGAAGAATTGTTTTCATTTGCTATATATCTGCCAAATAAAACCACAAAAAAAATAGAGATGGCACCGCCTGCATTTACATTTTTGCCATATTATATTGATCAGGATAAAGGGTGGAGTGGTTTGTATGACAGTTTTTCAAGTATAGATAGATACCGAAAGAATGATCGTATAAAATCGTTGTATTATCATTTGAATATTTATAATCGCACTACGATAGAATTAATGGCAAAACGTGATGAGTTAAAGGATACGATTGAACAATTAAAAGAGAAAGAAGAAAAAATTAGAATTACATTAGAATCTTTAGCCCAAGAAACACAAAATCTTCTTCCTGCAGAGGATATTGATGAATTAGAAAGAAATCTACAAATTCCTAAAGAGCATATAGCTGAACTGGTTTCTAAATTGGGAAATATGAGAAATAAGATACAGAACTTAGAAACAGTTATGAGTCAACATGAGCATCAATTGAAAATAATACAGGAGTATCAGAAAATAAGAGAAAAATCTGTTGTGGAAAAAGAAGAAGTATCGCATGTATGTCCAAAATGTGGGTATATGTTTGATGAAGAAATTTATCAGATTGTCAGGTCAAATTATAATGTACATAATGAAGAGTATATGTGTCAACAAATTCAGTTGATTATTGATTCCATATCAGCAGAATTAAAAACATGTAAGGAAAAGTATGTGGAACTTATGGATACGTTAGAGGCACAAGAAAAAGCTTATGATGAGACGCAGGATTCATATGAGATTTATGTTCGCCAACGAGGATTGAAAGATTCGTTAAATCATTTTAGTGTTCAATTGGGGGATAATGCATATGAACAAAAACAGTGTGAAATAAAAATAAAAGGTATTGATAAAGAGTTAAGAAAGCTACCGAACAAAAAGGAAGTGGAAGAGAAGTATATAGAAGAGGTACGCTTAAATATTATTAAACTTGATGCTTGGAATTCTGCTTATGAAGGAAATATTAAATTACTCAAACCAATAAAGGCACAGGGCACTTTGGAAAATAAAATTATTCTAGCACAGTTTGCTGGATTATTTCAAACAATGGATTATTTCAAGAGTAATGCAATTAGACTGCCGTTTGTGATAGATTCACCAAGAGCAAAGGAAGCTAGTTATACGAGCAGTAAGGAAATATTAAAGCTGATTTTTGAAATGGATATGTTGCCACAGGTTATTTTAGCAACAATGGATTATGACAATTTTGAAAATGAGATGAAACGTCGTGCGAATGTCATTGTTTTATCAGAAAAAAAGAAATTGTTAAAGGGTGAAGATTATCAGAACTATAGTACGATTATTGATGAAGTGTTTGGAATTTTAAAAGATATTTAAAGCTATGGCTGAAATATAACTTGATATACAAAGAATAGTATTGTAACATGCAACACCACAAGGAGGTGATTGTGATGACAATGCAACAAATAATTCAGCAGTTCCAGGATGAAGTCATAGAAGCACATTTAAGAAAACTGCGGGCAGAGAATGAAGAGTATCAGGAAATTGAAAGAGAATTATTGAGACTGGCACATAAGGTTCAGGAACATATGGAAACGATTAGTGACAGTCAGCAAAAAATTCTTATGGATTACAGTGATACCAGGAATAGCCAGGAATCTGCCAATTACAGTTGTTTGTATCTTGCCGGAATGAAAGATGCGGTTAGGATATTGCAGTATTTGGAAGTGTTATAAGGGAAAATACGGAGGTGGCGATATTTGCCACCTTTGTTGCAGATACTGTTTGACATTTTATTAATTCAAAGAGTATTGCTAATGAGTATCAGATATTTTCGGATCAAATACTTTTGTCAATCTGTATGCGATACTACCCCTATCGCATGTGGAGACTATTGTGTTGATGCAAAAGAAAAACTCGTAGAAATCCTTTATTTTAGGCACTTTGCGAAACATTTTACCTTTACTTCAGAGGGCAAAAATTCACGCAATAAACACCTAAAAAACTATTTTGATGTTTCAGTGGTAATAGATATCGGGTGTGGGAACACAAACGAAAAATAAAGGTTTTTTGAAATATATTTATCTATGTAGTGTCCACCTTGTCACAAAAATGTAGGCGACATTCACTTGGATAAGGACAGATAAGCGTATCATTAGAAATAGTGGTACGCTTATTTTTTTACCCCTATTACATATTTGAGTATCCTGACCGTTCTTCTATTGCAGGAGAGCTGAGCCAGAGTGTAGGTAAGAGTTTTATTAAGAGTTATTCTGCGGTCTGCCTTGAGAGAGCAATCATTGTGTTTGCCGGTATTATCTTTTCCCTTTTTGCTGCAGCACCGCTCGTGGTCAATCCTGCTGCTCGGCAGTTACGATGGTGTGGAGTTATGTAGGTGAGTTGATTTTTAATATGCTCATCTTAGTCGGTGCGGTCAAAATGGCAGACCGAGTCGTGCGTGGGATGATGTGATTGCAGAGGTGTAGCGTATGACAGAGAACAAGAGATATAAAGTTATTGTTTCTGACAGGGCAAAGAGAATATTGGGAACACATATCCGTTTTATGGCACAGGTCAACAAAGAAGCAGCAGCGGCAAAAAAGAAAGAGATTATGACCGCTATGCGTTCCCTCTGCCAGATGCCGCAGCGTTTTCCATTTTTTGAAGAACCCTATATTACACCGAATAAATACCACAAGATGTTTATTGAGAAGTGGGATCTTGTCCTCTATCAAATACAAGATGATACGGTGTATGTGGAGTATATTTTAGATTGCCGTAAGGATTACAGTTGGTTTATTCGATAACAACAAAATAATTTTCAGAAATCGTCATTTATAGTTGGTGGCGATTTTTTTATGTCTAAAATTATCAACAAGGAAAGGATTGGTAGGAAAATTCCAAAAGGCAGCATCCTTTTTATAGCGACAGGAGAGGTCAAGAAGGGTTGGTGCTAATAAGGAGATCCGTAATTATACGAAAAGTATGTTTTTGGGACTGTCGATGCGGTTATGCAGCTCTATTGTCAGTATCTTGTGATAGGCGGAATGCCAGAGTGTGTGGTGCTGAAATAGATTTTGTTATTCAGCGTGACGGTCAGCTTATTCCGATTGAGGTCAAATCTGCCGACAACACAAGAGCTTAAAGGTTTATATGGAAACAGTAACGTTTACTATAACGGTGGGCGTTATTATAATTGTAAAAAAGCCATACTTTAACACATCCCCCATCTGTTCCTGAAAAAATTCGGGGTTCAAAATAGTTTCCGTTTGCAAAAATAAGATGTTGAGGTCAAAAGAGGGGTATGTGGAACAATCTTGTCTGTAACAGCAAGAATTGTTCCACACATAGATGTAAATTAAACATCAGCCTCTCTTTTTCTGGTGTGAAAGACACCAGAACAGAAGATCAATAAATTCTCCTACGCTGGGCTGTCCTTCCAGTGGATAAGGGCAGAGAGCCTTCAGTTTTTTGCGGGCAGGGGAATTCCAGCATACTTTGATGACGGTGCGGAGGTTGCGTTCCACGCATTTTACATTGGTATGGTATTTATCAGCGACAAAGGGGAAAATTCTGGTGGTATAAGAAAGCAGCCGGCTTTCATCTTCCAGAGCCTGTTCCAGTACCGTTACAAGAAAAGCATATCCTTTGTAGCTGGTACGGATTCCCAATGACAGTAAAAGAGTTTCAGGAGTGTACATTTTTTATTTTTCCTTTCGTGTAAATTTTTCTTTGCTCAGGTTCAGATTTTGACACCTGATGCTCTTTTCTTTTGTTTTTTTGTCTCCTTCTCCCTAACCAGATGCCAGAAAAGGATATCCAGAAATTCTCCCACTGTGGGCGGGGATTCCAAAGGATAGGGCGATATGCTTTGCAGTTTTTGACAGGCGGTGGATTCCCAACAGACTTTGATAACTGTGCGGATATTCCGCTCGATGCATCGCACATCGGTTTGATACTTCAGGGCAATAGCAGGAAAAAGCTCTGTTCCGATGGATAACAGGCGATTTTCATCCTCCATGATTAAGGTCAGAGCATCTACCAAATAGTAATAGCCTTTATAATTGGTGCGAATGCCCAGAGAAAAAGGCAGAGATTCTACCGTGTTCATAGATGTAGTTCCTCCTGAAATGGTATTCCGATAGAATTCGGAAAATTTGTGTACATATATTTCTTTTCTCCTTCCGTGGAAGTTTTATCAAAAGTCCTGTAACTGCTCCAAAAAGATACAGTTACAGACTCTCCTATAATAGAAACGCAGAAACAGGGGGAAAATGTCGAAAAAAATGAAAAAAAATTTAAAAACCTTTTTTTCGAAGATGCCAATGAAGAATATCGATAAATTCTGTTACGGTTGGGCAGGATTTGAGAGGATAAGAAGCGATATTCTGAAGAAGATTTCGCTGGTCAGAATTCCAGCAGTTTCTGACAACGGTTCGAAGATTTCGATCCACGCACTCTATGGTGGTGTGATAATGGTGAGCTACGGTGGGATAGAGATTTTTGGTGACATAGAGAAGCCGGTCGTCATCTTCCAGAGTGAGTTCCAGAGCCATCACCAGAAAGTGATAACCCTTGTAAGTTGCATGAATGCCCAGAGCAAGTGGTAATTCATAAATGTGATTCATTTTAGACTCCTTTCCTGAGTGATAATGTAAAAAATGGGGCGTACGCCCTTGCTAAATCTTATGTTACAGTAAAAAATATCAAAGTTCAAAAAATACACAGAAACCGACACAAAAGAGAGCAAGAAAAAATCCCGCCAGAGGCTATTCTGACGAGATTTCTTTTTTTAAAGAATCTCTATAGGGGATATAGGACGTATCGAAAAGGCAAAGCTCATCCAGATTATCAAATTCACGGATGATTCCGTCAGGATATTTTCTGATATAAAGAGTGAGCTGATCCAAATTCTGCATATAGAGACTTTCCCAGTACATATCCCGGGTTTCCGGGAGGGGGTAAGCGGCTTCCAGAAGCTGCACATATTTTTGGGAAAATTCTCTGTTCCAGTAAGAATGTCCCATCATACACCAGGCATTGGCGCCTCCGATCTTTACATGGGTGATCTTTCCATTAAAATTTGTGGAAAGACAATACTCGTCAGTCTCTCCCTTCATATAAACAGCAGAATAATAAGGTTCATATACATAAGCGTCAAATACATTTTCCATAAAATAATTATCTGCGGAGCAGATGTAAGTATTTCCCAGATATTGTCGGACAGCATAGATAGAAGAATGGTTGTTTCGCGTGGTATAATCGGGATTTTCTATGATGTGGACATCATATTTTTCCTCCAGATAATAAAACATCTCTTTTTTATAGCCGACAACCACATAGATATCCGGAATACCGGCATCGCGAAGCTGGCGAATCTGCCGCTCGATCATAATCTCGCCTTTTACTTTCAGAAGAGCCTTGGGAGTAATCTCAGAAAGAGGGGCAAACCGGGAAGCAAAACCGGCAGCCATGATAACTGCATTGTCGACTTTATACGCAGCAATAGCTTCATAATCTCCTTGCCGATAGCAGGATTCAAATTCATTTTTTAACATAGGTATCCTCCGGAAATGTTGGGATGTTTAATATTTTATGATTGTAGATGAGATACGGGAGAATGTCAAGATTTCCATGAAGTATTTTATGATTATGAAATAGAATTGTAAGAATTAAAAAGGGGAAATTCGTTGAAATATGAGGAAAATTGTACTAATATATAAAGATGCCAGAAGAATTGTTTTGCGCCTTGCATTTCAATGATTTCGGCATCATATAGAAGATTATGGAAATGTTTTTAGAGAGGAGAGGAAGAGAATGAAAACAAGAAGAGGTCTGCTGATCGGGCTGGGAATTCTTGCTTCATTATCTATGACTGTACCTGTCGCAGCAGCAAATGTGGAACAGACAGTCATTTCTTCGGTTGAGGGACAACAGGATAGTACAGTAGAAGAGAACCTGCCTGAGGGGGAGGAAACTGAAGGAGAAAATGAAACAGGAGAGCCAGAGGAAGAACAGAAAGAATTCTGGCATTTTGGTGATAAATCTGAGGGATTTCAATTATATGTGAAGGATGAACAGCAGGGAGAGGTTGCATCGGAAGCAACCGGCGCTTTTTTGATAGGTGAAAAGATTTATTATCTTGAAAAGGGACGTCCTCAGAGTGGTATCGTGGAGGTCGGTGAAGCACAGAATGGTGGAAAACTGACTCCAGCTGCGCAGTTGGAAGTGGGGAAAAAGTACTTTTTTGAGGAAAATGCAGAAGAACCGGGGCAATATGGAGCCTGGATAACGAATGAAACACAAACAGATCAGTGGAATCATCGAACAGATGGAACCTGGGTGTGCCTTTCTCCCGGAGGAGCGGTAAATCAGAATGTAAACGGCTGGCAGGAAGTGGAAACAGGGCGTTGGCTGTATGCTGAAAATGGAGTCGGAAGTATCCGCAATGGCTGGCAACAGTTAGATAATAAATGGTATTATCTGGATGAAGAAGGAAAGCGTGACACTGGAAAAACAGGGCTTCAAACCATAGGAAATGAAAAGTACTTTTTGAATGCCGACGGTGTACCGCAGACTGATTTCCAGAAAGTAGACGGTCAGACGTATTATTTTGGAAAAGATGGTGTTCTTCAGAAATATACCGGTTGGAAAACGATTGATGGAAAATTATATTATTTCAACAATTCTTATCAGTTGGCAAATTCGGGACTGAATGGCTGGCAGCAGATTGATGGTAAATGGTATTGGATGGAAAATGGAAAGACAGCAAGTGGCTGGAGAGCAATCAACGGTAAATGGTATTATCTGGATGAAAAAACCGGAGTGATGCAGAACGGATTTTTCAAGGATGCAGGCGGAAGTTTGTATCATAGCGATGGAAGCGGAGCTATGACGGGAGGCGGCTGGAACCTGATTGGAAATACCTGGTATTGGATGCATGATAACGGAGTGATTTTCAGGGGCTGGCTCAGACAGGGAAATACCTGGTATTATTTAGATGAAGCAACCGGAGCTATGAAAACCGGCTGGTATCAGGTGGGGAATACCTGGTATTACTCCGATGGAAGCGGAGCGATGCAGACAGGCTGGATTCTTCCTAATGGAAGAACTTGGTATTACCTGAATGGAAATGGAGCTATGGCTGTTGGCTGGGGACGTGTAGGCAATACCTGGTATTATTTTAATGAGAGTGGAGCGATGCAGACAGGCTGGCAGCAGGTGGATGGAACCTGGTATTATATGAGTGGAAACGGGGCGATGCAGACCGGTTGGCTTAAGCTTGGAATTTCCTGGTATTATCTGGGAGAAAACGGAGCGATGAGAACTGGATGGCAGCGTTTGGGAAATACCTGGTATTATTTAACACCCGGACATGGAGCTATGAAAACCGGCTGGTATCAGGTAGATGAAACCTGGTATTATTCCGATGGAAGCGGAGCTATGGCAGCGAACCGATGGATTGACACCTATTATTATGTGGGAGCCAATGGAGCTATGGCAACGAATACCTGGGTAGGTCCGTATTGGGTAGGAGCTGATGGTCGTTGGAGACCGAATTACGATCCGGATCTTACGGGAGCAAAATGGGTTCAAAGCGGTTCCAAATGGTATTACCAGAGAGAAGATGGAACATATCTTAAGAATATGTGGAAGAAGATTTCCGGTGACTGGTATCGTTTTGATACAGAGGGCGCTATGCTTACTGGATGGAACTGGGTGGATGGTTACAAATACTATTTTGATGAAAAAGGTCATATGGTACAGGATGTAGATGCTATCCTTGGAAAACAGAAAGAATACTATATTACCGTGGATCGAATCAACTGTCAGGTTATGATATATGCAAAAGCAGAAGATGGAAGATTCGTTATTCCGGTAAAATCTTTTGCATGTTCTGTGGGACTTCCGAGTACGCCAACGCCAAAAGGAGAACACCACATTTTTAACCGTCAGAGATGGCAGGAATTGATGGGACCATCCTATGGACAGTATTGCAGCCAGATTACAACTACTGGTATATGGCTGCACTCGGTAGCAGGAAATAATATGACCAGTTATAACCTCAGTGCAGCAGCGTACAATATGTTGGGACAGCCGGCGTCTCATGGGTGTATCCGTTTGACGGTACGGGATGCGAAGTGGATTTATGATAACTGCGAGTGGGGAACAAAAGTATATGTGGGAGATTACCTGGATAACAAGTTTGATAAGCCTGCAACGATAAAGATTCCGGCAGGTCAGAACTGGGACCCTACAGATCCGAACATTTAAAACAGAAGTAAGATAAGAAAGAACGAAGGAGCTGTCGCTTTAAACATTATTCAGCAATATTTCTGGAGATGTCCCTAAGGCAACAGCTCTTTTTCTGGATTTAAAAGAATTTTCTGTTGCTGAAATGTAAAATTCATAAGAATATACCAAGATTTAGAAGGTATAACTTGAAATCATCCATATTTTGTAATAGAATAAAGAAAGTATCAAGAGAATGTCAGTATGAGAGGAGTAAAAGGATGAAGAGAAGAAGAAGTCTGTTATTTGGACTTGGTATCATGACCGTCTTATCCGTGACAGTTCCGGTATCTGCTGCAGAAATACAGAAGGATAAAGCCGAAACTGTAAGTACAGTGGAAGAACAGGGACAGGAAACAGAGGCAAAAGTACAGACAGAAGAGAATGTACAGCCAGAAGAAACACAGGAGACGGCAGAAGATAAAGAAGATACGGAAGGTACAGAAGAGCAGGAAAATACAGAAACTCAGGGAAAGCCTACGTATGAAGTGAAAGAAGAAAATGGAGATAAAGTCTATCAGGTAAAAAATGGAGATGGGACAGAAGCTCATTCCACAGGTGCGTTTGAACTGGAATTTGAAGGGATAGAAGGGAAACACATCTATTTTCTGAAAGATGGTAAGATTCAGTCTGGAATTCAGAAGGTGACAAAAGCGGAGAATAGCGACAAGTTTGCGGAGGCAAAACTGGAAGAAGGAAGCTATCTCTTTTATGAAAACGGCGGGAAAGAAGATGCTCCAAGATACTTATCTCAGCCAGAAAAAGACTCATGGATCAAAGAGGAGTCACAGGGATGGTATTACGTTTATACGAGTGGAAGCGTTGAACTGGAGAACAAAAATGGTTGGCAGGAATATGAATCCGGAAAATGGATTTATGTGGAAGATGGTCTGGGAAATGTAAAAACTGGATGGGTAAAAAGAGCGGAAGATGAATGGTGGTATCTGGAACAAGATGGAAGCCGCAATACCAGCGCAGACAAACAAGGCATTCAGAAAATTACATACCAGAGCGAAGAGCTGACGTACTTTCTGGATCAGGAGGGAAAGGTTCAGAAGGGATTCCAGACAGCAGATGGAAAGACGTACTATTTCGATGAGTCTACCGGACTTCTTCAGAATTATACCGGTTGGCAAACCATCGGAGGAAAGCAGTACTATTTTAATGCAGCCCATCAAGTAGAGACCACCGGTGCAAACGGCTGGCAGCAGGTGGAAGGCAAATGGTACTGGATGGAAAATGGAAAAACAGCAACAGGTTGGAGAGCAATTAACGGTAAATGGTATTATCTGGATGAAAAGACCGGAGTAATGCAGACCGGTTTCTTCAAAGATGCTGGCGGAAGTTTGTATCACAGTGATGGCAGCGGCGCTATGACAGGTGGCGGCTGGAACCTGATCAATGGTACCTGGTACTGGATGCACGACAATGGAGTGATTTTCCGTGGTTGGCTCAGACAGGGAGATAGCTGGTACTATTTAGATGAGAAAACTGGCGCAATGAAAACAGACTGGTATCAGGTGGGAAATACCTGGTATTATGCGAATGGAAGCGGAGTAATGCAGACTGGCTGGATCATTCCAAACGGAAGAACCTGGTATTATCTGGCAGGAAACGGAGCTATGGCAACGGGCTGGCAGCGTATAGGGAATACCTGGTACTATTTCAATGGAAGCGGAGCAATGCAGACGGATTGGCAATTAGTAGATGGAACCTGGTATTACATGAATGGAAGCGGAGCAATGCAGACTGGCTGGATCATTCCAAACGGAAAGACCTGGTATTATCTGAATGGAAGCGGAGCAATGCAGACCGGCTGGTATCGCTTAGGGAATACCTGGTACTATTCCAATGAAAGTGGAGCGATGCAGACTGGCTGGCAATTAGTAGATGGAACCTGGTATTATCTGCATGGAAATGGAGCTATGGCAGCAAATGCATGGATTGATGGTTATTACTATGTGGGCGCAAATGGAGCTATGGCAACAAACACATGGGTAGGAAACTATTACGTGGGTGCAGACGGCAGATGGATTCCAAATTATGATCCGGTTGTGTATGGCGGTAAATGGGAGAAGAGTGGAAATTCCTGGTATTTCAAGATGGCAGACGGAAGCTATCTGAAGAATCGCTGGCAGAAGATAGATGGCAAATGGTATCATTTTAATGAGAGTGGCGTGATGGCTACCGGTTGGAAATATATTGGAAAGTATAAATATTACTTTAATTCCAACGGGGCGCTGGTACAGGATCTGGACAGCGTGATCGGCATTCAGCCCTCTTATGAGATTACAGTAAATCGTGCAAAATGTCAGGTTACTGTGTATGCAAAGGATGGAGGAAACGGTTACATCATTCCGGTGAAAACATTTGCATGCTCTGTAGGTATGCCTGGTACACCGACGCCAACAGGAACCTTCCGTACACCGGCAAAATATCGCTGGCATACATTGATGGGACCTTCTTACGGTCAGTATTGTACGAGAATCAATGGAGGAATTTTATTCCACTCTGTAGCGGGCTCCAACATGACCAGCTACAATCTGAGTGCAGCAGAGTACAATAAATTGGGAGCACCTGCTTCTCATGGATGTGTTCGTCTGACAGTACGTGATGCAAAATGGATCTATGACAACTGTGGTCTGGGAACAAAAGTGACGATTTCAGATACGGCAGATACACCGTTTGACAAACCGTCAACACCAAAGATTCCTGCAAGTCAGAACTGGGATCCAACAGACCCGAATATTTGAAGAATAGTAAAGTGTAGAAAATGCATAAATATAGAAAAAGAGCCTGAAAATGCAGGCTCTTTTTTCGTGCAAAATGCCTAATAACCCTAATAAAGTGCCATGAACCTTTAAAAACAGAAAGTGGTATGATATAATGTACCGGATAGTAAGAAATTTTGTAGATTTATAGGGAAGAGATATGCTTCAAAAAATAAAAAATCCAAAGAAGAGAATCCGAATTTCTCTTTTACTTATTTACGATGTATTGGCGATTCTAATTGCAGAATATATGGCGCTGTTGATTCGGTATGAATTTCATCCCCAGTATATTAAACCAATATATCTGGAATCCGTGGCGCATTATACGGTGATTAATGTTATTGTTACCATTTTAATTTTTGCCTTTTTTTCTCTGTATGAAAGTTTGTGGAGATATGCCAGTGTGACGGAACTTCTGAATCTGACCGTGGCATGTCTTGTGTCCTCCTGTCTGCAGTTAGTGGGGACGTATATGTTGGAATATCGTATGCCGCGATCTTACTATATTTTATACTTTTTGCTTCTGCTTCCTATGATGATGGCAGGGAGATTTTCCTATCGGCTTTTGCGGATGTTGAAGCAGAGAATTCATGTGACGGCTCTGGAGGAGCCGGTGATCACTATGGTGATCGGCGCAGGAGACGCGGGACTGGCGATTATAAAAGAGCTGCAAAGTAGTTCCCACCTGAGCAGCAAGGTGGTTTGTGTGATTGATGACAGCAAGGTGAAAAAAGGAAGTCGTATTCAGGGAATTCCCATTGTGGGAGGCAGAGATAAGATTCTCTGGGCTGTAAAAAAATATAAGGTGCAGGAGATTATTTTTGCAATACCGACCATCTCCAGAGAGGAAAAAAGCAAAATACTGAACATCTGTAAAGAGACAGGCTGTAAGCTGCGGACCCTTCCGGGAATGTATCAGTTGATCAATGAGGAAGTGAGCATTGCCAAGCTGCGGGAGGTTAATATTGACGATCTGTTGGGGAGAGAACCTATCCGTACAGATATTGAATCCATACTGGGCTATGTGAAGGATAAAGTGGTTCTGGTCACTGGAGGGGGAGGCTCTATTGGAAGTGAGCTGTGCAGGCAGATTGCAGGTCATGAACCGAAACAACTGGTGATTTTTGATATTTACGAGAATTCGGCGTATGATATTCAGCAGGAATTAAAGAGAAAACATCCGGAACTGAACCTGAAAGTATTGATCGGGTCAGTACGAAACACGCATCGAGTAGGGCAGATATTCAGAACATATCAGCCGGATATTGTGTACCATGCGGCGGCGCATAAACATGTGCCTTTGATGGAGGAAAGCCCGAATGAGGCGATTAAAAATAATGTATTTGGCACATTGAATGTAGCCCGGGCAGCAGATATCTATGGAAGTGAACGGTTTATATTGATCTCCACAGATAAAGCGGTGAATCCTACGAATATCATGGGGGCATCCAAGCGTCTATGCGAAATGATCATTCAGGGGATGAACCGGGAATCGGAAACGGAATTTGTAGCGGTACGGTTTGGAAATGTATTGGGAAGTAACGGCAGCGTGATTCCTTTATTTGAAAAACAGATTCTGGCAGGCGGTCCTGTGACCGTTACCGATAAAAATGTGATTCGCTATTTTATGACGATTCCTGAGGCGGTATCTCTTGTATTGCAGGCAGGGGCTTTCGCCAAGGGAGGAGAAATTTTTGTTCTGGACATGGGAGAGCCGGTGAAAATCGATGATTTGGCTCGAAATCTGATCAAACTTTCCGGATATAAACCCGGTGAAGACATTGAGATCGCTTATACAGGACTCCGACCGGGAGAAAAACTGTATGAAGAGCTTCTGATGGATGAAGAGGGACTTAAAAAGACGCTTCATGAACGGATTTTTATCGCAAAACCTATTAACTTTGACAATAAAGAATTTTGGAGACAGTTGGTGGAGCTGAAGCGAATGGCTTATGAGGATGGGGATGGAATACGGGAGGCAGTGCAGGAGATGGTACCTACGTATCGGAGGAGTGAGACGTTATGACAAAAAGGGAAGGTGGAGAGAATACATTGATTTTATATCATGCCAGTAAGGAAGTTGTAGAATATCCTGAAGTTAGGAAAATGAAATATACAAAAGACTTTTCATGGGGGTTCTATTGTACTAAAAAGTTGGATCAGGCTGTTCGGTGGGCAAATCGAGGTGAAGGAGAACCAATTATAAACATTTATCAATATGACCCAGATGATTCCTTGCAAGTATTATACTTTGAAACGATGACAGAAGAATGGCTAGATTTTATTGCCAGATGCCGTAGTGGAAAAACCCATAGATATGATATTGTGGAAGGTCCTATGGCAAACGATACGATTTGGAATTATGTAAATGATTTTATAACAGGAAAGATTACCAGAAAACAGTTTTGGGCTTTGGCAGAGTTTAAGTACCCAACACATCAGATCAGTTTTCATACATTGGCAGCTTTAGATTGTTTGAAATATCAAAGGAGTGAAGTGATTTATGACAGCGAAAGAGCAAAATGATTTCTTTTATGTATGTTCTCTGATTGAGTATGTAGCCAGAATCACCAAAAACAGACGGGGAGTTGTGGTAGAAAAGCTGGGGGAAAAAGGGATTCGAAAACAACTGCATGACGCAGAAGTGAATCACTGCCTGACTTTTGAACAGGTAGGAGACGAAATCATTGAATGGTATCGGATACCGGAGGGAGAGTTTGACACGATCACGAATTGTAAGTATACGATTCCGGGGTTTATGGATATTGGGCGCTTATATGCGATTATGATAGAAGACTGTGCGAAAGAGGGAGAAGAAGTCGAAGAATTGATGAAAATATTTACATCTTTTATCAGTGATGAGATATCAGAATTTCGTACAGGATTATACTATGTAAATCCAGATTATCTGGAAAAATCATATCAAGAGGGATATTTATTGGAGTGAATGGGAAAATGTGCATGAAGAAGTATGATTATATTATTGTGGGTAGTGGCTTATTTGCAGGAACTTTTGCTTATCTGGCAAGACAAAAGGGCAAACGCTGTCTCGTACTAGAAAAAAGAAATGAGATTGGTGGTAATCTGTATTGTGAAGATAGGGAAGGTATTCATGTTCACAAGTATGGCGCCCACATTTTTCATACGAGTAATCGAGCAGTCTGGGATTTTGTGAATTCCCTTGTGGAGTTTAATCGCTATACGAATTCTCCAATGGCAAATTATCATGGAGAGATGTATAATATGCCTTTTAATATGAATACGTTTAATAAAATGTGGGGATGCCGTACACCGGAAGAAGCCAAAAGTATCATTGAAAAACAGCGGGCGATCATAAAAGAATTACCAAAGAACTTGGAAGAACAGGCAATTTCACTGGTGGGGACAGATATTTATACAAAGTTGATCAAAGGATATACGGAAAAACAGTGGGGAAGAGAATGCAAGGATCTTCCTGCATTTATTATCAAACGGCTTCCGGTGCGTTATACGTATGATAACAATTATTTTAATGATTTGTACCAGGGAATTCCCATAGGTGGGTATAATGTATTGATACAGGCTTTATTTCAGGGGTGTGATATAAAGACGGGTATTGATTTTAATCAACATAAGAAAGAATACATGGGACTGGGTGATAAGATTCTGTATACGGGAACACTGGATTCTTACTATGAATATTGTTTTGGAAAGCTTGAATATAGAAGTTTACGGTTTGAGAGTGAAGTGCTGAACGAAAGAAATTATCAAGGAGTTGCAGTTGTAAATTATACTGATCGGGAGACTCCATATACACGAATTATAGAACATAAACATTTTGAATATGGAACGCAGGATAAAACGGTGATTACCCGGGAATATCCCACAGAATGGAAGGAAGGAATGGAGCCGTATTATCCGGTAAACGATGAAAAGAATCAAGGGTTATTTGAAAAATATAAGAAATTGGCAGATGAGGAAAAAAATGTGATTTTTGGAGGAAGACTGGCAGAATATAAGTATTATGATATGGATAAAGTGATTGCTTCGGCATTTGAATTGGCGGAGAGAGAGCTTTAAAGAACAGATAAAATGAGAAGAAAGGAATGCTTATGAATAGCAGTATATTTTCCTGGTTACTCATTCCGGGATTGTTAATATTATTTTTTCTATTTGGGTCATTTATAACTTGCAGAAAAAAACTGGAATCATTTTCCATTATAGATACCTTATTAATAGGATTTTTTCTGTATTTTAGTTTGTTTCAGATTTTTGCATTACCGATGAAAGTACTTTTGATGCCATTGTCTTATTTATGCATTAGCTGGCTTATATTTGTTACGATTGCAGTAGTGGTATCTTTACTTTTCAATAGAAAGTATTGGATCAAATTTGCAAAGAAAACACAGATTAAGGATTGGTGGGGGATGACACTGATTTTTGCTATTGGTGTTATCATTCAAATTGTTGTCATAACGAACAATATCAGTTATGGAAGCTTTGCGGATGCCTCTTACTATATCGCAGATTCAGCTCGATCGGTTGCTACGAATACAATAGAACAGTATAATCAGTATACAGGCGTTTTGAGGAGTGAATTGGATCCATTATATGTTTTGTTGACGTATACAGCGCATAACTCTATGCTGACGTATATTACGAGTATTCATCCATTGATTATTTGGCGTCAGGTTATGGGTGCGGTTGTGATTATTCTGAGTAATATGGTGATTTATCGGATCGGGTGTGTTGTGTTTAAGGAAAAAAGAGGGAAAGCAGTTATTGCCTGGGCAGTGTGGTTGTTGATTTCGTTCTTTACCTATTCTGCGTATACGCCGGGAGGATTTTTCTTTTATCGGGCGTTTGAAGGAAAAACAATACTTGCGGTGCTTATTATTCCTGTTATGTTGCTTCAGATGATTCGCAGTATTTGCAATAAATTTGACAGAGAAAGCTTTATAGAGAGTTTAATCATAGAAATAGGTTCATTGCCATTTTGTATGTCGTCTATGATGGTAATACCAGTTCTTGTTACTATTTTTTATGTTCCGGGAGTTTTTGCTTATAAAAGCAAAAAAGGTTTCCTCCAGTATGTATTGCTGGTGGGGATATATCTTATAGAATTATTGTGTTACATGATGATATCAAAAGGAATATGGAGAGTAGTGATAGGATGAAAGGAAGAAAAGTATGGTAGGTATTACAGCGGAAGGGTATGGATGGGATTTTGTCTGGCAGAACTTCCAGTTTTTTATGGCTCAAAGCAAGCTATGGTATATTTTCCCGGTTTTGATGCTGTTGGTATTATTCGCCAGAAAAAAGGAATATCGTCTCTTGGGCATATATCCATATCTGATTTTCTTGGTTACGGTGTGTAATCCATTTTTAATAGAGATTGCAGGAAAACTCATAGGTTTGTCGGATCGGTACTATCGTTTTTTCTGGCTGATTCCGCTAGGATTACTTGCAGGAATCTTAACGGCATGGATTGTGGGAAAGATAAAATGGAAAGTTGTACAGGGCGTATTTTTGGCGGCAGTAGCGGCAGGCGTGGTTATATTTGGAAGTCCGGCGTATTTTTCAGAAGGAGCTCCCGGCTATGGGGTGCGAAAAAATGATTTTTACATTACCGATGTAGTATTGCATGTATCAGAAGAATTTCATAAACATGGAATAAAGAATCCGAAAGTGGCTTACCCCGACTGGATGGTGTATGAAATATGTCAGTATGACCCGAGTATCATTTCTATCTTTGCACGAGAGGAAATTCCGGGATTGTTTCCAGGTTCAACCGATCAATTAGTGAATGCTGTTACTGAAAAAAATTATGAGCTGATCGTAAAATATACGTATCTGACCACATGGACAGATCTTGTGAGTCCAGAACAATTTCATGAGGCGATAAAAGCTATGGATATGGATTACTTTGTGATTCCAGAAGAGGACGAAAGAGTGCTTGAATTCTATAAAGCCAGTGGGTGTGAATTGAGTGGGCAGACGGATGGATTTTATATTATGCATGTGCTTTGAAAAGTTAAATGGGAAGAAGTGGTGTTAGAATATAAATAGTACAAGTCAAAATGAGAATTCCTTATAAGAAAAATCATGGTACAATGTAGGTACCGCAC